>OGDU01002522.1_pt1 | contig 11614 bp, 6 predicted proteins | sample 1570371 | NCBI WGS metagenome assembly OGDU01 (sample SAMEA2581977, study PRJEB24529) | metagenome | biome: Human gut stool | place: China | collected 2011
ACGAATGACATCACCTCTGCAAAATTGCAGTATCGCGAGAACAGTTGGGAGGACTGGCAGGATATTCAGGATAATTCCGATGTCGATGAAAACGATCAGATTCAGGCTTATCTGACGTACACGCTCCAGGGTAAAACGTTATCTTCTACACTAAACACCATTAAGTACAACCTGCCGGATGCTTTGAAAAATTTCAAAGAAAACGGCATCGTCTATAATTCCAGCAAAGAAGCTGTTGGCGTTGGCAAAGTAGAAGGTGGTTATGTTTCCATTACTTTCTACGATGCGTATGTGCAAAAAAATGCTAAAGGTTCTGAAATCAGTGGTTCTCTGGCTTTCGATGGCGAAGCCAAGGAAATGAACATAAAGCACGACACGGAAACCACAATCAAGTTCAACGATAGCCATTCCAGCAAGATCACCATTAAGAAAGATTACAATAAAAAGGGTGATCTTCACACCCAAAAGTATACCAGCGACTATGACCTTGAAAATGGTACCGTAAAGTACACCGTAAAAGTATGGAGCACCTACGGTACAGCCGGGCATCCTGTTCAGCTGGAAGATATCATGACTGATATCAAGCTGGATCGGACGAAGAACATCACAGTCGTAAAGAACGGTAGCACTCCTGCCAGTATCGACAATCTCACTTATAAACCTGATGACAAGGGCTTTACCGGCACACTGCCTGCTCTTGACGATGGTGAATATTGGGGCGTGCTTCCTTCGGATTTGAAGGGCGGCAACGTTACCACGAACAATAAGATCCATGTCAAATCGCAAAATTCCGATGGTGATAATATCGAGAGCGAATCCTCGGTAGATTTCAGCTTTAATACTGTGAAAAAGCAGGGTGTCAATAATGGTGACGGCACCATCTCTTGGACGGTCAGTCTGAACGAAAATCATGCCAACATGAAGGACTGGATTCTGAGCGACGAGTTGAACGGTAGCGCCTACACAGACACTGTTCACATTGAAACCTCAAAGGGTGCTTCGTTTGACGTTCCGCTGCCTTACAAATTTGGTTCTGACACCGCTGATAAGGATACTACCGCAAGCTATACCATCACTTACAAAACTAAGGATGATCACCCCTATAACACTTCACAGGTCAAGAACAAGGTCACCCTGAAGGACAACAATGACAAAGAAAAGGGTTCTTCCGAATACGATGTTGAGGTTGGCAGCAAGGACGCCTATTTCAAGACCGGTACCGGCGTTACCGATAATGGCGATGGTACTTTGACCCTTAACTGGGAAGTTGAATTGATCATCGATAAGGATTATCCTGCTGGTGAATGGAAATGGTGTGATTATGCTTCCTATTACAGCGAGTGTAAACAGTATTTCACGCCTGCGCAGCGTACAGCGCTGTATGCTGAATTGAATCGTGTTCTCGGTCACTCTGATTATACTGTTACCGACGGTTATAATCCGAAAACCGATGACGGCACAAACTGGGGTTCGATTGGCATCGTTGGAAACCGGCCTTTGCAAAAAGATACCGTTTTGAAATTCAGCTTTTCCACTACAGCTAAGTGTCCCAGTACCAAAACTGATTTCAAGAATCACTGTACCTTCAACGGTTACACTTTTGAAGGCACGAACACCTACAAACCAAGCGGCAATGCAGTTGTAAGGAAGTTTGATAAACTTACCAATTCCGAGGCTAACAGCAGCCACGACTACGACGATATCAATGGTAAACTGGAGTGGAAGATCGAAGTCACTTTGACCGAAGCCTTTAAGGCTGTTGAAAGCAGACTTGAGTATATCGAAATCACCGACACTCTTCCAGCCGGTGTAAAGATTTCGGATATTGATATCAAAACCAACCATTACTGGGGTAAAAACGGCGAAGAGAAAAACGACAGTGTGTGGAACCTTCACACATGGATCAGCAATGATGCATCCGGAGGTGCCACTGGGCACGGTCCCGACATTCCCGTTACAACCACCACTGTTGGTGATCATCAGGTTGTTAAGCTGCGTATTCCCCTGCAGCTTTTGAAGTGTCTCGTAGCAGATGAAAAGATCAATATTTATGTAACCACCGACATTACGGACAATCCCGCCAGCTGGGTGAGCACGCAAAAAAACTTTACCAATGAAGTCAACGTGACTGACAGCACCCCGAAGGATTGGGGTACGGCGTCGCAGACGCAGGAGATCACCTACAACAGCCTGCATGATGCGGTGCAAAAGAGTGGCAGGCAGGTTGACGTAAGTGAAGCTGCCGATACAGTGGAGTATACAGTTATTGTCAATCCCGATGGGCATACAATTCTGGGCAACCCCAATATCAAGCTGACACTTGTTGATGACCTCGCGTACACTTATGACCCTTGGTATGAAAATAAGCTCATCATGCTCAAGCCTTCCAGTGTTGCCGTGTATGAATACGATAAAGCTACCAATACCCTTGGAAGCCCGCTAAGCGTTTCGGAATATTCGTATCTGTACGAAACCATCGGTTATGGTTCCGGCACCGGTAAGGAAAACCGCATCAACCGCCTGACCTTCACCTTGCCAAACGCAAAACCGCTTGCAGTGGTTTATCGTTATATTTCTAATGCTTCTCACGACATCACTTTGAACAACACCGCAACCTTGTTGGCACAAGACAAAAAGATCACCTCTGTTACGGATAGTCAAAATGTTCATATCACTTCCAGCTCTTGGAATGCCATTGCCAAAGAGGGCGTATACGCCTACAAGGTGGATAAAGACAATAACGGTCTGTATCTGTCTGGTGCAAAGTTCAGCTTTTATGCATGGGACAGCACTAAAAACGATTGGTCTTTGGTGACCGATCAGATCGTCACGGACGCTGATGGTCAACTGGTTGATGGGGAAAAGCATAACCTTTCCAAAATCATGGGCGAAAATAACGTTCAATTCCGTAATCAGGCATTTAAGCTTGTAGAAACGCAGGCTCCTGCCGGTTATATCTTTGACCGTGACAATGCCTACTACTTCTATATCCCGGATAGTGATAAGGGTAAGTATCCAGAGAACCTTCCCACTGACCTGAGTGCTTATCATGCAATATCCGTTGGCGGATACCTCTATCTTACCAATGAGAAATCTCAAGACTACGAACTCCCCTCTACCGGTGGCACCGGTACACTCCCGTACACAGCCGTGGGCGGCACAATGATGCTGTCTGCGCTGGCATATAGCTTTATCCACCGCAAGCGCAGACGCGAAGGGAGGGCAGATGACTAAACTGTACTTCCCTGCTGGCTGCCCGGAGCTTAAGCCCCGCCCGCCCAGCACAAAGTTTACGCGATAATCCGAACAAGACCACACCCCTCCCCCCTGTGCAAAATGCAGGGGGCGGCAAGGGGCAGAAAAAAGAAAGGGGCTTTTTCCATGAAAAAAGCAATGAAGAAACTCATGGCTGCGCTGCTGGCAGTTGCTATGGTTTGCGCCATGGCGATCCCGGCGTTTGCAGATGGCAGCAGCTCTACCAGCACTGCTCCTGTTACCACCCTGTACACGATCGCCGCACCTCATAACGGTCATACCTACGAGATCTACCAGATCTTTACCGGTGATTATGATTCATCCAATCCGTCCATGCTCACCAACATCAAGTGGGGTACTAACGGCAAAGGTGGTACGGCTGGCGAAGCTGTTGACCAGACTGTTCTGGACGAACTTTCCCATGTTGCTTCCTACACAAGCGACCGTGATAAGCTTGACGTTATCGAAAAATATGTCACCCTGACCAATCCTGTAGAGACCATTACAAACGGTGGTTCTGTTGAAGTTGTTGGCGGCTATTACCTGATTAAGGACAAGGATGGCACGGTGCCTTCCTCTGAGACTTATACACCTTACATCGTTTCCGTTGTTGGCAATGTTACCATCGAGCCGAAGAGCAATGAGGTTCCTAAATTTACCAAAAAGCTGAAGGACACCAACGATACTACCGGCGTTATTACCGGCTGGCAGGATTCTGCCGACTATGATATCGACGATAAAATCCCCTTCCGCCTGCAGGGCACTGTTTCCAAGGACTTTGATTCCTATAAGACGTATTACTACGCTTTCCACGATGTGGAAGAAAAGGGTCTGACCTTTGACCCCGACTCTGTGGAAGTTTTTGTTGGCGATGAAGTGACCGGTACTAAGATTGATGCTAGCAAATATACTGTCGTTACCAGCCCGGCCGATGGCTGCACCTTTGAGATCGTGTTTGATGATCTGAAAAATATTCCCATTGTTACTGCTAAATCTATCATTACCGTTACCTACGAGTCCACGCTGAACACGGACGCTGTTCTGGGCGCACAGGGCAACGTCAACACGGCACAGTTGGAGTACTCCAACAACCCGCGCGGTAATGGCACGGGCAAAACCCCTTGGGATAACGTCATCGTCTTTACCTACAAGGTGGTCGTGAATAAGGTCGATCAGGACAATAATCCTCTGGTAGGTGCACAGTTCACTCTGACCAAAAAGATTAATGGTGGCACGGAAGTTATCAAGACTATGACCATCGACTCTAGCGAAACTCAGTTTACACTGTCCGGTCTGGATGACGGCGAGTACACGCTGACCGAGACTGTAACCCCCGCCCACTACAACACCATCAGCCCCATCACCTTTACTGTCAAAGCTGATCATACTATCACTTGGGAAACCGAGCGTCGTGAAGATATCCTGACCTCTTTGAGCGGCAACAAGGTGATTGGTGAGATCACCTTTGATGTTGATAAACCCGCTGGCTCTCTGACTACGAATGTTGTAAATAATATCGGTACTACCCTGCCCGGCACCGGCGGCATCGGCACCACCATCTTCTACGTGATCGGCGGCGGCCTGATGGTTGCTGCAGCCATCCTGCTCATTACCAAAAAGCGCATGGAGAACCACTAACTTCTCCTTTTCCCCAGCACAGAGCGGGGCTGCAAAGCCCCCTGCTCTGGTCCTGAAACTATAACGTTAGGGAGTAGCCCATGAAAAAGAACAAAAGCACCATTATACTGATCCTCGTCTTTTTCGTTCTCCACACCCTCAAACAGAATCTCATAGTGCGAATTCTTGAAAATATCGGAAAAGCTTCCAACCATATAGCGGGACTCTGCATTTTTCCCTGCCAGAATAGTCAGCGAACGGTCGAACTTGATCACATCGATCGGCAGACCGATAATGCGCTCGAAATTCGAGTAGCCCGTTCCAAAGTCATCCAGATAGAATTTGATTCCCAGCTTCTGAAGACTGGTAATCGTATTCTTAATGTTGTCAAATTCCGTCTCATTCCAGCTCTCCGTCAGTTCAATCGCAACTTTTTCATACGGGATTTCATTCTGGCGGATGATGTCCATGACATCCTTGCAGAATTCCTTTCTGCGGAATTCCAGAATAGAAAAATTAACGGAAACACGGTCGATCTGATACCCCTCCTGCTCCAGGCGTTTGATCTGGCGGCAGGTTTTATTTAAGATGATTTTGCTGAGCGTATGAATATAATCGTGCCGCTCTGCCATCGGTATGAACTGATCCGGATATACCATTCCTGTTTCCGGCAGCTCCAGCCGCATCAGCGCCTCCGCCGAGGCAAACCGGTTGGTACGTGTATTTAGCACCGGCTGGCAGTACACTTTAACGCGCTCATCCTCCAAGTCGCAGTGTGCATTGATGTCCTTTAATTCGCCTAATATGTAAGATGCCTTCCGATATTCTATGATGTCCTTATTCTGACACTCATATACCGCGCCAACCGGTATTTTCTCTTCCATAAACTCATTCAACGCCAGATACTCACCTGCCTCACGCAGCCTGTCATCTGCATGTGCAATCAGCACCCGGTAGCCCAGTCCATGTTCTTTACACACACGCTCAAACGTTTTTTGTATGTTATATTTTCCGTTTTTCTCCGCTTTATTACTCAGTCTCTGATACACCAGTGCAAGCTTATCATCCTGCAGACGGAACAGGCAGAATGTTTTGAAATAATTCTCCGCAAACGTCAGAATCGTACGCGGAAGTTCTGGTATCTTTTTGAGATTGGTTTCCGGGAATCCCATGAAGATTACAGAAAAATCATCGTCCCCCACATCTCTCAGATAGCTGTCAAACGCACCAGCATCAAGTGTTCCTGTCTCCCTGTCGTAAGATGTATAATGAAACAAAAACAGCACTCCCATATAGGGAAGTAATAGTGCCATGCAGCTATAAGATGTAGATACATATTCTGCCTCCAGTGCAATCATGCCAAACGAAAACAGTAAAATATAGGCAAGGCAGCGCAGCATTTTCAGCACGAACTTCTTCCGGTACGTAAAAAGCACAACGACAAGAACGATACAGTAATAAATATAGGCAAAACGAAACGGATCAAAATAGAAATTCTGATGAACCATCAGATCTGCATCGATATAAAAACCCAGATGCGTAAACGGTGATCCGATCTCAAGAAAAGCAAACACCGCATAGCCGCCCCAGGATACCGCGCCCAAGAGTCTTGCCGGTCTCTCTTCCAGCTTAAGAAGTGTACCGAAGTAATTGCAGAGCAGCACAAACGTGAGAATCAGTAAAAGATATATCCCATCCTGTAACACATAAATAAGAATCTTCCGGGATTCTGTAATCCGTGTGATTGCTGTATGGAAACTGATACTGCAGACCGTCGCCATCATCAGGCAAACCGTTCCCGCTTTGAAGATAATCAGGCTCTTCTCTCTTACCGTATAGGAAGAATGCAGCAGCAGCCAGCAGATGATGCAGAGCACAATCGCGCTGATATCGGCTACATAAGTATAATTCTGATAGAACAAAACATCCGTCATAAACTCATTCTCCCCTTCGATCATTTTCCCTTTATATTATCATTATACATTTATTGACAGCAGATTTCAATTTTTTCACGCAAAATGACAGCAAAGGGGCAGAGAAGCGGTAAAGCTTCTCTGCCCCTTTTTCTGTCATCTTTGGCTGCACACGCCTATTCGTAGCGGAGTGCATCGATGACTTCCATCTTTGACGCCTTGTTCGCCGGATAATAACCGAAGAACACTCCGGTCAGCATCGAGAAGAACAGTGACAGTAAAATTGCAGTTGCCGATGGATGCACCTGCATAATAATGTAATTGGAATACTCGGAATACATATTGGCAATCACAAACTTCGCTGCCTGGCCGAGCAGTGCTCCGACACCAACACCGATCAGAATACCGATAATGCCGCCGATTAAGCAGAGCATGATCGCCTCAATGACAAACTGCATACGGATCGTCCGCCGCTTTGCGCCGAGTGCCATACGCACACCGATCTCCCTCGTCCGCTCCGTGATCGACACAAGCATGATATTCATGACACCGACACCGCCGACGATCAGCGAGATTGCTGCGATTCCGGATACTGCAATCGTGATGACATTGAGCACCGTGTTGATCATGCCCATGCTGGACTGCATGTTGCTCGCTGTCACATGGAAATTCGTATTGTTCTGATATACCTCATCAAAATAATTCTGGATATCTTCCGTTGCCTGGTTGACATCCGCAAGGGGCGTCAGGAGCAGATTAAAGTATTCATAACCAGTCTTATCTGCCCCCTGCAGCTTGAAGCTGGTCTGGATCGGAATCATCATATAAGTAGAACGATCCTTTTCTCTGACAGACGTATCCACTTTTCCAAACAGTGCCGCATTGTATTTGTAAACACCTACAACAACAAAATCATAGATCGATCCGTCGTCCATTGTTACCGATACCGTCTCGCCAATCGGGTCTTTGTCTCCAAAATAATTCTTTGCCATCGTATCCGCAACAACGCAGACTCTTTTCTTCCCCAGATTGTCTGCCCTGGTAAGATTACGTCCCGCCTGCATCTCAAGCTTCATATACTCGAACTGTTCTGGTGTCATGCCATCCACACTGACATTGGCATAATTGTCGGAATCCGCCTCATCCTTGATCTGCCCGCCTCCAAGATAATTCTCGGCAGCGATACCCTGAATTTCATCCGGATACTGCGCAACCAATTCATCGATCATCTCCTGCGACACATAATCACTCTGTGTCATATCCGGATAAATCCAGGTATCCCAGTCTGCATCGTCCTCCGGATAGCGCGCCTCCACATAGCCGGAAACTGTGTTGCCGCCGAGGGAATTCATCGTCGCCGTCAGGGTGCTCTGTATGGAACCGCCGATCGTCGTGATGATGATAACGGAACTGATACCGATAATAATACCGAGCATCGTGAGCAGTGAACGCATCTTGTTCGACAGAATACTGATGATTGCCTCTTTTATGTTTTCAAAAAACATCAGTGCTCACCTCCCCTGTTGTCCCCCACGATCTCACCGTCTAAGAGGGTAACAATACGCTGTGTCTCCGTCGCAAGCTCCTGGGAGTGTGTGATGAGTACAATCGTTTTCCCCTGCTCTTCATGTAACCGGTGAAACAGATCCATGACCATATGCCCGGTCTTGGAATCCAGCGCTCCGGTCGGCTCATCCGCCAGAATGATTGCAGGATCATTGATCATCGCGCGGGCGATCGCCACACGCTGTTTCTGTCCGCCGGAGAGCTCATTTGGTCTGTGATCTGCACGTCCGTCCATTCCCACCATCGCCAGCATCTCCATCGCACGCTCCTTCGCATTCTTCGTCTTTTCCTCACCATATATAAGCGGCACCATGACATTTTTCAATGCATTGGCTCTCGGCAGCAGATTAAAGTTCTGAAACACAAAGCCGATTCTGCGGTTGCGGACCGCACTCCGCACCTCGTCCGTCATGCCGTTGACGTCCTGTCCTTCCAGATAATAGCTGCCGGAGGTCTGTCTATCCAATACTCCAATGATATTCATCAATGTACTTTTTCCGGAACCCGACTCACCGACGATGGAAACGAACTCTCCCTGGTTCACGGTAAGATCGATTCCGTGCAGGATTTCCAGTTCATTGGGCTTACCTACATAATATGTCTTTACAATTTTTTCCATTCGGATTACTGGTTCACTCACTATTCGCTAACCTCCGTACCTGTACCGTCTGTCAGTCCCATATCCTGTTCAGAATACATCTGCTCCGGTGTAAATGTCTGTCCCTCGGCTATCGAAAATGTCGTGTCGTAGATCAGCATATCTCCCTCTGCGAGATCACCGCCGGTCACTTCTGTATAATAATCCACCTCATCGCCGACCGTGATATTCCTGCGCACTGCGGTTGCGTTTCCGCCATCGTCCGCCTCAGCCACAAGAACATACGCCTGCCCGTTGTCATCATACTGGATCAGATCATACGGAACTGCCAGCACTTCTCCCTTTGCCTGGATCATGACTTTTGCCTTCACAGCCATTCCGATTAAAAGTTCCTGATTGTCGAGCGCGATCTCAATGGAATAACCACCGGCAGAAGTCGTGCTGCCGTCGCTTCCCGTCGTGCCCTGACTCTTCACACGGACCACTCTGGTCACGGTTCCCTTGATCTGCTCATCCCCCGTCGCATCTGCGGTCACAGTTGCCTCCATGCCTTCCTGAAGCTTTAATACATCCGCCTCCTGCACGGTTGCAACCATCTTTAAGGAGCTCGTATCCTCAATCGTCATGATGACGTTCTTCTCTGCATTGATGTCTCCGACCTTGGAATTCACCGCTGTTACCACACCGCCGCACGGCGCTGTGATCTCGCAGTCTGCCAGCTGTTCTTTCAGATTGCTGAGTGTGTCCTTGGATGTCGTGTCGGTGTCTTTGTACTTGTTCAGCTCCTGTGCCTCCTGTGCTGTCTCAATCGCACGGTTGGTGGTCTCTACTGCCGTATCATAAGCAGTCTGCGCATCCTCCACCGCCTGCTTGGCAGCGAGCAGTGCAGCGAAATCCGCCTGTCCCTGATCGTAGAGCATCTGTGCGCCGTTGTAGCTGTCCTTTGCGCGGTCGAGTGTCTTCTGCGCCGCCGCAAGCGTCGTTGTCTGGTCATCCTTCGCCTGCTGCAGGGCGTCCGCCGCCTGCTGTGTATTGATGCTGCTCACCGCATTCGCATTCGACATGGACTTCTCTAAGTCTGCGATCTTCTCCTCGATCGACGTGGAGTCCAGTGTGCATAAGACGTCACCCTCTTTCACGATATCGCCGACCTGCACATTCATGGAAGTGATCTCGGACGCCGCCTTTGACGTCACATTCGTGCTGCTGGCTCCGGCAACCGTTCCCTTAACCGAAATCGTATCGGACAGATCCCTCTTCTGTACCGGCTCCACTTCCACGGTATTCACCGCCATCGCCACCTGCTTGGTCGCGTTATGTATGGATATACCGATCCAGACCACCAGAACTGCCACAATAACCAGCACAACGATCAGTACCTTCTTTTTCTTCTTTGGCTTTGCTGCTATCGCGCCTGCATTCTGCTCGTTTTTTTGCTTCTTGTCTTTCATTCTCGTCTCTCCCTTACCTGTATTTTACAAATTTATGGTGATTGTATCATTATCACCCCTCAAAAAAAATGGGTTTAAGTAAAACTTAAGAATTCTTAGGAAATCCTACCATTTTTTTAAAGTTTCTTTGTACTATTGTAATAATACAGTATGTTCATTTGACTGTCAAGACATTTTCTCAGACGTAAAATTTTTCTGGAATACAGACATCATCTCTCTGGTCAGCGACAGCCCCTCTGGATCTTCCGGCACATCCGAATAATGCACCCACTCCGCTGTCGCAAGCTCTCCCGTGTCCAGCACAATATCCCGCTCTCCGTCCAGTTCACAGAAATAACCAAGAAGAAGGTTCTGGTCAAATCCCCACGGCTGGCTCTTATAATAGTGGATATTCTTCACCTTAAGACCGACTTCCTCCTGCACTTCCCGCATGACCGTCTCCTCCGCCGTCTCCCCGATCTCCGTAAATCCAGCGATGAGCGCGTACCGTTTGTACTCCCTGTTGGCGTAGGTTGTCATCAGAATATACTCTCCGTCCGTCACCCCGACAATCACCGCCGGTGCGATCTTTGGGAACACCTGGTTGCCGCATGCGGGACAGAATAACATCCGCAGCGTTCCGTTGTGCATGAGTTTCTGTCCGCATCTTCCGCAGAACCGGTTATCCCGATACCACTCGTACAGATGCCATGCCGTGGCAGCCGCAAGGATGTGCTCCTTCGGCTTTCCCGACCGCACCGCAAACATTTTTTCAAAACAGTATCCTTCCGGTGTGAGATGCTCCGGCAGTTCCGTCAGAAAATATGTCTCCTCCCCAACGGAAAACAGATAGATGCTCTGCGGCGCCATTTCTCCCGCCGTCTCACAGATCTCCCGGAGTTCCCGGTAAGTAAGGAAGGCAAGCGTCTCTCCCTCCCTTACAAGGATCTTGTTCTCCCTGTAGATCATCATATAGCTGGTATCGTCCGGCTGTTTTTTTTCGTACTGATTCTGCAGATGCAGTGGTAAAATATCCTGTATAATCTCGTCTCTCCTTATCTAACATAATTTTCCATGAAACCAAAAGAAACTGTCGCAATAAGCATATCATGCTTTGCGTTGATAAGTAATATTATCAGAAGATCACACCGCGGGATTTCAGATGGAAATGCAACTGGGAATTCGTTGGAGAAAAATGTGGCATTTCTAACCAGCCGGATGTTTGCATCTTCGAT
>OGDU01002525.1_pt1 | contig 11599 bp, 9 predicted proteins | sample 1570371 | NCBI WGS metagenome assembly OGDU01 (sample SAMEA2581977, study PRJEB24529) | metagenome | biome: Human gut stool | place: China | collected 2011
CTATCGCCCCTCATTTCTATTTTATCTTGTTTGTACCCCTTGTACACCGATGTTTCCCTTTGAAAATATAAAAAATAAAATTGCGGCAACTAAATCGAAAATCAGATACGCAGCATCAAAGATTGCTTCCATCACATCCGGAATCTGTGGTTTGTAATTGTTCTCTTCCATCCTTTTAATCCTGCTCCTTTTCCATCAATTGACTGTAAAACAAATGATTCCCGGTACTCTTCATATCCAGGGATTCGTTTTCATTCGTTTTTTCCTTGTATTCCCTTAAATGTTCTTCCGCATTATTGCAGATCCGGTCAAATATCTGGATACACATGTGCTTTTCTTCTTCTGTCAATCCGCTCAAAACATTTCCTGCAAACTGTTTCTGTGCGTTTATTCCTGCCGCCACTATAAGTTCTGCCCGATCCAGCAGAATAATCTCTACATGCTTTTTATTATCCTTACTTTGTATTCTTTCAACCAGTCCTTTATTTTCCAATTTTTTCAACGAAGTTGAAACATGGGATTTCGTTGATTTTCTAACCTTTACTATTTCCGCTGCGGTATTGTGATGCGGATTATTATGAAGGAACATAAGTATATCGTATTCCATCTGTGTCAGCCCATACCGGTCACATACCTCTCCGGAAAGCAATTCATAATAACTTGTAATTGTTTTATGCTTATCCCAGAAGTACATCTTCTCTTCCTCTTTCATCGTTCTTTTTAGAACGATTATAGGGGAATATTTCCGGTATGTCAAATGTTTTTTGCTAATAAGTCTTCGCCTTTAATGTTCCAATATATTCCCCATTATTATAAACAAACGGTCCGGCTTCTCCCTCTTCTCCGAAATATTCCGGTCTCAATGACAGAATATTGAGCAATTCATCCACCGTCTTCACCTTTGTTGCCTGATATGGCTGTTCAAATGCAATCTTTTCTACAAATAAGTAATCGTCCCTGTCCTTTATCAGGATACCTGTATGACCCACGAAAGTAACATCCGAATACGGGTCATATATCACGATACTAAGGAGCGATATCCTGTCACTGTCTATTTGAAATCCATAATGTTTCCAACTATCCGAAAATGCTGTTTCCGGATGTTTTTTATCCGCAACACTCTTTTCTCCATAGAGTGTGGTAAACATATCCCGGTTCTCTTTTATGGTTTCATACCTTTCCACATTATCTATTGCTTCTGTATCAAACATTAGATAAGTACCTTCATAATTGTCTTCCGTTGATTCTGCGTGAAGCAGACCATCCAGTAAGAGAAAGGCTGTCATTCTGCAGTCCGTGTCGGAGTAATCATGATTCTGTTCCCAGCCATCCATACATTTGCCGATATCTGCTTTCATGTTTTCCGGATCAGACCAGACATCCTCAAGCTTTGCATTCTTCCCGGCCGAATCCGCAAAATCAGTTACCCATTCCCGGAATGTATCTACATGGGAAGCTCCCGCGGTATCCAGTTCTTTGCAAATTTCTGTAATGGTATGGTTTCCTCCCATATAAGTTGCAGCCGGTATCTTCTGTTTCTGTGCACATGCCCCCAGCATCAGGCACAGGAGCATAACAACAGCTGATAATTTCATTGCCGTTTTGGTTTTATTCTGCCTGTTCCATAGATTAAACGCTCCGCCACAAAACATCCTGCCAATTATAACTGTGATCCGTTTCTTCCTCATCCATAAACCTCTTTCTTATGATCCGCATATTTTACATATTTTTTAAGATTACCTTACGGTTTCATTTATGTAAATAGTATGGTTTCAAAATTAAAGAAATATTTATTTTTATTGCTCTGTTTTTGGAACATTCAGCAACGCTTTCGGCAGATATCACATCTGTCCTGAAAAGCAAAGTAACCCAATGAATTGCTTCTTATGCCACATGGATTCAGGTTTTATTCGGAAATGTTTTGTTATTCTTTTTTACTCCGTCTCCCTCAGCCGCTCCACAATCGTCTGCTTTCCAACCACACAATAGACCACAAGCGGAACCCCCGCGCCGATCACGGTAAAGATCAGTGCCGCAAGCACGACCGGACCGATGGTATACTGAAACCGGAAAAACCAGAACATTTTTTCAATCATCTTTCCCATAAACGGCTCAGATGCCACAACAAGAATAAGCGAAATGACAATCGCCGCAAGCGTATACAACAGTCCCTCATACACAAGCATCCGCTTCAACTGGTGTCTGGTCATTCCAACCGACTGCAGCACAGCAAACTCCCTGCGCCTTGCAATCATCCCCGTGAGGATGGCATTCAGGAAATTTAATGTTCCGACCACGGCGATCACACCGGAGAGAACACCTCCAAGCAACAGAAACATCCCACGGAACGAATCAAACTCTTTTTCGTAGGAAAATTTCGATTCATAGCTGTACAGCGGCTCGACCTGTTCCGTATAATTTTTCAAAAAACTTTCCATTGCTCTTGCACGCTGATTGTTTTTCATATCAAACATCATATGCATGACATCTTTTGTCCCGGTATCTTTGATAAACGTATCGCTTCCAAGCACAAACTGCGGCGAGCCATAATACCGGCAGCTCATCGCGGAAGGCACCAGAATCTCCGCCACCACCGTATATGTTTTTTGTGTATAATCATCTGCTTCCACGTCACATGCACCTTCGTAGCTGTCAATCTCTTCCTCCGGGATCTCTTTTCCAGTCTCTGCATTAAAATATTTCCAACTGTTTACATACCTGAGTGTCACCTGATCGCCCACCCCGGCCCAGTTACTGTGATCAACTTTTTTGTTATAATCATCCTGCATATAGACTGCTGCAATGGCATTCTCCTGATTCAATGACGCGACATCGCCTTTGAGCACCTTTACTTTCTGAAGCGGGAATGCATCCATTCCATACAACTGAATATCGTCATAATAACTGCCATCATCTGCCTGTTCCTTCCAATTGAAATAACCCTTTTCCTGCTCTTTTGTCATGGTATCTCCCATGGATGTAAAATACGCCAGCATATCTTTTTTCTTTATTTTTTCTAAAACCCGGGTTGTCTGTCCGTAGACACATCCACTCTCTTTAACGCCATTTTGCGCGAGCACGGTCTGCATTGCAGAATCTTCCACCGCTTCATCGGAAGAATGAAATCCTTTCTGCACGTTAAAATAATCCGCATTGGCAAACACAAAATCGCTCACACAGAACTTTTTTAAATACAGATCCATATCAAATCCATTTGCAAACATAACGGTCAGATTTAAAAGAACGACCGCAAGGGAGAGGGAAATGACAACAAGAACGGTCTTCTTCCGGTTCCGTCCCACGTTTGCCCATGCCATACGCCCCAAAGATGCCGGCTTTTTTGCCGCTTTTGCTTTTTTTCGGCCACAGTCTGCCTCCGTATAGCGCACCGCTTCGACCGGGGATACCTTTGCAGCGATCCTCCCCGGCTTATTGCAGGATAAAAATACGGTGACCAGTGAAAAAAGTGCTGCTCCCACAAATACCCACGCATGCAATTTTATAACCGTCGTCGTGTAAGTCGTCTGTGCCATGACAGCCGGTGTCAGTCCCACGCCGATTCCAAATCCCAGAAGAAGTCCCGCCGGAATTCCAATGCCTGATAAAAGGACTGCCTGCAGCCGTATGATCCGCTTAAGCTGCCGCCCGGTCATGCCGATCGTTTTTAACAGTCCGTAGAAACGGATATCGTTGGTGACAGAAATCTGAAACACATTGTAAATGACCAGATAGCCGGTAAATACAATAAGCACAAGCAATGCCACAATGGCTGCAATGCTTTCCGCATTCAGATTGCTGCCCGACTGCGCACCGGTATATCCCCAGTTTACACCAAATGCAATATAGCCCGGTTTAGAAGCATCTTCTGACTGAAATCCACAGTCTCTGATCACCTGCCGCATATCTTTTTCGATATGAAGTGCATTCCCAAACATAACGTCAAGTGACCATTTTCCACTCTCTTCATCCTCCCCGATATCCACATGCTGCAATGTCTTTTTCACATAACTTTCCGGCACGATCACATTACTTGCCTGGGAAACTCCGTTGTAATCCCACCAGCCGGAGAGAACAAACTCCTGCGTCACCGTTTTCGGTTCTGACTGACCTCCTCCGATCTGATACGTCACGGTAAATTTGGTGCCGATTTTTGGCTGTACTCCTAACAGTTTTAACACCCGGGTATCTGTCATCGCCTCATTGCTTCCCTCTTTTGGACGGTGTCCGTGCGTTGGTGTGCAAAAATAATGTTTTACTTCATGCGCATCCATATAGCTGACTTCCACCTGTGTCTTGCGAAATGCATCCCCGGTTCCCATTCCTAAAAACAACCGCGCACCTGTCTCCCGAATGAGCGGATCTTTTTTTAAGGTTTCCATCTGTTCTTCCGTCAGTTTCTTAAAAGACCCGTGCGCATCGCCTCCGACCATAAGAAAGTTGGACTGCTGGAACGAATCGTTGATGGAAATTGCAATCGTAAACAGCGCGGTAAACAGCATCGTGGTCAGCATAATTGCAATCACGGCAATCAGGTTTCTCATTTTGGAAGCCCGCAGACTGCGCACGGCAACGGTACGCACACAGGCACGGTTTTTTACCTGCATCATAATGCCTCACCTGCTTTCCCGGTCACAATCCGTCCATCCTCGATACGGATGATCCGGTCTGCGAGCTGTGCGATCTCCTCGTTGTGTGTGATCATCACAATGGTCTGCGCAAATTTGGTGCTGGTTGTTTTGAGCAGCCCCATCACATCCTGTGAGGTACAGCTGTCGAGATTTCCGGTCGGTTCATCTGCTAATAGAATCGCCGGTTTGGCTGCAAGTGCCCGCGCGATCGCCACACGCTGCTGCTGTCCTCCCGAAAGCTGGTTTGGCAGCACGTTTAATTTTTCTTTCAGTCCGAGTGCCTCTGCGATCTCCCCGATAAATGCATTGTCCACGGTTTTTCCGTCAAGCTGCAATGGCAGCACAATGTTTTCATAGACAGACAGCACCGGAACTAAATTAAAGGACTGAAAGACAAATCCGATTTTTCTTCTGCGGAAAATCGTCAGTTCTTCATCCTTTAATGCAAAGATGTCCTTGCCGTCCACATAGACTTTGCCGGATGTTGCCCGGTCGAGTCCGCCAAGCATATGTAAAAGCGTCGATTTTCCTGATCCGGAGGTTCCTACCACCGCGACAAATTCTCCGTTTTCCACCGACAGGTTTACCCCCGCCAGCGCGTGCACGGCGGTCTCCCCCGTGCCATACTGTTTTTTCAAATCTCTGGTTTCCAAAATGACCATCCTGTAATCTCCTTTTGCTCCTGATTTGGCATTTCCTGCCTTCTTTTAAGATTGTCGCACAGAATTCTTTCGAGAATCTGTCCCGGAAACAAAAGATTCTTACAGTTTTGACACAATTGCCGTTGGAAAATACAGCCCAAACGTTGAGCCTTCCCCCGGCGTGGACGAAAGCCGGATATATCCGCCCTGCTGCTGCATGATAAAACGTGCTAGATACAGTCCGATCCCCACACCGCTCTTTTCGGCAACCGCGTTTCCCCTGTAAAAACGCCCAAATACCGCCGCATGCTCCTCCTCACCGATGCCGATTCCCGTATCCGTCACTTCCACGCAGGCAAACAGTTCATAGGAACAGAGTTTTATGGTAATCCCTCCTGTGTTCGTATATTTGATCGCATTATCGAGAATATTTCCCAGTGCTTCCATGGACCATTTCTTATCAAAGTACGCATAAACCGGTGCGCCTTCCTCTGCTTTTTTCGTCCCGGAAAACGCAATCGCAAGTCCTTTGGCGGCTGCTTTTTCCCGGTAACTTTCCATACCGTCTACGACCAGTTCTGTCAGCGGCTGCCGGATTGGATGCAACACAAAAACGCCTGTCTCAAGCCTTGAAAGTTTGACAAGCGCATCCATTAAAAACTGTAATTTTTCACTCTGCTGCCGCAGCTTTTTTACGGAATCCTGTGCTGCTTCCCCCAGCGGTTCTTCCTCCAGCAGTTCCGTATACAATAAAATATTTGAAAGCGGCGTCCGCGTCTGATGGGAAATATCCGCAATCAGTTCTTTGATTCTTTCCCGCTCCGCATCTATGCTTCGCACCGAAAGTTCCGATGCCGCCAGATACTGCGCCAGACGGTTTTCCAGCGATGACTGCCGCGACTCATCAAATGTGATCTCGGAAAAGGTGCCGTTTATCGCCGCCTCAAGCATATCGGAAAGTCCATCCATCACCTGTTTCTGCCGGTGTCTGAAGAAAAGTGCTGCTGCAAGCACACTCCCTGCCGCAAGCAATATAATTACAAAATATCCGATCATACTTCCCATACATATCCGATCCCATACACGGTCCGGATCTGCTCCTTTGCCTGTAATTTATCCCGCAGCCGCTTGATGGCAACCGAAAGCGCGTTTTCATCCACGTACACCGCGCCATCGGTCCAGATGCGATCCATCAAAGTTTCCCGCGGCACGGTCATCCCCACATGCTGCACAAGAAGCGCCAGAAGTTTCTGCTCGGTTTTACTTAACTCCACTTCCTGTCCGCTTACGGTAAAACGCATATTTGTAAAATCAAACTTCCAGATACTGCCCTCCCAGATCTGTGTATTTTTTGCGCTTTCTTTCTGCATCTGCGCCGTCCAGTTCCGAAGCTGGGTGTTTACCCGCGCCCGGAGTACCGCCAGACTGAACGGCTTTGTAATGTAATCATTTGCTCCCTGCTCCAGTCCGCTTACAATATCCATTTCCAGATCGTTTGCCGTAAGTAAGATCACCGGAAGATCCGAGGTTCTGCGGATCTCCTGCAGCAGATCAAAACCGCTTCCATCCGGCAGATTTACATCGAGAATCAGCAGATCTGTCTGGTTCTGATGCAGATGCTGTCTGGTCTCCTGTATATTTTTACAGCATAGCACCTGCCGGTTTTTCTCCTGTAATGCGCGCTGCAGTCCCTGTGCGAGTGCCATATCGTCTTCCGTGATCAGAAGATGCATGATTTTTTCTTCCATTGGTTTCTTCCTGTTCTGTTTAGTTTTGTTGCGGGATTTGTTTCAATCCTGCAAAAAGACGGAGCTTAACGCTTATTGCTTTTTATCATTTTCAATCACACAGGAATGTTCTTTCGTCTTCTTATCATAATTGATTCCTACGAGCAGAATATTTCCTGTATATGGCTCTAACGATTGCGGATACTTTCTGTCTTTTATCTGTTGTAAGGCGGTATCCGCAGTTTTATTCCATTTCAGTTCCACAACCAGTGCCGGATAATCAGCTTTATATTCCGGTTTTGGAATATAAACAAAATCCGCAAAACCACGGCCGGTCGGCAATTCCCGGACGGGTTTAAAATAGTACTGCATGGAACTTAAGTATGCGATCGTAAGTACACTGCTGAGCGAATTTTCATCATGGTACATAATCGTTGAAGAATACCCGGTATGAATTTTCTCAATCCCCTTTGCAACCTCCATTCCATCTTTTTCCAGCGTTGCATCTAATAACGCTGACGATTCTTTTTGAAATGTCACCATCTCATTCCACCTGGTACGTTTCACTGCATGATTTAACTCGTGCCGGATTTCTTCATTCGGAATAAAAACATGCCGGCTGTCCTGATCATAAGCCAGATATCCCAAATGAATCAGGTACGTAAGCACATCATCCCGATTTGCAAAACTTACCGTGTCATTCTGAAAGGATGTCACATCCACTTCTACGGATGCACCCGACAACATCTCGATAATTGCAGATTTCAAGCCATCAAAATCCATGTTGATCAGTGGCACAATTGCCTCATAACTTCCGGTATTTGACCAATAACTTTTATACTTTCCATTTAACATGACACTGACAACGGCCTTCGGATTATATACCTGATAATCCTCTAATAAATAGCCATCATACCAGGATTTCACCTGTTCATAACTGCATCCGTATTGTTCACACAGTCCGTGGACTTCTTCTTCTGTAAACCCGACGTAAGGAGCCATCCGTCCTGCATCGAGCATGGTAAATTCTTCAAAATTGTTGAGCGCTGACTGCGTTTTTAATTTCTTAATCGGTAAAATTCCCGTCAAATATGCTAACGCAATGTATCTGGAAGGTTCTGTACCTTTAAACATTCCTCTGAGAAAATCAATATATGCCTCCTGCAATGTATGATTCTGTGCCTCATCTCGAATCAAAACATCCCACTCATCAATGATGACAACAAATTTATTGCCGGTAGCCGCTTTGATATAGGACATTGCCCCATAAGCAGTCCTGACCGCATCCGGAATGATCTGTCCGTATGCTTCCCTCAGTTCCTGTAAAATTCCCTCGTTGATATAATCTACAACATGATCTGCATCTTTGGCATCCATCATGCACCACTGTACATCAAAATGAATCACATCATACTTATTAAGATTCTTTTCATATGATGAAACTGTACTTATCTCATAATTTTTAAAGAGCTCTTTGGAATCACAGCCCCTGCTGTAATAAGCGGAAAGCATGTCTGCAGTCATGGACTTTCCAAAACGTCTCGGACGGCTGTTACAGATAAATTTTGATGTGGTATTTATCACCTGGTTGGTGTATTCCAGCAAACGGGTTTTATCAATATAAATTTCTGAATTGACTGCCTCTGAAAAAGCCCCGTTATCTGGATTCAAAAATCTTCCCATAAGTACCTCCAAAAAATAATCCGCTATACTATGCATCTAGTATAACGGATTACGCTTAAAAAAACAATTATATTGCCGAGTCCCGATACCCCATACCGTTTTACTCACACGCAATATAGTTGTATTCCCACCGGAAGAACCCAGGCAGCCGTGCTCTTTTGCCATAAGCTGCATATTATAAAACTGATAACCGTACATCGCAGAAGCACCGAGTGCCCGCACCTTTCCTGCCTTTACCAGATCGTTTAAGGCTTCCATCGTCTCCTCGATCGAAGTCTCATAATCAAACCGGTGAATGATATACAAGTCCAGATAATCGGTTCCCAGACGTTTTAATGTTCCATCAATTTCTCTGTGAATTGCCTCGTCAAATATTTCTTATCTTTCAATTTAGTTATATAAGTCCCATCTGACTGAATATGTTGGCAATACCTTTATTCCGGATAAATTTACATATAGGCATCTTCAAACTGGTCTACCGGAATCGGCTTTGAAAAATAATACCCCTGATATATTCCGCATCCCATCTGGGTAAGCTTATCAATTTGTTCCTTTGTTTCAACACCCTCCGTGATAACGGAAAGACCAAGTGTTTTGGTGAGTGAAATGATCGTATTTATAATGGACATACTTCTTTCTATGCGTTCCGGCCGGGTTGTCCTTAAAAAGCCCATATCTATTTTCAGCACATCCACGTCCATATCCTTTAGCGTATTAAACGAAGAATAGCCGCTTCCGAAATCGTCTATTTCCACCTGAAAGCCGGATTTCCTGAACCGTTCAATCATTTCAAGTTCCCCTGCGGTTCCGGTCATAATTGCGGTTTCCGTAATTTCCAGTTTCAGTGTGGAAGGAATGATTTTATAGGTTTCAACAAGACTGGTAATTGTTTCATATACATCCATATAGTAAAAATCCTTGGTCGAAATATTTACGGATATATACAAATCGTCCCGCCCGGCTTTCTGCCACTGTGCAAGTTTTTGTACGGCAAGTTCCCACACAAACCGGTCAAGCCGGTAAATCAGACCTGTTTTTTCAAAAACTTCAATAAAATCCCCCGGAAAAATCAGACCGCGTTTCGGATGCTGCCATCGGACAAGAGCCTCTGCCCCCAGTAATTTTCCTTCCGATGTCACCTGTGGCTGTAAATACATGCAGAACTGTTTTTCGGCAAGTGCTTTATCAAAATCACCCACCAGCTGCTTTTCGGCAACGGTATCATGAAATATCGTGTCGCTATAGTATGCAATTGATTTATCATAGTTTTCCCCCAGTGTCTTTATTGCAAGATTGGCTTTATCACACATAATGGATACTTCTTCATTCCGGTCTGTGATTTCATAAACACCGACATAAATATGAAGATGATACAGGTCATTGTTAAATGCATGCCCCATGGTCTGTATCGCATCCATAAAATCCTGCTCTTTAAATTCTTCTTTTGGGATGCATATTGCAAATTTGTCACCACCGGTGCGTCCATAGACACTCCCTTCCCCACATTGTGCTTTAAGAAGATCTGCCTCCATTTTAAGGACTTCGTTTCCTTTTTCAAGACCAAAGAGATCATTGACCAGTTTAAAATCCTTGATATTGGAACAGATCAGCAGCCACTCTTTATCCGGATTCTCATTTAAAATTTCCGATGTTTTTTTGGCAAAATAATTCTTATTATACAATCCGGTAAGCGTATCATGTGTTGCAAGGTATTTTTCTTTCTCAAACGCAATATGTTTCTCCGTATTATCAATCAGATTCAGGAAAAAACCTATATATTCATTCTTTTTATCAAACAGTTTTCTGTATTCGATATCGAAATAATACGTTTTGTTGTCAATAATGGTTTGACCACTCCATTCAAGGGAGGCCGAATTGTTGGTGTCATGTTCTTTTATCCAGCCCTGTACATCCTCCGAGATCCCGGAAAGGGAATCCAGTGAACTGTTAAATATTTTCAATGCACGCTCATTGGCATACACACATTCGTTATTTATATCAAAACATATCACAGCGTTATTCATTTCATTTACAACGATGGACAGTGTTTTATCTACAAGTTCACGCGAAGAACGGTACAGCGTCAGGTAACAGATCAGTATTGCTGCGCATACAAAAAAAGGAAGCGACACATCAATCGGAAATTCTGAAATTCCACATATAAATTTTGATACCGTGATCACACATATTAACACAAGTATCGGCAAATATTTCTTACGGTAAAAATCCGGTATCTGTATAATTTTGATTATAAACGATGCAATAATACAAAATACCAGACCATATGCAAACACATAGTGAAAGTAAAAAATAATGGATTTGTCGGCTACATGATACATATCAAAATTCTGGAATCGCACGGTTTCTATCGTAAATACGTTATGAAAAATTATATTTAAAAACAGTAAAATTCCATCCAGATATGCAATTATGAAACACCCCTTTTTAAACGGTGAAACCTCGTGAAAAACACGCGTATACTGCTGGGAATACTGCAATACATATATCAGCATCAGATCAAAGGAAAACCGATAAAGTGCTTCCATGATATAAGAAAATGTTTCATTTCCTGAAAAAGCAGACAGACCATTGCTAAGGATAGTAACAATTGTAAAAATGAGGCATTTCACAATGGAAGATGCCACATCACTTTTTATTTTTCTGGAATATTTGATACAAATAAGAATTGGTACTATCATCAGGCATAATAAGATCATATAAAGTTTATCCATGAAGACGTTAAACCTCCATTTAATAATAATTTCTATAACACTCCTGTTTTAGGGTAACTCCCTTATTATTTATAATAACCTAATTTCACCAGATTGTCTAATATAATTCCATTTTCCCTATCCTGAAATATGGCAAAAAAGGGGCTGTAAAATAAGTCCCTAATATAAGAAACGCCAATTCCGGCAAA
>OGDU01002535.1_pt1 | contig 11543 bp, 6 predicted proteins | sample 1570371 | NCBI WGS metagenome assembly OGDU01 (sample SAMEA2581977, study PRJEB24529) | metagenome | biome: Human gut stool | place: China | collected 2011
TAATGTCGCTAATTTTTCACGCATAATGGATACTCCTTCATTCTTATTCCGGTTTTATCGTCTCGTTGGGAATCATAAAAGATTGTAACAGCCTCTCCGTCCCCGGACCGGCTGCCTTTGAACCATTAGATTTGAAACTCTTCTCCGATGGGATCACCGCAATTACGCAGTATCGGAGGATCAGTATATCTCATTATAACGCACACATTATAAAAAAGAAAGAGGGAATTTTACAGATTTGGAATACGAAGCATCTGCACAGTTCCCTCTTTCTTTATTGTCTGCAGCATCTACAGCTTAATTGTCTTACCGCGTATACAGCGCTCAGGCAGCTCAGCGAATTATTTCACAAAATTCCTTATTCTGTCTCCCCGGCTTCTCTCTTGATAAACTCCATATGCTCCCGGATCTTCTTCTCATACCCGTTCTCCGACGGCTCATAGAACCGCATTCCCTCCATTCCGTCCGGCAGGTACTGCTGGGTGACATAGTGGTTCGGGTAGTCGTGGGCATACTTGTAGCCGAGACCATGTCCAAGCTTTTCAGCGCCCTTGTAGTGCCTGTCCTGAAGATGGGCAGGTACCGGCATGGTCCGCGTATCCGCCACGGTCTTCATCGCTTTTGCGATCCCCATGTATGCCGCGTTGCTCTTCGGCGCGGTGGCGACATAAGCTGCCGCCTGGGAGAGGATGATCTGGGACTCGGGCATTCCTACGCGTTCTACTGCCTGGGCTGCGGCGACTGCTACGCAGAGGGCCTGTGGATCGGCGTTTCCGATGTCTTCGGAGGCGAGGATCATGATTCTTCGGGCTATGAATTTGACGTCTTCTCCGGCGTAGAGCATTTTTGCAAGGTAGTAGACTGCTGCGTCAGGGTCTGAGCCACGCATGCTTTTGATGAAGGCGGAGATGATGTCGTAGTGCATCTCGCCATCCTTATCGTAAGCAAGAGGGTTCTGTTGAAGGCGTTCGGTCACCATGTCATCCGTGATGAGGACAGGGTCGGTGGCTTCGGAATCTATCACCAGTTCGAGGATGTTGAGCAGCTTGCGGGCGTCTCCTCCGCTGAAGCGGAGCATGGCAGTGGTTTCTTTCAGTTCTATTTTCCGTTCCTTCAGCACGGTGTCCGTGGTGATGGCGCGTTGCAGCAGTTCCAGCAGGTCGTCCTTCTCCAGTGACTTCAGGGTATAGAGCTGGCAGCGGGATAGTAGCGGGCGGATGACCTCGAACGAAGGGTTCTCCGTGGTGGCGCCTATCAGCGTCACGGTGCCTTGCTCCACGGCTCCCAACAGCGAGTCTTGCTGCGACTTGCTGAAACGGTGTATCTCGTCGATGAAGAGGATGGGACTGGCTTGCGAGAAGAAGCGGTTGCTCTTGGCACGCTCTATCACGTCGCGTACATCCTTCACACCGCTGGTCACGGCACTAAGTGTATAGAAAGGGGTTTCCAGCTTGTTGGCGATAATCTGTGCCAGGGTTGTCTTTCCCACTCCCGGAGGGCCCCATAAGATAAACGAAGAGATACGTCCTGCATCAATCATCTTACGCAGCACTGCACCCGGTCCCACTAAATGTTTCTGACCGATATATTCATCTAATGTTCTTGGTCTAAGCCGTTCTGCTAATGGTTGCATAGTATGTAACTCTTAAAAAATCATTAATATCATGAAGCGTATACCGCCCTTCTTCACTCCCGGTATATCCGTATAGGTCAGTCGGCGTACATATTCTATGTGGAGCAGCTTGAAGATATTGTAGATACCTACACTGGCTTCCACATAGGGAGTCTTGCCCATGACGTGGCTGGTGGGTACACCGTCGCGCATGGGGAAGAGGAACAAGTCGGGATTGTTGCTCTTGTATGGGTTGTTCTTGTCCGTCAGCGTGCCCCACAGACCACGGATGCGGAACATCTCGCGCCACTTCAGCTTCTTGATGAGCGGGATGCGGTTGAAGAGTTTTCCGTTCATGTCGTAGCTTAGGTTGAGGGAGGCGTAACGGTCGTTCAGGAACTCCATGTTGTTGATGAGGTTGAAGGACTCGTTGTTCTGCGTAATGTACGAGAGGTTCGCCATCGGTAGGTTCAGCAGGGGGAAGGGAACGGTGTTCCATTGCGCACCGGCACGTGCCGTTACGTCCAGCTTGCCCCACGAGCCGAGCCAGAAGCGCTTCCGGATGCTGGCTTCCGTCAAGTTGAAGTTGTACTCTCCACCCAGCACGCCCTTGAATCCGGCGGTGTGGGAGAGGGTGAAGGTGGGCGCATCCAACGATACGGGCACGCGGCGCTGTTTGGTGTTGACGAAGGTTTCACCAGGAGCGTAACGCAGGGTCACACCCAGCTCGGTAGTGGTGATGTCGTGCACCAGCGTATTCTTTTCATCCCACTGTCCGGGTGTTTCTCCGTTGTTCTTCCAGTATTGCAGTTGCCCCGCAGGCTGGTCGTTGCGGTGGCGTGCCATGGCCTGTACGGAGAAGCCGGTATTGGTCTCCAGCTCGTAGGTCAGCGTGGCGTCGCGCATGTAGGACATTTGGTCTACCGTAGTCCATTTCCAACCGACAAACAAGTTGTCCTTGTCCGTGGCGAGGTACTTGTCCATGGGAGACATCACGTCGTAGGTGTACTTGAAGGCGATGTAGTGCTTCGGGAACTCCCACAATACGTATTCTCGTTTGTTGAAGGAATAGGCCACCTGCCCGGAGTAGAACCATTTCTTGTCCTTGGTTCCGTAGGCACCGTAACCGCTTAGGCTCCAATGCGGGTCGAGGTTACCGGTCGTCATGCCGCTCAGACGGAAGCGCGTGCCGTTGACGTAGTTGCTGGTTATCATTGTGTTGATAGGACCGAAGTCGAACTTACTGGGATGTTTCTTGCTGCCCGTTTCCACGAAGTTCTCAATCAAGGCTTTCGCTCCGAAGATGACGTACTTGAAGCCGGGAATCTGTTCGATACGGTTCATGAATACGTCCATCGTGCTCTCCTTCTTGGTGAGAGGCACTTGGCGCACTTTCGCCCAATACTCGTCGCTCTTGGCAAGCATGTTCGCCTCCTTGATGACATTTCCTTTCAGGCGGAAGAGGCGGGGTTCTATCTCCGTGAACTGATAGTCGCTGTATTTGGTGGTCCGTTGCACTTCCAGGCCTTGGATGCCTTTCACAAAGTGCAGTTCCACGGTCATGTCGTCATCGGTCAGCACCCAGTTTCCGTCGGGCAGTTGTTCGAACTGCTGCACGATGTCGAGGTTTTCCACGAAGTTGACACCCGTCTTCTTGGGCAGGTTCATGGTACATTTCTTCACGGCATAGGTGGAGTCCTTCACCACGTAGAGGTGCCCCGTGAAACCGAAGTCCTGTGGGTTCTGGGGAACGAAGGTGAGGTGCACGCACTCCTGCCTATCCACCATGAGCGTGTCCATCAAGTAGTATTTGTAGAAGCTGATAGCTCCGCGGCCGATGGGGCTGACGAAGCGGCGTTGCAGCAGGCGGATGTCGTCGTCGTAGATGTTGATGTCGGAAAATACGTCCGTAAGGATGGTCCCCAGCATGTCTCCGGTGTTGAAGAACTCTTCGATACCGGTGGAGTTCATACCTTCGATGATGGTCTTTTCGCTTTTGGGGCTTTTACGGAAAATGGTCTTGCTGGCCGTCTCCTTGATGGAGATGGGTAGAATCATCTTGTTGGTCTTGGGCGATACCTCCACCTGGTCTTTGAAGAAGGAGAATTTCTTGTAGATGCCTTTCTCCATTTTGTCAGGGGTGACGTCGTTGAGCGACATCTTCATCTTTTCGTACTTCTGGTACTGGTAGTAGTCGTTCTCTTCCAGTTTCAGCGCCTTCTTGTTCTCGATGACCTTCTTCATGAACTCCACGGCGGGGTTGTTCTTGCGAGAATATTTCTCCTTTTTGGGCTTCACCACGACTTCAGAGAGCATGATGTCATCCGATTGCAGTTTGACGTTCAGCACCCGGGTGCCGGGTTTCAGTTTTACTTTCTTGGTGATGTAGCCTACGGCGGAGAACGTCAGCTCATCCCAGCCTTTGCGGGTTTCCACCTGGTATTCACCGTTTGCGTTGGAGATGCCGCCTACACCTTTCCCTTCATACTGTACGGTGATGTACATCAGCGGTTCGTTCGTGAGGGAGTCTGTGATGACACCCTTTATCTGGGCGGATGCGCTGATGGAGACGAACAGTGACAGCAGGAAAAGGGCGTAAATTGTATATCTTTGCTTCATAAGTTACAGATAATTCGGGCGCAAAGTTAACAAATTAAGGTTAATCAAGAAGCAAATATAGACTAAAGAAACGGGAGATATGGTTAAATGAACGTGAAAGTCGTATGTCTTGTTTGCCGGATACAGATAAAAAACGTACAGAATCCTTATAGAAAAGTTGCCGGATATAAAGGATAAAGTTGCACAACGTATGGAGAAAGTTCTATCCCAAGCCTTGGGATAGAAAGACCCAAGCTTGGGATAAGCGTCCGTAGGTTTGGGATAGACGTTTGCAAGCTTGGGATAGAGTTTATGGAGGATTATGAATTGTTGCCGTTCAGTAGTGTCTGTACGATGCGTTCCGCCGTTCGTCCGTCCCAGCGGTCGGGCAGGGTGGTGTGCTTCCATTCTCCGTGCAGCAGCTTGTCGAGCGAGGCGGAGAGAGCGAAGGAATTTTCGCCTACCAGCTCGTTGGTACCGATGCGCCAGGTTTCGGGATGCTCGGCATAGGTATTGAGGGTGATGCAGGGGACGTCGAGGAAGGTAGCTTCTTCGGCGATGTTTCCCGAGTCGGTGACGATGCCCCGTGCCTGGTTGATGAGGAATCCGAAGTGCAGGTAACTCTGCGGAGGCAGGATGTGCAGGTTGGGAGCATCCAGTCCCAGTGACTTCACTGCCTTTTGTACATAGGGGTGCAGAGGGGCGACGATAGGCATGCCGTCGGCCTTTTCGATGACGGTCTGGAGCAGGGAGTGTAGCACTGCCTTCTTCTCCAGTAGGTCACGGCGGTTGAGGGTGAGTAGCAAGTAGTTTCCTTTCCGCAGGCCGAGGCTGGAGAACCACATGGGCTGCACCAGGCGGTGGCGGTTGAAGCGGATGGTGTCAATCAGTATGTTGCCCACGTAGTGGATATAGTCGGGTATCATACCCTCTTGGTTGAGATTGCGGTTGGCCACCATGCCGGCAGTGAAGAGATAGTCGGAGATGGCGTCCACGATGGTTCGGTTCACTTCGCGAGGCATGTTCATGTCGAAGGAGCGCGTGCCTGCTATGACGTGCGCCACCTTCAGCCCGCGCTTCTTGGCGACGATGGAGCAACTCATGGTGGCGGTCATGTCATCTACCACCAGTACGACTTGTGCTGGGTGCCCGTCCAACTCGCGCTCGAAGGCAAGCATGATGGAGGCTGCCACCTGCGAGTGGTCATGTCCGGTGACGCCGAGGCAGGCATCCGGTTTCCTCATAGAGAGGTCGGAGAAGAGCGAGGCATCCAGGCTGGTGTCATCCTGCGGACCGGTGTAGACGATGCGGTAGGAGATGTTCTTTCCTGCCTCTCTGGCGGCGTCGATGGCGCGGCAGATGGGGGCTATTTTCATGAAGTTGGGGCGTGCGCCCGATACGATTGTTATTTTCATTGTCGTAATTGGTAAAAAAATGTCGATACAAAAATACGCTTTCTTAGGGAAATTATTTGTTACTTTGCCTATTATTTTCAGAGTGTCTGTTGAAATATGTATTATCTTTTTCGGTTTTGGATACTCGGATTTAATTTTGGATACTCGAAGCACTTGTTTAATTTTTAATTTTTAATTCTCAAAGTGATAATGCCAACATTTGTTCAGATACTCGATTTCATTGGCACATTTGCCTTTGCCATTAGTGGCATACGTCTGGCCTCGGCCAAGCGGTTCGACTGGTTTGGAGCGTATGTGGTGGGTTTTGTGACGGCCATCGGAGGCGGTACGATACGCGACCTGCTGCTGGACGTCACCCCGGGTTGGATGACGGACCCTATTTATTTGATTTGTACCGGACTGGCCTTGTTGTGGGTCATCCTCTTCGGTAAGCATCTCATCCATCTGCACAATACATTCTTCATATTCGACAGTATCGGCCTGGCACTGTTCACGGTCGTTGGTGTGGGCAAGAGCATCGCGCTGGGCTATCCCTTCTGGGTGGCCATCATCATGGGCAGCATTACCGGGGCTGCGGGAGGTGTGATACGTGACGTATTCATCAACGAAATTCCGCTGATATTCCGGAAGGAGATTTATGCGATGGCTTGTGTGGTGGGAGGAACCTTCTACTGGATGTGCCACCTTTTGGGGATGGAGTCTTTCGTGTGCCAGATTGTGGGTGGTGTGACGGTGTTCGTTACCCGTATACTGGCAGTAAAGTATAGGATTTGCCTTCCTATCCTTTCGGGTAATGAAGAGGAGCAGGAAATGTAGTCCGTTGTTTGCAGTCTGAAAACCTCAGGGATTTTCCGGTGAAACTCGGACATTCCGGAGAAGCACTTCCCAGATGTTTTAAAATAAGATTCCCCGGCATTTTCAAACCGAAATGTCGGGGAATTTTTCATATGTCTCGTTCCCCTTATTAAAGGGAGCGAGGATAGGATTGCTAAAGAGATAAGACTAGGTTAGAACAATGCATCCTTCGTGTTGAAGAGCTTGCGTTCGTTCAGTTTCACTACCTTGCCGAATTTCTCCAGCCGCTTCAGGTCGATGTCCTTCGGGTTGCCCATGATGGAGATGCAGTAAGGTTTGCCTTTGATGTTCTCTTCGTAGAACTTCACGATGTCGTCAAAGGTCAGTGCATCTACTTTCGGCAGGTTTTCTTTGGCTGGGTCGTCCGTGTAGCCTCTGTAGCCCAAGTCTACCAGTTCCATAGCTTTGTTGCGGAAGCTGGGGTGGCTGGTCAGCATGGCTTGGCGGAGGTAGCTCTTGATGTTGCCGATACGTTCCGGATTCTTCGGCATGTCATTGACGAGACTCATCAGTACGTCCAATGCATCGTTTGCCTTGTCGTTCTGGGTACCGATGTAGCCGCGCAGGTAGCTTGCTTTTCCGGCTATGCCTTGCGTGCCGACGAATGCGTAGGCTGTATAGGCCATGGAGCGTTTTTCGCGTATTTCGTTCAGAACGATGCCGGTGAAGTCGAGACCGAAGTACTGGTTGAATGCGCTACGCAGCACGTCGTCCTTCTTGTCAGCCTTCTGCATCGGGATGTAGAGGTGGATTTGGGCTTGTTCTGCATCGTTGTTAGGCAGGAAGTAGACGGTGTTTTCGGTTACCGGCATCATCTCCTTTGCCTGCGGGGAGTTGGACGGGCGTTCGTTGGCTACCAACGGGAGGTTCTTGCTCAGGATGTCGTATACTTGGTCGAAGGGGAGTGTTCCGGTAAAGAATACCTTTGCCTCGTAGTTGGAGGCACGGTTGATGTCGCCCGTCAGTTCTGAAATCTGCAATTCGTAAATCTCCTTGTCGGTCAGCTCCTTGATGTAGTCTGATTTCTCTCCGTAGAGCATGTACTGGCGCAGCGCTTCGTTCAGGATGCTGACGTTGTCTTTACGCTGCTGGCGCATACCCATTGCCGAACCTTTCAGACGTGCCAGTTGCTTTTCGTCCAATTTCGGCATCAGAATCTGGCGTGAAAGTAGCTGGCAGGCTTGCGGCAGGGTGGCTTCGTAGCCCTCCATGATGATGTAGAGGTTGTCATCATCGGCTGTCACGTGGCAGGTTGCGTTCAGCTTGCTGAGTTCTTCTTTCAACTCTTGCGGTTCGTAGGCCCCCATGATGCCTGCGTTGTTCATCAACTGGGCGGCATAGCCAAGTTTTGGGAATTCGCGTTCACCGGCTCCGTATTGTACAACCAACTGGAATACGTTGTTCTCCTTGTTGGGCGTGTAGTACATCTTGGAACGGTCGTTCAGCTGCTTGATTTGCACTTCGCCGTAGTCTGCGAATTTCTCTTCCATCTGTCCGATGGGCAGGTTCTTGAATTGCGTTGCATAAAGCGATTCCTTGCCTACCGGAGGTTCTACGGGTTTGTACCCCGGCTTCTCAATCTTGGCGTTTTTGTCAGGTTTCCCTTTTTCGATATATAGGGCCAGGTAGTTGTCCGACAGGTATTTCTTGGCTACCCGCTTGATGTCGTCAGTAGTGATGGCCATAATCTTGTCCTTGTAGTTGAGTATGTCGCCTAAATCCTGCTCGTTGTAGAAGGCGTTCATCAGTATCATGGCCTTGTCCTCGTTCGACTCCATTTCCAGGTCGAACTGGCGGCATTTCTCGGCTTTGATGGCATCAATTTTCCAATCCTCGAATTCTCCGTTGGCGATTTGCTGGATGGCTTTCAAAGCTTTCTTTTCGGCGCTCTTGGTAGACTCGAAACGGCGCTGGTTTTCGTCGTAGAGGGGAATGGCCGCTACGATGGCGCGTCCTTGTTCGCGGAAAGTACGGGTGTAGGCTCCGGCGCTGGTCAGTTCACCGTCCAGTACCAGCTTGTCCATAGTTCCGGTCTGACTGTTGTTGTTCAGCAGTGCCAGGGCGATGTTCAGAGCGTCTTCGTCGGGATGTCCGGCAGGTACTCCATTGAATACCATTGCCACTTGCGGGTAGAATCCCACTTTAGCCGAATACTGTTTGCGGCCCTTTATTTCGAGGTTCTGGTAGACCTTGCGCTCGGGTGCGGGCTTGGCAGCCAGACGTCCGAAGGCGGCATTGATGCGTCCGCTGATTTGTTGGGCTTTGATGTTTCCTACGAGTACCAGTACCATGTTTTCGGGTACATACCATTGTTCGTAGAATTCAATCAGCTTGCTCAGGCGGGGATTCTTCAGATGTTCGGGCAGGCCGATGATGGAACGGGAGTAAGGATGTCCCTCAAAAGCTTTCTCCATCACGAACTGGTTCTGTGCACGTCCCTGGTCATCTTGTGAACGGTTATATTCTTCGTACACGTTTTCCAGCTCCGACTGGAAGGAACGGAATACGGGATGCAGGAAACGTTGTGAGGAAATCTCCAGCCATTTGTTTATCTGATAGGCAGGGAAGGAGCTGTGATAGAAGGTCCAGTCATAGTAGGTTCCTGCATTTACCCCTTTGGCGCCCATGCTTTCCATCAGGTTGGAGTATTCATTGGGAAGCCCCAGCTTTCCGGCCTTGACGGTCAGCTCATTGATTTCCTTGCTGATGGCTTCTTTTTTTGCCGGGTCGGCTTCTTCGGCCATCTGGTCGTACTTGGCGATGATTTCCTTGTAGATCGGTTCTTCTTCCGTCCAGTTCAGCGCGCCTATCTTGTCTGTTCCTTTAAACATGACGTGCTCCAGGTAGTGTGCAAGTCCCGTGTACTCTTCGGGGTCGTTGATGGAACCGGCACGTACGCCTACCAGTCCGAACACGTCCGATTTGGATTCATCTTCCCATATATATACGGAAAGACCGTTCTTCAGCTTGAACGCCTTCAGTCCTTGTCCAAAGGAGGGCAGGGAAATGATAAGGGTAGTCAGCAGAAGAAGTGACTTAAATTGAAATGATTTCATAAAATAAAGTGTTTTTATGTAATAAAAGTGTTTTCCTATATGTAGGCAAAGCTATAAAAAAATCACGTAACATTTACGAAATCTTCGGAAAAATGATGGTTTTCAGCATATAATATCACCCGTAAACTATCAGAGAGGGGGGTGTAAACTGTCAAATGATAGTTTTCACCCCTAATAAAAACCGTATTCCGTCCCCCGGGGCTTCAAATTTTCCTTATACTTGCAATCGTAAAACCTAAACCATTATTAACTATTTAAAAATTGAGCAAAGTATGAATACTTACAGTTTTAGAAAAGATTTGCTTGCAGTGCAAGAAGAACTGCTTCGCTTTGCATACAAGTTGACAGCCGACCGGGAAGAAGCGAATGATTTGTTGCAAGAGACATCTCTCAAGGCTTTGGATAACGAAGACAAATTTGAACCCGACACCAATTTCAGAGGTTGGATGTATACCATTATGCGCAACATCTTTATCAATAATTACCGGAAAATAGTTCGCGAACAGACTTTTGTGGACCAGACGGACAATCAGTATCACCTCAGCATGCCCCAGGACTCTGGTTTTGCCAGTACCGAGGGTGCCTACGACCTGAAAGAAATGCATCGCATCGTCAATGCCCTTCCACGCGACTATAAAGTCCCTTTCTCCATGCATGTGTCCGGTTTCAAGTACCGCGAGATTGCCGAACGCCTCGGCCTTCCGCTCGGAACGGTGAAAAGCCGCATCTTCTTTACGCGCCAGAAGTTGCAGGATGAATTGAAAGATTTCATCTGATAATAATTTGATAGTAGCAATATGATATATAACATATTGCTTATGATGAATTTTTAAGGGTTATTCTTGACTATATGTCAGAATAATCCTTTATATTTGTATATGTTAAGTTAACCGAAGGAAAATCTCTTATTATTGACTATGATGAAAAAGGAAATTAAATTCAGTCTTGTTTACCGGGACATGTGGCAGTCGTCCGGTAAGTATCAACCCCGGGTAGACCAGTTGGTACGTATTGCTCCGTTGATAGTTGAAATGGGTTGTTTTGCACGCGTTGAAACAAACGGAGGAGCTTTTGAGCAGGTAAACCTTCTGTATGGTGAAAATCCCAACAAGGCTGTACGCGCCTTTACCGCACCTTTTAGGGAAGCAGGCATACAGACGCATATGCTCGACCGCGGGCTGAATGCACTGCGCATGTATCCTGTTCCGGCGGATGTACGCCGATTGATGTACAAAGTGAAGCATGCCCAAGGCGTGGACATCACCCGTATCTTCTGCGGACTGAACGAGACGCGGAATATAATTCCTTCTATCAAATATGCTCTGGAAGCGGGCATGATACCGCAGGCTACGCTCTGCATCACGTATTCTCCCGTCCATACGGTGGAATACTATGCCAGTATTGCCGACCGGTTGATTGAAGCCGGGGCACCTGAAATCTGCTTGAAGGATATGGCGGGCATCGGACGTCCGGGTATGCTGGGACAGCTTGTCAGAACCATTAAGGAGAAGCACCCCGATGTGCTGATACAATACCACGGGCATAGCGGTCCCGGACTTTCCATGGCTTCCATTCTCGAAGTCTGTGAGAACGGTGCCGACATCATCGATGTGGCGATGGAACCCATGTCGTGGGGCAAGGTTCATCCGGACATCATCTCCGTGCAGGCCATGCTGAAAGACCTGGGTTTCCAAGTGCCCGACATAAACATGAAAGCCTACATGAAAGCCCGTGCCATGACGCAGGAGTTCATTGACGAGTTCTTGGGTTATTTCATGGACCCCACCAATAAACATATGTCCTCACTCTTGCTGAAGTGCGGTTTGCCGGGTGGCATGATGGGCTCCATGATGGCCGACTTGAAGGGAGTGCATTCCGGCATCAACATGATACTGCGCGGTAAGAACGAGCCGGAACTCAGTCTGGACGACCTGCTCGTCATGCTGTTCGACGAAGTGGAATATGTATGGCCCAAGCTGGGTTATCCTCCTTTGGTGACTCCTTTCA
>OGDU01002536.1_pt1 | contig 11543 bp, 22 predicted proteins | sample 1570371 | NCBI WGS metagenome assembly OGDU01 (sample SAMEA2581977, study PRJEB24529) | metagenome | biome: Human gut stool | place: China | collected 2011
TAAGGAAAGGAGCTAAATCACCATGCTTAAGACCAATGTTTACGACATGAACGGCAAGCAGGTCGGCGAGGTTGAGCTTTCCGAGGCCGTGTTCGGCATCGAGCCCAACGAGTCCGTCGTCCACGACGTCGTCAAGAATCATCTGGCCAACTGCCGTCAGGGCACGCAGTCCGCACTGACCCGCGCTGAGGTCTCCGGCGGCGGCAAGAAGCCCTGGAAGCAGAAGGGCACCGGTCGTGCTCGTCAGGGCTCCATCCGCGCACCGCAGTGGTACCACGGTGGCACCGTGTTCGGTCCGCAGCCGCGTGACTACTCCCAGCGCACCCCGAAGAAGATGAAGGCCGCTGCTCTCAAGTACGTGCTTTCCGATCGCGCCAACGCAGGTCGCGTGGCAGTCGTGGACTTCGGCGTTTCCGAAGCCCCGTCCACCAAGGCCGCTGTTGCCGCTCTTACCCCGGTGACCGAGAACAAGTTCACCACCGTGGTGCTCTCTCGCGAGAATGTGAACGAATGGCTTTCCGTTCGTAACATCCCGACCGTTCACCCGATCTTCGCCGATCAGCTCAACACGTACGATGTGGTCACCGCTCAGTACGTGGTCTTCTCCAAGGAAGGCTTCGACGCTTTCCTTGCCGCGAAGGCTGAGCCGGCTGCAAAGGAGGCCTGATTTTCATGGTCGCTATTCACAAGCCCGCACACGACATCATCCTCAAGCCTGTCGTTTCTGAGAAGAGCTACGCTCTGTCCGATCGCGGTCAGTACACCTTCGTGGTGGCCCCGAACGCGAACAAGGTGCAGATCAAGCAGGCTATCGAAGAGATCTTCAAGGTCAAGGTGACGAACGTCAACACCCTCAACCGCGCCGGCAAGCGTCAGCGCACCCGCAACGGTTTCGGCCAGCGCGTCAATCAGAAGCGCGCTATCGTGACCGTCGCCGAGGGCCAGACGATCGACATCTTCGGTAACTGAAGGCTAGCCGAGAAAAGTTAAAGGAAGAACTAGATTATGGCTATCCGCGTTTATAAGCCGACGACTGCAGGCCGCCGTAACGCGTCCGTCTCGGACTTCTCCGAGCTTACGCGTTCCACGCCTGAGAAGTCGCTGGTTCGCAAACTCAGCAAGACTGGCGGTCGTAACTCTTACGGCCGTATGACCTCCCGTCATCGTGGCGGCGGTCACAAGCGCCAGTACCGTCTCATCGACTTCAAGCGTTGGGACAAGGACGGCGTGCCGGCAACGGTCGCTCACATCGAGTACGACCCGAACCGTTCCGCCCGCATCGCACTGCTGCACTACGCAGACGGTGAGAAGCGCTACATCATCGCTCCGGAAGGCATCAAGCAGGGTGACGTCATCGAGACCGGCGCCCAGGCTGATATCAAGCCGGGCAACAACCTGCCGCTGCGCAACATCCCGACCGGTACCGTGGTGCACGCAATCGAGCTCCGCCCGCTGGGTGGCGCCAAGATCGCCCGCTCCGCTGGTGCAGCCGTGCAGCTCGTCGCCAAGGATGGCGCTTACGCCCAGCTGCGTATGCCGTCCGGAGAAATCCGCAACGTGGATGCTCGCTGCCGCGCAACCGTCGGTGAGGTCGGCAACTCCGATCACGCCAACATCCAGCTCGGTAAGGCAGGTCGTGCACGTTGGATGGGCAAGCGCCCGATCACCCGTGGTGAATCCATGAACCCTGTCGATCACCCGCACGGCGGTCGTACCCGCGGTGGCAAGCCGCCGGTTTCTCCGTGGGGCAAGGGCGAGGTTCGTACCCGCCGTCCGAAGAAGGCTTCGAACAAGATGATTGTTCGTCGTCGCCCGAATGGTAAGAACCGTAAGTAAGGGAGTGTCGAGTAGATGACTCGTAGCATCAAGAAGGGCCCCTTCGTCGACGCCCACCTGCAGAAGAAAGTCGACGAGCAGAACGAGAAGGGTACGCACAACGTCATCAAGACGTGGTCCCGTCGTTCGATGATCACCCCTGATTTCATCGGACACACCTTCGCCGTTCACGATGGTCGCAAGCATGTTCCGGTGTTCGTCACCGAATCCATGGTTGGCCACAAGCTCGGTGAGTTCGCCCCGACCAAGACCTTCAAGGGTCATGTGAAGGACGACAAGAAGGCACGCCGCTAAAGGAGAGTAAGGACACATGGAAGCTAAAGCAATCGCTCGTCACGTCCGCGTGACGCCGCGCAAGGCTCGCCGTATGGTCGACCTCATCCGAGGCAAGAAGGCGACCGAAGCCATCACCATTCTGAAGTTCGCTCCGCAGGACGCATCCCTTCCGGTGCGTAAGGTCCTGGAGAGCGCCATCGCGAACGCTCGCGTGAAGGCCGACAAGGCCGGCGAGCCGTTCCGTGAGAACGACCTGGTCGTGAAGGAGACCTATGTGGACGAAGGCGTGACGCTCAAGCGTTTCCGCGCTCGTGCACAGGGCCGTGCCGCTCGTATCAACAAGCGCACCAGCCACATCACGGTCGTCGTCGCTAACAAGGAAGGAAACCGCTAAAGATGGGTCAGAAGATCAATCCGTTTGGCTACCGCCTGGGAATCACTGAGAACCATCGTTCCAAGTGGTTCTCCGATTCCAACAAGGTTGGCGAACGCTACCGCGACTTCGTTCTCGAAGATGACGCCATCCGCAAGGCCATGAGCAAGGATCTTGAGCGTGCGGGCGTGTCCCGTATCGTCATCGAGCGTACCCGCGACCGCGTGCGTGTGGATATCCACACCGCTCGCCCGGGCATCGTCATCGGCCGCCGTGGCGCCGAAGCTGAGCGCGTTCGCGCCAAGCTCGAGAAGCTCACCGGCAAGCAGGTCCAGCTCAACATCTTCGAAGTGAAGAACGCAGCACTGGACGCCCAGCTCGTCGCACAGGGCATCGCTGAGCAGCTGACCAACCGCGTGACCTTCCGTCGCGCGATGCGTAAGGCCCAGCAGGATGCCATGCGTGCAGGCGCCAAGGGTATCCGTATCAAGCTCTCCGGCCGCCTTGGTGGCGCCGAAATGAGCCGTTCCGAGTTCTATCGCGAGGGTCGCGTTCCGCTGCAGACCCTGCGTGCCCTCATCGATTACGGCTTCTTCGAGGCCAAGACCACTTACGGCCGCATCGGCGTGAAGGTCTGGATCTACAAGGGCGATATGACCGAGCGTGAGTTCGAAGAGCAGCAGGCACAGCAGGGCAACAACCGCCAGGGCCGTCGCGGCGATCGCCGTCCGCGCCGTGGTCAGCGTAACGCTGCCCAGCAGCAGAACGCAGCAGCAGAGGCTCCGGCCGCAGCTGAGGCACCTGCCGCAACGGAAACGAAGGAGTGAGCTGAGAAATGCTTATCCCAAAGAGAACCAAGTATCGTAAGCAGCACCGTCCGGTCCGCCGTGGTATGTCCAAGGGCGGCAACGAGATCGCATTCGGCGATTTCGGTATTCAGGCTCTTGCTCCAGCTTATGTGACCAACCGTCAGATCGAGGCCGCTCGTATCGCCATGACCCGCTACATCAAGCGTGGTGGTCGTGTGTGGATCAACATCTTCCCCGACCGTCCGCTGACCAAGCACCCGCTGGGCGCCCGAATGGGTTCCGGTAAGGGTACTCCGGAATTCTGGATCGCTAACGTCCACCCGGGTCGCGTCATGTTCGAGATCGGTGGCGTGTCCGAGGATGTCGCTCGCGAGGCTCTGCGCCGCGCAATCGACAAGCTCCCTATGAAGTGCCGTGTTATTGCTCGTGAAGGCGGTGACATCTGATGGCAGTCGGAACTGCAGACTACACCATGAAGAATCTGAACGAGAAGACCAACGAGGAGATCGAGGGCTTCCTCAAGAAGTCCAAGGAAGAGCTGTTCAACCTGCGCTTCCAGTCCGCGACCGGTCAGCTCGAAAATACCGCCCGCCTCAAGGCGGTCAAGCACGACATCGCCAGGATGTACACCGTCCTGCGCGAGCGTGAGCTCGGCATCAGCCAGGCCCCCGAGGCGACCGAAACGAAAGCTGAGGAGAAGTAATGGCTGAAGAGCGTAACTTCCGCAAGGTTCGTCGCGGTTACGTCGTGTCCGATAAGATGGACAAGACGATTTCCGTCGAGCTCGAGCAGCGTTCGACCCACCCGCTGTACGGCAAGGTCGTGCGTTCCACTCGTACGGTCAAGGTCCATGATGAACACAACGAGGCTCACATTGGCGACCTCGTGAGTATTATGGAGACTCGGCCCCTGAGCAAGACCAAGCGTTGGCGTCTCGATACCATCATCGAGCGCGCTAAGTAAATAAGTTCGGCAAGGCTCCGTGAGTCACCCCGCCTGCTTCAAGCAGGCAGGCGGGGTGCTTGGGGAGAACCAGCTCGGCTAAGGAGAATCAATGATTCAGCAGGAAACGCGGCTTCATGTCGCCGACAACACGGGTGCGAAGGAACTCCTCGCCATCCGAGTGCTCGGCGGATCGAAGCGACGCTATGCCGGCATCGGCGACGTGATCGTCGCCTCCGTCAAGGACGCCATCCCTGGCGGGTCGGTCAAGAAGGGCGACGTCGTCAAGGCTGTCGTCGTCCGCACTGTCAAGGAGCACCGTCGTGTGGACGGCTCCTACATCAAGTTCGACGAGAACGCCGCTGTCATTCTCGGCTCTGGCCGTGAACCGAAGGGCACTCGTATCTTCGGACCGGTCGGCCGTGAACTGCGCGACAAGCGCTTCATGAAGATCGTGTCCCTCGCCCCGGAGGTGATCTGACATGGCAGCCAAGATTAAGAGCGGCGACCTGGTCAAGGTCATTCGCGGCAAGGATCGCGGCAAGGAAGGCACCGTCAAGCAGGTGCTCAAGGACGATCGTCTGATCGTTGAAGGCGTGCAGATCGTCAAGAAGCACGTTCGCGCTACGCAGCAGGGCCAGCAGGCCGGCATCGTGGCTGTCGAGGCTCCGATCCATCGCTCCAACGTGATGGTCATCGATCCGGAGACCAAGCAGCCGACCCGCGTGCGCATCGTCGAAAAGGAAGAGGCTCGCGACGGCAAGGTGAAGACCGTGCGTGTGCGTGTTGCCAAGAAGTCCGGAAAGGAGCTGGCATGACCGATACCACTGTCGAAGCGCCGGCAACTCCGCGCTTGAAGCAGAAGTACAACGAGCAGATCGTGCCGGAGCTGGAGAAGGAATTCCACTACTCCAACCCGATGCAGGTCGCTCGCGTCCAGAAGGTCGTCGTCTCCATGGGCGTTGGCGCCGCTGCTCGCGACTCCAAGCTTATCGAAGGCGCAGTCAAGGACCTCACCCTGATCACCGGCCAGAAGCCGAAGATCACCAAGGCTAAGAAGTCCGTCGCACAGTTCCACCTGCGCGAAGGACAGGCCATCGGCGCTTACGTCACCCTGCGTGGCGAGCGTATGTGGGAGTTCCTGGATCGCCTTCTGACCATGGCTCTGCCGCGTATCCGCGATTTCCGTGGCATCAACGGCAACCAGTTCGACGGTCAGGGCAACTACAACTTTGGCCTCACTGAGCAGTCCATGTTCCACGAGATCGATCCGGATTCGATCGATCACCAGCGCGGTATGGACATCACCGTGGTGACCAGCACCAAGGACGACAAGGAAGCTCGCGTGCTCCTGAAGCACCTCGGCTTCCCCTTCAAGGAGAACTGATATGGCAAAAACCGCTCTTAAGAACAAGGCGGCCGCTAAGCCGAAGTTCAAGGTGCGCGCTTATACGCGTTGCCAGGTCTGCGGTCGTCCTCACTCCGTCTACCGCAAGTTCGGCCTTTGCCGCATCTGCCTTCGTGAGAAGGCCCACCGCGGCGAGCTGCCCGGCGTTACGAAGTCCAGTTGGTAAATAACGACGCTGAAGGTCCGCGGCCCAATCGCTCAATGGAGCGTGCGGGCGGCGGAAACCACGGCGAGAAAGGGCAATAAGCCCAAATGACAATGACAGATCCGATCGCAGACATGCTTACGCGTCTGCGTAATGCGAGCGCGGCAAAGCACGAGACCGTGGATATGCCGTACTCCAAGTTCAAGGCGAACATCGCCGAGATCCTGAAGCGTGAAGGCTACATCAAGGACTTCACCGCCAAGGAAGCCAAGGTCGGCCAGACTCTCGAGGTCACCCTCAAGTACGGTCCGAACGGCGAGCGTTCCATCCAGGGCATCAAGCGCATCTCCAAGCCGGGCCTGCGTCGCTACGCAAAGTCCGATGCTCTGCCGATGCCGCTCGGTGGCCTTGGCATCGCAATCATCTCGACTAGCTCGGGACTGCTGACCCAGAAGGAATGCCTCGATCGAGGCATCGGCGGCGAAATCGTCGCTTTCGTTTGGTGAGAAAGGAGAGCTGAAACATGGCATCGCATATTGGTAAGCTCCCCGTCACCATTCCTGCTGGCGTGGAAGTCAAGATCGACGGTCAGTCCTTCACCGCCAAGGGCGCCAAGGGCACTGACTCCTACGAGATTCCGGAAGGCATCACCGCTCAGGTCGAAGGCAACGAGATCATCCTCGTTCCGGCTGACGATCTGCGTCCGACCCGTGCAAAGCACGGCCTGGCTCGTTCCATCGTGGCGAGCATGGTCAAGGGCGTGCACGAGGGTTACGCCAAGACTCTGGACATCATCGGCACCGGTTACCGTGCTCAGGCGAAGGGCAAGGGTATCGAGTTCTCCCTCGGTTACTCCCACACCATTACCGTTGAGCCGCCGGAAGGTATCGAGTTCGAACTGCCGAATCCGAACCAGGTGATCGTCAAGGGTATCGACAAGCAGGCTGTCGGCCAGTGCGCCGCTAACATCCGCAAGCTTCGCGCTCCGGAACCCTACAAGGGCAAGGGCATCAAGTACTCGGATGAACGCATCCTGCGCAAGGCTGGAAAGGCTGGTAAGTAATGAGCGTCCAGATTTTCGGTAAGGGCAAGAAGGTCGCGCTTCAGCGCCGTCACGCTCGTCTGCGCAAGCGCATCAGCGGTACCCCGGAGCTCCCGCGTCTGGTGGTTACCCGTTCCAACCGTCACATGGTTGCCCAGATCATCGATGACACCAAGGGCATTACCTTGGTGAGCGAATCCACTCTGATGAGCGATTTCGCAGGTTTCGAAGGCACCAAGACCGAAGCTGCCAAGAAGGTCGGCGAACTGATTGCCAAGAAGGCTCAGGACGCAGGCATCACCGCGGTTGTGTTCGATCGTGGCGGCAACAAGTATCATGGCCGCGTCGCAGCTGTCGCTGAAGGCGCCCGCGAGGGAGGTCTGGCACTGTGAGCGACAACGAAAAGGAAACCCAAGTGGCTGAAGAAACTCAGAACGCTCAGGCTGCTGCTGAAGCTACCAACGAGGATCGCAAGTCCCGTCGTGGCCAGCGTGGTGAGGGTCGTCGTGGCGAGCGTCGCAACCGTCGTGAGGAATCTCACGAGAACGAGATGCTCGATCGCGTGGTGACCATCAACCGTGTGTCCAAGACCCACAAGGGTGGTCGTACGTTCAGCTTCGCTGCCCTCGTGGTGGTTGGCGACGGCAACGGCACCGTGGGTGTCGGCTACGGCAAGTCCCGTGAGGTCCCGGCTGCAATCGCTAAGGGCCAGCTGGATGCCAAGAAGCACATGTTCACCGTTCCGCGCATCAAGGGCACCGTCACTCACCCGGTGATCGGCCATGATGCTGCTGGCACCGTGCTCCTGCGTCCGGCTGCTCCGGGTACCGGCGTTATCGCCGGCGGTGCGGTCCGCGCCGTCATGGAATGCGCTGGCATCACCGACGTCCTGACCAAGTCGATGGGCTCCGCCACCGCCGTCAACGTGGTGCGCGCAACCGTCGACGCTCTCAAGAAGCTCGAAGAGCCGGAAGAGATCGCAGCCCGTCGTGGCATGTCCCTCGAAGAGGTGGCTCCTGACTCCCTGCTGCGTGCTCGCGCCGAAGGCATCGCCGAGGCTCGTAAGGCCCGTGAAGAAGCACAGGCCAAGGCCGCTCAGAAGGACGGTGAGTGATGACTAACCTGAACATCAAGCTGCACCACGGTCTGGTGAACTCCACTCCGAAGCAGCGTGCTGCGGCTCAGACTCTGGGCCTGAACAAGATTGGCAAGACCGTGACCCGTGAAGACACGCCGGCCCTCCGTGGCCAGCTGCTGGTCCTCCGTCACTTGGTCACCGTTGAGGAGGCTGACTGATTATGGCAGATATCCTGCAGATGCATGACCTGAAGCCGGCTCCGGGCGCCAAGAAGGATCGCACTCGCGTCGGCCGTGGTGAAGGCTCCAAGGGTAAGACCTCGGGCCGTGGCGACAAGGGCACCAAGAAGCGTTACCAGGTTCGTCCGGGCTTCGAAGGTGGCCAGCTGCCGCTGTACATGCGCCTTCCGAAGCTGCGTGGCTTCAAGAGCCCGTTCAAGAAGGAATATCAGGTCGTCAACGTTGCTGCTCTCGCGGAACTGTTCCCGCAGGGCGGCGAAATCACCGTTGCCGATCTGGTCGCCAAGGGTGCCGTGCGTAACGGCTACCCGGTCAAGGTCCTGGGCGACGGCGAGGTTTCGGCAGCCTACACCCTCAAGGGTGTTAAGGCTTCCGCTTCCGCCAAGTCCAAGATCGAGGCTGCCGGCGGCTCCATCTCCGAGGACTGATTTCAAGGAATGTAGAGCTGACTGAAGCTTACAAGTGAGGCTTCTCCCGCTTAGACGGGGGAGGCCTCGCTTCGTTTTGGTCCAGTACGGGGAACAAAACGAAAACAATGCCTCGAAATCTTGTAAAAACCGACAAAGGATGGAACACTCCACGTGTAGGTAGACGCCGTACGCTAGACTCGATCGGTAGAGTCTGTTTTGCATGGGTGCGCAGGCGCGCACGTCGATGGAAGGAATCCCAGGTGAGGACGTTAATCCAGGCCTTGAAAACCAAGGAGTTGAGGAACAAGATCCTCTTCACTCTTGGTATCATCATCATTTATCGTATTGGTTCGTTCATTCCGACCCCAGGCGTCGACTATAAGGTCGTTCAGCAGTGCGTCGGTTCGATGGACAGCGCCTCCGAAAACTTCATTGGTCTGGTGAACCTCTTCTCCGGCGGCGCAATGCTGCAGCTGTCGATTTTCGCACTGGGCGTCATGCCGTACATCACGGCATCCATCGTCATCCAGCTGCTGCGTGTGGTGATTCCTCGCTTTGAGGCGCTGCATAAGGAAGGCCAGTCTGGCGAAGCCAAGCTGACCCAGTACACCCGTTACCTGACCATTGGCCTCGCTGTGCTGCAGTCCACCACCATTCTGGTGACCGCCCGCTCCGGCGCCCTGTTCAACTACCAGTGCTCCCAGGTCGTGCCTGACGGTTCCGTCTGGAACCTCGTGGTCATGGTGCTGATTATGACCGGTGGTACGGGCCTGATCATGTGGATGGCCGAATTGGTCACCGATAAGGGTCTTGGCCAGGGTATGTCCATCCTTATCTTCATGTCCATCTGCTCCGGATTCCTGCCGCAGTTGTGGGAGATCGGTTGGGGCACCAAAGGCACCGATGGCAATTGGGCGAAGTTTGCCGCGGTCGTCGGCGTGCTGCTGGTTATCATGATCCTCGTCATCTACGTCGAGCTCTCCCAGCGTCGTATTCCGGTGCAGTACACCCGTCGTATGATCGGCCGCAAGATGTACGGCGGATCCTCCACCTACCTGCCGCTGAAGATCAATATGAGCGGCGTTATCCCGCCGATCTTCGCATCCTCCATTCTGGCCATCCCGACCCTGATCGCACAGTTCGGCAAATCCGACCAGTCCTGGGTCAAGTGGATCAACTCCAACCTGGCCAACACCACTTCCGTGTGGTACATCGCACTGTACGCGTTGATGATCGTGTTCTTCTGCTTCTTCTACACGGAAATCACCTTCAACCCGGACGAAACCGCGGACAACATGAAGCAGTACGGCGGCTTCATTCCTGGCATCCGCGCAGGCAGCGCCACCAGCCGTTATCTGAGCTACGTGATGAACAGGCTCAACACCGTCGGTGCCGTGTACCTACTATTCGTGGCGCTCATCCCGACCGTGCTCATCATGGCGCTCGACCTCAACACCAAGCTGCCATTCGGCGGCACCACCATCCTGATCATCGCAGGCGTCGGCCTCGACACCCTGCGCCAGGCCAAGGCCCAGACCGAACAGTTCCAGTACGCTGGATTCCTGTTCGAGGGCACTGACCACAAGGAAGGCAAGTAAAACCTCAAAATCGTGATACCGTTTCGACGTGAAGCGGTATCACGATTTTCATGTAACCAATCGAGAATCAGAAAGCCTCGCAAGAGGCTAAATGAAACGGAGAATAACATGCGACTGCTGATTATGGGACCGCAGGGCGTCGGCAAGGGCACCCAGGCTGCGCTGCTGAGCGAGCACTATGGTATTCCGGCAATCTCCACCGGCGATATCTTCCGCTACAACATCAAGAACAAGACCGAGCTCGGTGTTGAGGCACTGAAGTACATCGACAAGGGCGAACTGGTTCCGGACGAGCTGACCAACAAGATCGTCAAGGATCGTCTGGCCATGGATGATGCCAAGAACGGTTGGATCCTCGACGGCTATCCGCGCAACGCATCCCAGGTTGAGGCACTGGACGCCATCCTCGCCGATCTGAACACTCCTCTGGACGCTGTGGTGGCTCTCGACGCTGACCATGACGTGCTTATGGAGCGCATGAAGAAGCGTGCCGAGATCGAAGGCCGTTCCGACGACACTCCGGAAGCCATCGCCAAGCGTCTTGATGTGTATGCCAAGGAAACCGCTCCGTTGCTGGCCACCTATGAAGAGCGCGGGCTGCTGAAGACCTTCAACGGCGTCGGTTCCGTTGAAGAGATCCAATCCACCATCGTGGCTGAACTCGGCTGAAATAGCTGAAGATTGGGCTGCTTTGAGGCATATGTATAGATAAGAAAGCCCAATAAAATACCATAAATCAATCGAAAACGGGAATTGCGACACGCCGAACGTGCCGTAGTTCCCGTTTTCGTGTATTCTTGCAAGTTGGTGTGTCTTCGGGCACGCATAGTAATCGCCAAAGAACGGAACGAGGCTCATGGCTAAAGACGGTGTGATTGAAGTCGAAGGACAGGTAGTGGAAGCACTGCCGAACGCGATGTTCCGCGTTGAACTCGAGAACAAGCATATCGTGCTCGCAACCATCTCGGGCAAGATGAGGAAGAACTATATTCGCATTCTGCCGCAGGATCGTGTTGTGCTGGAAATGAGCCCTTATGATCTGAACCGCGGCCGTATTACGTACCGTTACAAGTAAGGTACACAAGCAAAGGAAAACCATGAAGGTCAGCCCTAGTGTGAAGAGGATCTGCGAGAACTGCCGCGTGATCCGTCGTCACGGCCGCGTCATGGTGATCTGCGTCAACCCGCGCCACAAGCAGCGTCAGGGCTGAGAGCAGATCCAGCGGCATAATAAGTACAGGCGCTGAGTCACAGATCGCGCAAGCGGTATGAACCCCGGGTACGCAGGCCCGGGCCGGGAAACCGGACGACTCGGTGCAAGACCTGCGGAAAACAGAAGGAATCGCAATGGCACGTCTTGCCGGAGTCGACATCCCCAATGAGAAGC
>OGDU01002545.1_pt1 | contig 11514 bp, 10 predicted proteins | sample 1570371 | NCBI WGS metagenome assembly OGDU01 (sample SAMEA2581977, study PRJEB24529) | metagenome | biome: Human gut stool | place: China | collected 2011
GAGAATTTAGCATTTCTGAATTTGCGTCTATTTTGATGGAAAATAAATTTATTCAGAATAATTCAGGGATGTATTCTCTAATCTCAATAGAAAATATTGATTTCATAGAATTTTACCGTTATATTTTTACAAATACTGTACCTCTATATATTTTAAGTAGGAACCTATATTTAAGGATGATAGATGAACAACTTTTAGAAAGAATATGCAAAATACAATGTTGCATTAAAATCCCCGAAGAAAAGAAAAAAGATTGTGTTTTTTTATTACAACATTCGCCATCCGCATTATCTTATGCAATAAATGAAGATGAAGACATTACCCGTTATCGTTCTCCTAATGGAAATACACTGGCTGATAATATAGATAAAGGACATACAGGTTGGTTTTTGCATAAAATTATAAATGCCTTTATACAAGATTATCATAATCAAACTTTGCATAAATTATATTTAGATGATTATGAGATTTCATCAATTTGTATCAATCTTGCCTTAGAAATAGTCAAAGATAAACATGATAAGAAGTTAATTAACGATAGAAAAGAACTACATTTAGCACATTTATCAGGAGAAGAATATAGAAATCAAGTTGTTCTTGTAGCTAAATTGCCAGAATAGTATATTCATATAAGGGTGTTGTGAGCTTGCTTGCAATACGCTTGTGCGGGTTTCCAACGGCTCTTTTCACGAAATACAGTCAGCCATGCCACGCACGGCTGGCGTTTCGGGAAATGTGCCAGTTGGAAAAGGATATAAAAAATGCGGGTAGTCGGTAGACTGCCCGCAAGGTGGAAGAATGTACAATGCTGGGATATAGGTTATTAAGTGGAATTTCGTTACCGAAATCGTTACCTATTCGTTCTTGCCACGGTTATAGGTAACGAAACCTACCGGACGGCGTTCTTTCTGTTGTTTCGACTGGCTCAAAAGCTGGGTAAGGGCTTGGTACAGTTCGTTGAACTGCGCATCGGTGCTTACCTCCAGTTCCTCGATGCGCCTTGACAGTTCCTCGTAACCGATTGCCATTTGGCGCATGAGGACAAAAGCCCGCATGATTGAAATGTTTACTTCTATGGCTACTTTGGAGCGGAGAACCGAAGAAAGCATGGCTACGCCCTGCTCGGTGAAAGCCATAGGCATAGCAACGCCGAAGTTGTAAGCAGGGGGTATCACATTTTGTGATACCCCTATGGATAACAGCAAGTTAGCTTCCTCTTGGGTGAGTACAAACATAAAATCACCCGGAAAACGCTCGATATTGCGCTTGACCGCCTGCTTCAAGGCTCGTGTTTCCACTTGGTAGAGTTCTGCCAAATGATAATCGAGCATCACCCGGCAACTTCTGACCTCAAAAATCTTGTTTTGGATAATCTGCAAATCCATAATCGTATATTTTAGGAGATTTAGCAATGTTGGAATAATAGTAAGGACTGGTCACAAATTGTGACCAGTTCCATATAATCAAGATTACATGGCAACTTCCTTGTAAATCTTCTCAATGCCGACAAACTTCTTGTCAAGCCCCTGCATATCGCTGCCTATCTTGCTGTTGGTGATGCGGGCGTAGATTTGCGTAGTTTCTATGTTTGTGTGTCCCAGCATCTTGGACACCGTTTCAATGGGTACGCCCTTTGACAGCGTGGTGGTCGTGGCGAACGTGTGCCGGGCAAGGTGGAATGTCAGGTTCTTTTTAATACCGCATATATCGGCAATCTCTTTCAAGTAGGCGTTTAGCTTCTGATTGCTGATTACGGGAAGTATCTTGCCGTCCGGCAACTTGCCCTTGTACTTCTTCAAAATCATCTTGGGAATATCCAGCAGGGGGACATTCACGTCCGTGTTGGTCTTTACCCGCTTGGTGATTATCCAAAGGTTGCCGTCAAAAGACTTTTGGATATTCTCCTGCCGCAAATTGGCGACATCGCTGTATGCCAGACCGCAGAAACAGGAAAAGACGAACAAGTCCCTGACGTGTTCCAGCCGTTCGGAAACCATTTTCTTTTTAAGGATAATTTTAATCTCGTCCTCTGTCAGATAACCCCTGTCCACTTTTTCCAGCCGGATTTTGTAGCTGGCGAAAGGGTCGCCCACCAGTATGCCGTTGTTACGGGCGATGATGATGATACGCTTGAAGAACTGCATGAACTTGGCGGTGGTGTTGTAGCCGCACTTGCAGGCGGTACGCAAATACAACTCAAAATCGGTAATGAACATCGGGCTTATCTCCTTTATGGATATGTCCGATACGTTGTACTTGCTTTGGATAAATTCAGCGAGGTGGCGGCGGGTCACTTCATACTTGCGGTAGGTCGCTATCGTCTTGGATATGCCTACAAGCTGCTTCACATCGTCATTGTGCTTTTGGAACAATGAAAGGATTGTTTCGTGGCTCTCGCTGTGTCCCAAGAACTCGTTTTTCACTTTCTCGGCGGTCACGTAATTGTCACGCCGCTGCATTTCGTGGTAAATGGTATTCAGGGAAGAACGTATGTCGTCCAAAAGGGCGTTTATCCTCCCGGCATCCCTGCCTTTGGCTTTGCCCGCAGTAATGCTCCAGTTGTCGGGCTGGATGCTCTGTTTCGTACTGAACTGGCAAAGTTTGCCGTCTATGGTGATGCGTGCCATAATCATAACCTCGCCGTTTTTCTTTTCAGAACCTTTCTTCAAATAAAAAAGAACCTTGAATGTCGATTTCATAACTCACTTTTTTTAGTTGCAAAATTAATTTTTACCTCTCGTTTTCGAGTTATGCAGACTATGGACTAATCAAGTCATTATCAGGTCATTTATGGACAAATCGTTACCGTTTTTGTCCGGCGGGGAATAGGTAACGATTTAGTAACGAAACTTTGTCTTTTACCGTACTTTTGAAGTCTTGGAAGCAGGACTTTCGGGCAATAAAAAAAGCCACAAATCATTGATTTGTAGCTTTTTGTCCGTTTGCTGACCATTTCTGTCCAGCACGTTCAGCGGAGAGACAGGGATTCGAACCCCCGGTACAGTAATCCCGTACGTCAGTTTAGCAAACCGGAGAACTGAAAAATTTTCTACAAATAATTCTTGCGATTTTTTGTGTCTGTTCTCGTGTTTGTATCTTACACTGCAAAAGTAAGTTATAAATTTATATTATGCAAATAATATGATAGAGAAAATTATGTATCTATATAGAAAATATCGGGATGAAATTATTTTTGGAAAACTATTAGAAAACCTTTTGGATATGAAAAAACCACCAAAAAAATCGGTGGTTTTCATTTTGCGGAGAGGACGAGATTCGAACTCGTGGTGCGAGTTACCCCGCACGCCGGTTTAGCAAACCGGTGGTATAAGCCACTCACCCACCTCTCCGGGCCTGCTTATACCCCATAATCGGGAAGCGGGAACAAAAGTAAGGCAAAAATGCCAAAATACCAAATATTGCGGGCAAGAATTTTTTTAGATGAGTAGAATCGGAGTGATCTCAAAAATAAATAAAAACCAAGAGGGTGTAGCAAACAGTTCTAACCAATGACAGTACCGCCTTTCGGGGTTCCAGTTTTTACCAATGACAGATGGCTCAGCATCCAGTCTTAACCGATACATTTGCGCTCCCTCTTGGAGACCTATTTTGTGATGCGACTTCTTCTTTCAGGGCTTTTCATCAAATAGTAAACTTTGTTGAGACCGTATTTACGGACGATTATCACTCGTTGAGGCAGAATTGGTCCTAATAATGTTCGTTGTAAATGCGGCGGCTCGGTCTCGGACCGACAAAAACACAATCCGAGGTTTACCGAGGCGTAAAAATCGCTTGCCGTAGTTCGAGACATATCCAATGATACTCTGCGACGAATGGTACTTATTTTAAGGAAACCGTCTTTAACTTGTGTCCCTTGTAGCGTGTCGATCGGAAGAACCGTATATATTTTTGGCGTCTGATATTGTATTTGATACATATAAATAAAACGTCTGGCAATCGTTTCCAGATCATACGGAAACTTGATCCATTCTCCGTGATATTCCGAAATTAAGTCGGCGACAGCCACTGGTACTGTGTCGTTCCATGTCCAACGTGGGTGGTCATTGAATTTTTCGGTAAATACGGTTTTCTGCGGATACCGTTCTTGTGAAGAAAGTTTATAGGACGGGTTTCCCACGATATGCCAACCTATTTGTTTTTTTGTGGGCTTTTGCATGATTATTTTATGTGAACGGGAATTACACCTTGCCAGCCCGATATATAAGTTGGGTAAGATTCGATTGAAATGTTCGAGACTGCATAACGGACGGAAATAAATGTCGCCGTTCATTATTGCCGCTGTCTCGTTCGTAAAATGTGTGCTTTTATCCTGTCGTTTGTAACTTATTTTCACGATCAGTCCGGGCAATATTCCGTTATCGGGCGATTCTCCCGATACCGTCGATGCCGGGACATAGAGTTTGTGCGTAGCAGGGTCTTTCTTTACCTCAACGGTATATTCTACGGTTTTGCTTGCGGCCTTTATGCCTCCGAGTGCGGTTTCCGATGCTGCGGGCAGCGAATATTGGGCCGGAATATCGGGTTTGTTATTGAGGTCGTTGTAGTCGTTGCTGGTTGCTACGGCTCCGAGTTTTGGAATTTGGGGATAGTCTGGCACGTATAATTTGTGTGTGTTGGGGTCTATGCGTACTTCGACGCTATATCCGTTAGTTTTCCCCTCGGCTTTTATCCCGCCCAGCTCTGTGGCCGATGCCGGAAGAATCTCTTTCGAGCAATATTCCAGACTGTTCCACCTCGTTACGCCGTCGCCAAATTTCATACGCCGTGTATCGAGTTCTATGCCGAGTTCTCCTTCTCGTAATATGGGATTGACTTCTGCCCAGCGAGCCGCTGTCGCCCGCCTGTGTTGAAATCGGGTGTGTATGGTTATCAGTTCATTCATCATGCGTTTCCTCCATCCATTACAAAGGTGTTTGCGGTGTCTTGCAAGTAATTGGTTACTCGCTCATTCGTATAGTAAAGATTTTTTTTGCCCTCGTTCACATTGTCGGTCGTAAGTGTTTGCTGAGGGATCAGTGCCTCGTTGAGCTTTCCGCCCTCCCCGATTACGGGTATTTGTCCTGCTTCGGTGCCCGTGTTGCACGCGGCCGCCGTTCCTGCGTCTTTGATTTTAGATAAAGACAGCTCAGGGATGTCCTGTTCTTCGAGTGGTTTCAGCGATGTTTCGATAGATATGTCCTTACTACCGTCGAAGGTCGTGTTTCCCGTGATGGCTCCTGCCAATGTAACAGCTCGGGCCGTTTTGAGCTTGTCGGCTGAGAGTGCCTTATCGACATATCCGGTCTTGGCACCGGCTTCGCTTTCCTTACCAAGCTTAGCATCATCTTCAAAGTCGGCAACAAAAACGCCATCCAGTTGATTAGCCTCGGCAAGTGCGGCCATCTTCTTATTCATCTCTTCTCCAATATTCGGATTGCCTTTGAGAGCTACAAAATCCTCAAAATAACAACCCTCAGGAATATCGATATCAAAACCTTCATCACTGCGACTTTTATCGCTGATGTACTTAACGAAAAGAATTACCAACACATAATCCTTGTATTGGCTTGCATCCATACCGCCACGAAGCTCGTCGCAGCATTTCCACAATGTACTATATAGTTCTGACTTTTTTACTGCCATAATGATTTATCTCGTTATCTACAAGCCATTTAGTTTTCATTTAACATTCCGCTATATTAGCCAAATCAGTCATCAAACTCTCTTGCGACCTCAGGAAAATTGTCCTTTATGGTTCCCTGAATACCTCCATGTATCGAATATTGTTTGATTTGAGTAACTTGCGTTTTTGAAGATTCATGCTCATCTTTGGAATATAGTATAGGAATTGGCTCAGACTGATAGCAATTTTGATTGTCTGTAGCCATATACCGTATCTCGTATGCTTCCTCAAAAGGCGTAATAAGATATATTCTTATCGATGCGCCAAAAGCATATAGGGATTGGCGACTTAATTCGCCTGGTAAAATACATTTTGTCTCCCCTTGCCGTACTTGAATATATTCACTTTTAGGTTTCAATTTTATATCCAAATGTGTTCGAGGTTCATATATTATAATCCGGTACACTTCTACCGGATATGAGTTATTTTTAACCTGAATCTTCAGTCCCCACATCAAATCATCCTTCAAACTTATCTGAATTTTCGGATATATATTGCTTCCAGCTTGAATACGTTCCAATTGATAATGACGAGAAAACATCTCTGCCATTTGCGACAGGCTGTCAATCTGCTTCTGTGTCCCTTTCTGATTTATGAGAACAAGAACAAAAGTTGCAGCTGTAGCCAAGGCACCTAAAGCCATTATGCAATTCACAATTATTTCGAATGACATATTAGATATAAAACTAATTACACAACAATAAATTCAAAACCCTTGCCTCCTTAACCATTCGCCCATAAAGCGGTCATATATCATATAGCCGTCGGCAGTCTGATAAACCAGTTCGTTTTCCAGCAGTTTCTTCAATGCTGCACTCACGCTACTTGCAGCACGAAGCCTGTAGGCGCTGATAAAATCGCCGGCCAAAACTTCCTTGACACAGCCCTCCTTGGCGATTGCTTTCAACAGTCGCACCTGACCGGAAGAATATGCTTTCAGCATGTCTGCATAAGTGTAGCTGTATTCGGATAAAATCTGCTCTGTGGCGTATGCAACCAGTTCCATATCCACATCTCGGTCGTACCCGTACAGGCGATTGAGAAGACACTGCACATACCAGGTATGCCCTTCATATTTTTCATAAATTGAGTTGAAAATATTTTGAGACAAATTCATTTTATGTGCGATAAAATGCTCTATGGCAAAGCATGCATACTCATCCTGTTGTATCGGACCAATTGTAAGAGGTTGCGTACTTTGATAGAACGGCCTTTTTGACGAAGTGAACATCTCCTGCATCAGATGCTGCTTGCTGCCGGCAAATATGAAGTTCACATTCGGCAGAAACTGGATATAGGAGCGTAACAAAGCCTCCACACCCTTTTCTGGGTATTCTGCGATCTGCTGGAACTCATCGATGGCAATATAGCATCGTTTCTCCGACGAACCCAGATACTCGAATATCTCTTTTAAAGTGTTTTCTTCCTCAGCCGGAGCCACATCTATCGTCACCTTAGGAACACCTGTCAATTCATCAAAAGTAAACACTGGGCGACAACTGCGGATAAATTGGCTTATCCGACTCAGAGCCTTTTGAGGAACGGAATCCAACTGCCCCAACACCGTACTAGCAAACAATCTTACAAAATCACCTAATGACTGGGTAGAATAGATATCCATATAGAAAGTGACAATATCAGGCTGTTTTTCTTTCAAACGATAAAAGGCATGACGAATCAGTCCTGTCTTTCCCATACGGCGGGGCGCTATCAATGTCACATTGCGTCCATTGTGGAGCGCATCAAGAATAGTTACAGTCTCCTGCTCTCTGTCACAAAAGAATTCAGGGCTATAATATCCAGAAATGAGGAAAGGATTATTGGGCTTCATGTTATTTCTATTATACCGTTACAAATTTATCGTAATACAAATATCGCAATAAAATATAAGATGACAAAATAATCTGATTAAAAAGTAAAACATACTCATTCTGTTTCTTCAAATTCTTCCGAGGCATTTGCCACTAACGCCTTTCCTATTTCCAGTTGCAGGAACTTAGGCAACCGAAGCAATTTTGCCATAAGTTGGCTGTAAGTGAACTCAACCTTGGTATCCAGTATTGGTTCTTCTTCAATGTCCGTATCAATCCTTTCTACAGACTCGGATCCTTCGATAAAATCGGAATAGTCTGGATTCTCAGGCCAATTTTCTATCGTACCGTCACTGTTAATCCTTAAACGGATATAGTCACCGCAATCATCTGAATCCGGAATCAAGCCGTTTGGCACATAACCGGCAATCTTGCATATCGCTTTCTTGTCTTTATCAAGCAAGAAATATGTTCCGCTATCACATACTTTGGCCTGCAGGTAAAGATTTCCATATTCAGATTTCCAATTCAGTAAATTATGTGTTTTCAAGTCGACTATTCCTGACCACATACCTTTAGCAACCAACGGATATTTGTTCTCATATAGTTCCCCCATCCATGCATCAGTATAGCTGCACATTTCCTCGTTATATGGGAAATATATCATAAGATAGGGTGCAATCTCACTCAATTCCTGCTCCCTAATGTCAATCAAAATCTGTTTTGTCATAAATCAGTAAATATTAGCTGTTATTATTCGAATCTTATCATATCCGCCAACTGGACAAAATAATCGTTTGACCAGATATCGAGCTCCTTGGGGTTCCTGACAAACGGAAGGACATCGTTCTTTACCTGATTGATGTTCGCTGACGCCAATCTGTCTTTCAACTGAGCCATGAATGCCTCCCTCCCGATTTCTTCGTTGTTGAACTGGCGGACACGCTCTGCGAGATGGGCAAAATCAAGAGGCACATTGTGACGGACATACCATTCGAAATCATACCAGTCACGACCTTTCACCCTGTTTTTCCAGCCTCTGTACACCAATGCGTGCATCTTCCCGGCAAACAAATCCGGCAAAGTGAAACAGCGTGTCATGAAGGAGTGAGGCTGTAGAAGCAGCTTTTGTTCAGTCCTGAAATTCAACGGTGGTTGGGTATCAACTTCAATTTTGATTTTTATGGATTTATCGGTCTGGAAAGACACATCATATACATCCGTATTGTCTTTCAGGAAAGCGGATTCCACCTTACCAAAACTCTTTTTGTCTTTCTTTTTAATCTCCACCTCACGACCGACAATGGCAAATTCATCTATTATCGGCTGGAAGTATTTCGTAAAATCGAACTTGTCATCGGGAGCCAGGAGGGAAAAATCCATATCCTCGCTGAAGCGTTGGAGACCTTGAAAAATTCTGAGGCACGTACCGCCATAAAAAGCGGCCATATCGAAGAAACCGCCATTGTAGAGCCCGGCAAGTATCACCTGCTGGTTTACTTCAAATATGGCATTACGCCTTTCTTGTTCCGTTGTCGCACCATATGCAGAGAGCATATTGTCATAAATCTCATTCTTCATTTCTTCAGCAATTTAAGTAAAGTACGGATTGAGTCGGCCTTTTTGCCGACCTTGATATATTCCTCAAACAACCGGGCATCCATCTGCATAAAATCCTCCCTTTCCATCCGGATATCCTCTTCCAGATAAATTTCGGCATCTTTCAGGTAGCGCAAATTCACTTTTGAAGAATTGGCAATCAGATCACACAGAGCCTTTTCCGGCGTAGCCATCACAAATGCATAGTCCTCTTTCTTGATGCTTGTCAGCCCAACAGAGAATGCGGCTTTCGAGATATGCGTATATTCAAACCGCCCAAATGGCGTGTCAAAGTTCTTGGCATACTTCAAAGTCATGGACTGCTTGGTGTAAACCACTTCCGGTATCAGCCCATAATAGCGCAGAGCCGATGACATGGAAACATACGAAGGGGCATACAGATGATTGGCTATCAATTCTGTCGAAAGGGTTTTCCCTGTTATTTCAGGATTGCACACATAAAGTCCCTTCTTGAGACGTATTATCTGTTTGTCACGCTCAAGCAACCTGAGTTTCTGGCTTCCGCCCCTGATATGAGGAAACAGGGACTCCAATACGGAAGCTGTAACAGGGATATTTCCTAATTGCCGCAATGGATTATTCATGGCACAAAGATAGCCATTATTTTAATATCAAAGTATATTCAATATATTTTTCTGCTTAAAATATTACTATATTGTAACTATGAGTGAATACGCATAGATACAAAGAAATTACAAAGAAATTACACTTTCCACCAAATCATTTTCTCGGTTTTGTCAACGAGCACATATATGTACCAATTAAAGTAAAGTCAAAACTAAGGGAAGGAATTATCTTGTAAACCTCAATTCGCATTAAACCTAAAAGTACAAATTTTCTTCTTCCGGCACCTTGTTCTCCAGGAACATAACATAGTAAATCGGGAGATAAAGGATATTTCCTTTTGTCTTTATTTCCCTTTCGTTTGAAAGGACAATAGATGAAACAATATGGTAATCCTGAATTGACATCAGGTTGTCCAATGCACTATGAACTGTATAATCCTTTCCGGATTTAACCTCGATAAGCAGCACACTCATTGTGCCGTTGTCATCAACAAGGAAGTCAACCTCCCCTTTCTGCTTATTGTCATAGTAGAACAGTTTTTCGTAATGTGCTTTCAGTTCCTGGGCAACAGCGCTTTCATAGACAGAGCCAAGGTTAATGCTGGCAATGTCGTTCAGTATTGGCTGGATATTGTAATGATACAACTGGGAAGTAAGCATACCTACATCGTTCATGTACAGCTTCAACAAATTTTTCTGCCGGGATTCTGCCAAGGGATATTTCGGATTACTGATTGCATGAGATGGTATCGTTATGCCTGAATTGATCAGGTACTCAAACTCCTCCACATAATTGCTAAATCTATCGCCTTTCCTGTCCAATATATCTTTTGCCACAATCCGTTTCTTCTTGTTCTCCATCTGAGAAGGAATCATGTCATAGATACGACGGATATACAGTTTCTTGGCAGCATCCTCTTCGTAACGGGAAGCATCGACACCATACAATTCTCTGATAGCCTCCTGAACCTTTCTCACTTTGACGATATTATGACTGTTCAATTATTCATTTACCGCATCCGGCATACCTCCCACGAGCAGGTATCTTTTGAAAAGATTCAGCACCTTATCGTGAATCTCCGGAGCCAAAGGCTGTTTCTGATCAAAGGATTTTCTCAGATGCACAATCGCATCCTTGCCGAAATCATTTGCAATCAGGAATTCTTCAAAGTCCAGTTGGTACATTTTCTTGGGAATAATACTTCCGACCGGAACCGAAACGGTCTTTTTCAATGCAATTCCCAACAGACTTCCACTGCAGATAAACCGATACCGGTGTTCTTGCCTCAAGAACTTGAGCATCGTCAGAAATTGCGAATAATGCTGAATCTCATCAATGAAAACCAATGTATTTTCATATCTGTCCAGTTTGGATCCTGCCACCATACTTAAGTTCAGGTAAAACTCTTCCGTTGTGCGGACATTCTTGAATATCTTGTCGCCCGCATCGTCTTCCACGAAATTTATCTCCACATAGTTGTCATAGAGTTCTGTCCCTACATCTCTTATGATGTAAGATTTGCCTATCTGCCGCGCTCCTTCAATAAGGAGAATCTTGTCCTCATTAGACCTGAGGTGGTCATCTATATATGATCGGATCTTTCTGTACAGCATTGTTTTTACATTTTTCTAAAAGATTTGATAGTGCAAATATACACTTTTCCTCGGAAATAAACCTTATGATTCTACACTTTTTCTACATCCTTTCACTTTTTGCAACGTAGCAACCTAGACTTATGGCGAAAGTGACTTTACTTTATCCCCGTACTAATATATACGCCAATTAAAGTAAAGTCAAAATAAGGGAAGAAAAGAGATGGCTTCGCCAAAAACA
>OGDU01002556.1_pt1 | contig 11488 bp, 7 predicted proteins | sample 1570371 | NCBI WGS metagenome assembly OGDU01 (sample SAMEA2581977, study PRJEB24529) | metagenome | biome: Human gut stool | place: China | collected 2011
TATCTAACAAATATGGCATAAGCACACTTTTTCCAACATTAAAATTAGATTTTGAAAACTCGCTACTCCTTCCCCCATCTATTAAAATTGTTTTATTATTTGGAGTAACAATTAACGAACAATCACCTTGTCCAACATCTACAAAATAAATCTTTAAATCTTTTGGAATATTTAGATAAAATAGATTTAATACACAAATTATCAAAATAAAAGAAATAATCTTTTTGTAATTTGATTTTAATTTATATCTTATAAACTTTGATACATCTATAATCCTTTGCTCAAATATACTTGGATTTTTCTCCAAATTCAACGCTACTACTATATTCACTCCCCAAATAGCAAAATAATAAATTATAATTTCTACAACTTTAGGTGTTACTAAATAAATTTGATTTAAAGGTAAATTTCTACCAACATTTGAACACATAATTAGCAATTTAATACATATGTTCATCAACATTTCCACTTGCCCTATTGGTATAAAAATATAAATTATTACTATTATCATTATTGGACCTATTAAAAAACTTGAAAACACGCTTATTATCAAACTTGTAATAGCAATAGTATTAAAATTAATAACCATTATAGGCATAATAGCTACCATTGCTGAAACTGTTACAATTACAGCATCCATCACAAATTCTCCTATTTTTGAACCCAATATTCCAAGAACCAATATTTTAAATTTCTTTTTTCTTCTTACAGCCCTTCTATTTGTTCTCTCCAACCATATTTCATAAAACTTTTTCAGAGTCTTTCCAAATACAATAATTCCAATTGTAGCTCCAAAAGAAAGCTCTAAACCGATATCTTTTATTGCAAATGGATTATCAACCAATATCACCAATAAAGATATACTTAAAGACTCCCAAATATCGTTTCTTCTGTAAACAAAATTTGACATAAGAGCTATAATTCCAGTAATTCCCGCTCTTACAATTGATAGTGTAAAATTTGCCATCCCCATATAAATTACAATTACTATACTACTTGCAAGTTTTGAATAATGCTTTCCTATCAATTTATTAAATGCAAAATTTATAACCAAAATAATATAAGCAACATGCATCCCAGAAACAGCAAGTATATGAGAAATATTACTTTCAGAAAAATTTTCTTTTAAATTCTCAGATATACCACTTTTATCTCCCAACAAAATTCCTTTTAACAATGCCTTTTCATCATTTTCTAAATTTGATTTTTCAATTCTGTGTTTTATATTTGATGCTAAAAAAAACGTACTCTTTCTAATAACATTTCCATTATTTTTAGATAATACTTTCACATTTTTACATTTTACAGTCCCATAAATTTTTAATGTTTTATAATATTCAAATCTGTCAAACCCCTTATAATTAGAGTGCTTTTCTGGCTGACAAAAATTCCCCTCAAATGCAACTTTATCGCCATATTCCATACTTATTTCCTTTGAATAAATATACAAATATGTATTTTTATATTTGCTATTTATAATTTTTACCTTAGCTTTATCATCAAATATTTCTAAAACAATACCTTGTAAATTACAATTCTCACCATCTAAATTCTTATACAAATTTTCATATTTATAATTTTGAAAAAGTACAATTGTATTTGATATAACCCCAAAAATTACTATGATTTTAATTACCTCTTTATTGAATAAAACCTTTAAATATCTAAAATATCTTTTAAATGAAAATAATTTGAATTTTCTCTTTCTATTTTTATTTGCAAAAATCAGATATACCAAGTAAATTATAATATAAAAAAGGACTATACTGATTTTACAATATAGCCCCATTAATATTCCTAAAATATATCCGATTACTGCTGTTAAAACCTTTCTTGTTTCCAGCATAATCCTCCTTAATTTATTATTCTTCTTCCAGTTACATATCTTGCTTGATAATAACTATCTGACAAAGATGTTGTAATTACTCCCGTTCCTGAATTTCCCGCGTGTATGAATGTATTACCACCAATATATATTCCCACGTGTCCTATAGATGTATTTGCTCTATTATTAAATATTACTAAATCTCCTGGTTGTAGATTTGATTTTGAAACCGCTGTTCCATTTGATGCTTGTGCTGAGGATGATCTACTTATACTTATTCCGCATTGTTTATATACGTATGATGTAAATCCAGAGCAATCAAATCCTGTAGATGGTGAAGAACCACCTGATACATACTTATATCCCATATATTTTTTGGCATAAGCTACTATGTTGTTTCCTGATGCACTTGAACTTGTACCTTGAGTACTACTTTCGTTTTTGCTACTTGTATTTTCAGTTTGTGTGTTTTCTTTTCCTCTTGATATTTCCTCACTTCTTGATGTTACATCTACTTTTTTATCTGATAAATACTTACTTGCAACATATCCTGTTTTTCCATTTACTTTTATTTTTGACCAAGTTCCCTCTGTTTCAAGAACTGTTACTTTTGTATTTACTTTTAATTGATTTATTAGTTTAGCATTATTATTTGCTGTTTCTCTCATATTTAAAGTTTCTGCAGATACATATTTTGTTACTTCTGTTTTCTTTTTTTCTTCTGTTTTTGTTTCTTCTTTGCTTGTTGTTTTTTCTGTGTTATCCTCTTTCTTTGTTTCTTCTACAGCTTGCTCTTTATTATCCTCTGGTTTAACTTCTTCGTTTTTCTGTTCTGATACCTTTATTTTGCTTGTTAAAACCCATCCAGATTTATTATCTGTTTCTACATAACTCCACTTATTTATTATATCTTTTATTGTGATTTTTGAATTTTCTTCAATTGTGTTTATGTTGCTTGATGTTATTGATGGCACTAGTTTTAAATCTAATTTTGATGCAATTGTTCCAGTATATCCTATTTCTATTTTATCTTTTATTTCTTCTGATGATGTTGTATTTTCGCTATTTGTATTTTGTGCTGTTTCTGTTTTTCCATCAACATCTAACATATCTTTTCTTACATATCCTGTATATGTTTTATATTTTATTTTGTACCATTCTCCCTCTTCTGATAAAACTTCTACTTCCTCGTCTAATGATATTAATGTTACAACACTTGATTCTGTTGATGCTTCTTTCCTCATTCTTACTGTTTCTTGATTTGCTTTTCCATTTGTAGCATATACTTTTGTTGATATTGTTAATATTATAAAGGCTAGTATTATCAGCCCTATTTTTGCTTTTTTGTTCATTGTTTTCTCCTATTTTTATTTTTTCGACAAGTGCTAGTATATACTTTTTAGTATAATTTGTCAACTGGTTTGTTTGCGCTTTTTTATTATTTATATGTTGATTTTCTTGGTTTTGTGTATTTTTTCTTTAGGATTTGACTTGTGACTTTGAATAGGAAAAAGTAGTGCTATTTTGCACTACTTTTTTACAACTCTTCAACATAAAATTTATCAAATCCCTCAAAAGCAATAACAAATTACTCCTCATCCTCAAATGAATTAATTCCAAACAACTTAAACAATTCCACAATAACAATAGGAGCAAATATCAAACAAATAACTTCCACAATATTACCTGTAGGCAAAACAGGTATGCTAAATATTGTTCTTAAAGCTGGAACAAATAATATTACAAGCATTAATAATGCTGATACAATAATTGCTCCAATAAGTTTCATATTATCAAAAATTCCTGTTTTAAATATAGATTTCCTATTATCTCTAATATTAAACACATGAACAAGTTCAGATAATGCTAAAACAATAAATGCCATAGTTTGACCAACCTCTATTTTAGATTCATCTAAAGTCAATCCATCTATTGGAGTATTTGTTGTAGCTAAACCTATCATAAATGCTACTAAAGTTAAAATTCCAATCATAATTCCTTGGTAAATAATTCTAAATGTCATAGATTTTGTAAATATACCTTTACCTGTTTTTAATGGCTTTCTTTCCATTATATTTTTGTTTGCTGGGTCAAATGCTAGGGCTAATGCTGGAAGTGAGTCTGTTACTAAATTTATCCATAAAATGTGAATTGGCATTAAAATTTCTAAGTGTGCTATATCTGTAATTCCAAACCATTTAGCAAATAATCCTGTACCTAGTGTTGCTAAAAGTAATACTACTATTTCACCAATATTGCTTGATAGTAAAAATTGAATTACTTTTAAAATGTTATCATATATTCTTCTTCCTTCCTCAACTGCTGATACTACTGTTGCAAAATTATCATCTGTTAATATTACATCTGCCGCTTCTTTTGCAACATCTGTTCCTACAACTCCCATTGCACAACCAATATCAGCTTGTTTTAAGGCTGGGCTATCATTTACTCCATCACCTGTCATTGCAACAACTTCGCCATTTTTTTGCCAAGCTTTTACAATTCTTACTTTATGTTCAGGTGCAACTCTTGCATATACAGAATATTTTTTAATATCTTTTTCTAGTTGTTCATCAGATATTTTATCAAGTTCTGTTCCTGTTATTGCTTCCTCTTCTTTTTCTAATATTCCCAATTTTTTAGCAATTGCTGTTGCTGTAATTTTGTGGTCTCCTGTAATCATAACTGTTTTTATTCCTGCTGATTTACATTTTTCTACAGCTTGTTTTGCTTCTTCTCTTGGTGGATCTATCATTCCATACATTCCTACAAATGTTAAATCATTTTCAAGTTCTTGGGCATTTGGCTTGTAATCTAGTTCTTTATAGGCAAATCCTAAAACTCTTAATGCATCTTTTGCCATTGTTTCATTTATTTCGTTAATTCTATTTCTATAATTTTGTAAATCTGTCATTTGCTCTCCATTTAATATATAAGAACTACAAATTGAAAGCAATTCATCTATTCCACCTTTTGTAAATACAATGTATTTATTATTTACTTGATGTACTGTTGTCATTAATTTTCTGTCAGAATCAAATGGAATTTCATCAACTCTTGGCATATCATCATATATATTTTTTGTAAAACCTAATTTTAAGGCTATATCTACAAGTGCTGTTTCTGTTGGGTCTCCTTTTAATTCTCCATCTTCTGATATTTTTGTATCATTACATAACATTCCATTATATACTAATAATTTTATTTCTTGATTTGCATTCTCGTATTTTGTTATATCATCAATATTAGTCATATCATAAGTTACATCATTTACATACATTTTTTGAACTGTCATTTTATTTTGTGTTAAAGTTCCTGTTTTGTCTGAACAAATTACAGAACTGCTTCCCAATGTTTCAACTGCTGGCAAGTGTTTTACAATAGCATTTTTCTTAACCATTTTTTGAACACCTATTGCTAAAACAATTGTAGATACTGCGGCCAAGCCTTCTGGAATTGCTGCAACAGCTAAACTTACTGCTGTCATAAACATTGATACTGCTGGTTTTCCTTGGATTAATCCTGCTGCAAATATTATTACACATATTACAATTGCTACTATTCCAAGTGTTTTTCCTAAATTATTTAGTTTTGCTTGAAGTGGTGTTTCTTTTTCTTCTTGATTTGAAAGCATTCCTGCTATTTTTCCTACTTCTGTTTTCATTCCAGTTTCAGCAACAATTGCTTTTCCTCTACCATAAGTTATTAAACTTGATGAAAATAACATATTTGTTCTATCACCAATTGGAACTTCTGTTTCTTCTATTTTACTTGCTTGTTTTTCTACTGGCACAGATTCTCCAGTAAGTGATGCCTCTTGTGCTTTTAGATTTACAGCTTCTATTATTCTTAAATCTGCTGGTACATAATCACCTGTTTCTAGTACTACAACATCTCCTGGTACTAAATCTTTTGCTGGAACTGTTTGCAAATTTCCTTCTCTTATTACTTTAGCTTCGTGTCCACTTAATTTTTGAAGTGCTTCTAAAGATTTTTCTGCTTTTGCTTCTTGGGCTACACCTATTATACTATTTACTATTACTACAACTAATATTATTATAGAATCTGTTATTGCTTCACCTTGAGCTATTGATATTGCTCCTGAAATTATTGCTGCAAATATTAGTACTATTATCATAAAGTCTTTAAATTGCTCTAAAAATTTTACAAATAGTGATTTTTTCTTTTGGGCTTGTAACTCGTTTAACCCATATTTTGCTAATTTTTTGTTTATTTGTTCTTGAGTTAATCCTGTCTTTATATTTGTTTCAAGATTTTGTTCTGTTTCTTGTACAGTTTTGTTAAACCATTTATCTTCCATAGGCTTTTTCCTTTCTTACTTTTGCTAGTTTGCTAATTATTTTAAATTTTTATTTCCTTTAAATATTAATATTTTACTGAATACAAAATTTAGTATTATTACTACGATATTTGATACAACTTTCATTAAAATATCATTTATACTAAACCATACTGCTGCATTCATCATTAAAATACTTATTATTTCTGTAAATATTCTGCAACTAAAAAATGATGCTATTTCACGAAATAAATCTTTCTTACCTGTTGTTTTGCTATTAAATACATATAATTTATTTGTTATATATGCAAATACAACACCTGCTATAAATGCTATTATTTCGCTTATATTTACTCTTAAGGAATCATTAGTTAATCCTTTTAATATTAGTGCTGAAAAAATTGTGTATACCAATATATTTACTATTGTTGTTAATGCTCCAAATACTAAATATCTCATACCTTCTTGATGTTTTCTATACCAAGAAGCTAATGCTTTTAACCCAATTTTTTCTAATATTTTTAAACAAAATTCTTCTACTTTATCTACTATCATTTTATTTAGCTCCTCTTTCTATTTCCTTTAATTCCTCTAGTGAAAAATTGTATTTTTTATGACAAAAATGGCATTCTGCTTCTAGTTTTCCATCCTCTTCTATTATTTTTGAAATTTCTTCTTTTCCAAGCGATATTATTCCATTTTCTATTTTTTCTTTACTGCAATTACATTTATATGTAACATCTAAATCTTGTTCTAAAATTTCTATATTTTCATCACCTGTTACTATTTTTGCAATTTCTTCTAATGTTAAACCTTCATCTAACATTTCTGAAATTGTTTTTGCTTCCTTTAATGATTCTTCTATTTTAGATATTTCTTCATCTGTAGCATCTGGCATAGGATTTATTATATATCCACCAGCTCTTTTTACACCATCTTTATTTACAAGAACTCCTAATGCTAACGCTGTTGGCTTTTGCTCAGATTTTGCAAAAAATTCCGTAAAATCTTCTGCTATTTCTCCAGATACTAGTGGTATTAAACCATTATAGTTACTATTTGTCAATTCATTTTGTTTTATAACATTCAAATATCCTTGGTGTCCTACTGCTCCTCCTACATCTATTTTTCCATTTGGTTTTAATGGTAATTCAATATGTGGATTTTGTACATACATTCTTACATTTGCTTTTTTTTCGTTTTCCAAACCAGTAATAAGCACCATTCCTCCTATTGGTCCTGTTCCTTTTATTTGGATTGTTATACTGTCTGTTAATTCTTTTGTTTCTAAATATGCCATCATTGCTGCAACAGTTAGTGCTCTTCCTGCAGCTGCTGTAACTGTTGGTGTTAAGTCATGTATTTTTCTTGTCTCTTCTACTAATTCTGTTGTATCTATACACATTACAGATACTTTTTTGTTGTAGGCTAAAAATTTTATTGCTTTGTTTTTCATTTATATCTTCCTTTCTATTGTCTCTAATGGTACAAATTATACTCTATTTTAAGAAAAAAATCCAGACTTTTTCGGAACTCTATTCCAAAAAAGTCTGAATTTTTGATTTACTTATTATTATTCAGCTGTTTCCTCTGTTTCAGGAGCATTGTATGCTTCTAATATAGCATTTTGAATTTTTTCCCTTGTTTCTGGGTTAATTGGATGAGCTATATCTTTGAATTCTCCTGTTGGAGTTTTTTTGCTAGGCATAGCAATAAATAATCCATTTTGGCTTTCGATAACTTTGATATCATGAATTACGAATTCGTAATTCATGATATCAAAGTTATCAAATGTTACAGAAGCAACTGCTTTCATTCTGTTTTCTGAATTTACCTTTCTTAAACGTACATCTGTTATTTGCATTTTAAGCACCTCTTTCTTTATGTTAATATTATTTTGTACATATTCTTTTGTTTTTATGTACTAATTATATATTCTTCAAAAATTTTGTTTTTCCTTCTTTTTTTTACAAATTTTTTTTTATTTTTTTGATTGGGGACGATTTCAAAATGGGGACGGTTCCTTTTTGAAAAAGGAACCGTCCCCATTTTGAAATCGAATTATACAAAACTTTTTAATAATTCACCTAAAGGTTTCTTTTCATTTAATCTTTTTATTGTTTCGGCAAATAATGGAGCTATAGATACTACCTTTATTTTATCTATTTGTTTTTCTTCTGGTAATGGAATAGTATTTGTTATAACAAGTTCTTTAATTGGTGAATTTTTTATTCTTTCAATTGCTGGGCCTGAAAGCACTCCATGTGTACAAGCTGCATAAACAGATTTTGCACCAAATTCATTTAATACTCTTACTGTTTCCATCATTGAACCTGCTGTATCTATTTCATCATCAAATATTATAGCATTTTTTCCTTTAACATCTCCTATAATTGTTGTTCCTATTGCTTTATCATTATTTCCTTCTCTTCTTTTATCTAACATTGCAATTGGACATCCAAAAAATGTAGAATATTTATATGCTTTTTTTGAACTTCCTGCATCTGTTGCAACAATTACCATATTGTCTAATTTTTTTTCTTCAAAATATTTTTCTAATAATCTTTCTCCACTTAGTCTATCACAATTTATATTATTAAAATATGCTTGTATAGCTGGATTATGCAAATCACATGTTATTACTCTAGTTGCACCTGCTGATTCTAAAATTTCGGCTACTAATTTAGCTGTTATTGGTACTCTTGGTTGATCTTTTTTATCAGATCTTGAATACATATAATATGGTAATACTACATTTATATTTCTTGCTGATGCTCTTTTTATAGCATCTATTGTTATTAATAATTCCATTATTCTCTCATTTACAGGTGGAGTTGCACTTTGTATTAAATATACATCATAATCTCTTACTGTCTCAAGTATTTGCACAAAGTTATTATCATTTTTAAATTTCATTCTTTCAATTTTTCCCATAGGTAATTTTAAATAATCACATATTTCTTTTGTAAAACCTTCTGAAGCTTCGCTACAAGCAAATATTTTAATTTTTTCCATAATTATTCTTTTCCTTTCACTTTTTCCTTTAATATAATGTAATTTCTTCAAGTATTTCTTTATCTAACAATTTTTGTTTTTTGTTGGTTGTTATTTCTAATATCTTTTTGTTACCATTTTCGTAGAATTCAACTACTTGTTCTGGATCCATATCTTCAAAAGGATATTCCACAATTTCTCCAGATATATAATCTCTTTCATAAGCTACACCAGTTATATTAATAATGTATAATTTGTCTGACTTTATCATTTTCTCTAAATTTTTTGCAATTTCATTTTCAGATGTTTTATCTACTTTTAGATATCCATCTTTTTTTATACTTAAATTATCAATATTGTTTTTATTTAATAAATCGATGAACTTATCTCTAGATTGCTCAGATATCCATATTCCTGTTTTGTTTGGTGCTTTTTTGTTTAAGCTTTCTATTTCCTTTTCTTCTGGCTTAGAATTTTTCATAATTCCTGCTAAATCAACTTGAAATTGAACTTTTGGCTTTATTTGAAGTATCTTTCTTCCATCTGTTTCTTCTGTTACATAGTAAATATTACTATCAGCTGTTGAATTTATTTCATTTTTTATGCTTTCTATTTCTTCTGGATTATCGTTTTCTATAACATTTTCCTTTTTTTCGTCTACAATTTTTTCATCTACAATACCTTGTTCTGTTAAAGAAGAATTTGTATATTCCTGATTTTTATATGTATCTTTCTTTTTCCAAACTATATTTACTATAATTGCTACTATAACTAAAGCTACAATAGGTATTATTATTTTACAGTATTTTTTCATATTTTGCTCCTTTTCTTCTTTTTGCTCATATTTTTCAATTTCTTGTTGTTTTTCTGTAATTGTTGAATCTGCATATCCTGTACTATTATCAGGTACAGGTATATCGACTAATCTATCATAAACTGTATCCTCTGCATTTGAAACTGTAGCAAATGATATAACTACAATTATTAGGCAAAATATTTTATAAATTTTTTTCAATTTAATATCCTTTCTTTTTAATAACTTAAATATTTATTTGCAACAAATCCTTTGGTTCCATCTGGTAGAATAATTTCATCCCAGCATAAATTGTTATAAAAATACTTATTTGTAACAATACGAGTTACCTTGGTTCCTGTTGATTTTTTCGTTATACTATCATACTCTGTACCAGGTCCTATTCTAATATTTACATCATCTGAATTTATGTACATTGTATCATAACAATTTGTTTGATCTTCTATTGTTTGTAAATATTCTCCTGAACAATATCCTTTTTTTCCTGATGGTGTAACAACTTTTTGCCAACGATTTGATAATCTTTCAACTGAAAGCAAAACTGTTCCAGATGGAAGTTCTTCTAAAATATTACCTTTAGTTGAAGAAGTATCTCTAAGTTTCAACTTTGAACCATTTGTTACAACTTTTACACTTTTTGGTCCTTTTATTTCTGCTAACGGATTTTTTCCTGTACCTGTTGGTTTTGCAGAAGGAGTTGATGGCATATTTTCATATACAGGTATTATAAATTTCTTTTTATTATTAAATGTACCTGTTTGTTCATACGGCTTTTTCATTGTATTTGCTTCACTATATGCCGCCGAAATATTTTGCATATATTGATTTTCATATAAAGCTCCACCACTTACAGGATTTACATCAAATTTATTCAAATATAATGTGTTTTGTTGTTTATTTATATATCTTTCTTTAATTATATTAATTCCACCTTCAAGACCTTTTTCCATACTGTCCCAACCTTCACGTTTTGCACGTTCTAAAGCTGTTTGAACATCATTTCCTACTCGTGCACCAATATTAAACGGATTAAAATATCTTTTTCCATCTCCTCCGTCCATATCTATTGTTCCAGAACCAGAGCTTCCTTGTTCTTGGAATAATCTTGCTAAAATATAGTATGGATTTATATTTGTTCTTTTACAAGCCTCTATTACATCATTTGTATAGTTTTGTAAAAATGTTTTATTTACTTGGTATTGTATAGAATCAAATGTTGCTCCACTTTCCCAATAATTTGCTAAATCTTGAAATTGCAATACATTTGAGTCATTTAAGAAATTCCTTGCATCCATAAAATATTGAACTGCATTATAAGATGCTGATGCCCATCTACCACTTACATAAGGATCTTCTGAAATCCAATCACATTTATATGTATTTGTATCTATTAAGCTTTTTTGTTTATTGCTTCCTTCATATTCTGCTTTTACTGCTTCATTAAAATCAACACCTGTATAAAGTATCTCAAATTCCCAATTTGGGTGTTCACACATTAGGTTGTCAATTGACTCTTGAATTCCTGGATATTTTGAATTATCAATTTCTACCCAAG
>OGDU01002557.1_pt1 | contig 11484 bp, 8 predicted proteins | sample 1570371 | NCBI WGS metagenome assembly OGDU01 (sample SAMEA2581977, study PRJEB24529) | metagenome | biome: Human gut stool | place: China | collected 2011
GCGGTGGAGCGGCGGACGGCCCGGCCAAAGGAATCCACCGTCCGCAGAGGATTGGCGGCCGGGGCGGGCTTGGGCGGAGGCGGGGGCAGCTCGGCGGCTTTCGCCCAGGCGATGGCCCGGTGGACAAGGCCGGGGAAGTCCCCGTTGGCGTTGTTGTGAGCGACGTATTCTTCCACGGCGGCTTGGAGGTGGACGTTCTTCCGGCGGGCCATTTCATAGGCGTCCGTCATGGTCATCTCGCCCCGCTCGGCCCAGCCGGTCATGGTCTCGTCCAGATTCAGAAGATCCAGATACCGCTCCACCGTGGCCCGGCTCAGGTCGCTCTGGGCGGCCATCAGCTCCGCCTGCTCCTTGGTCCCATCGGGGAGCTGTCCGCTTTCCGAGAGGACTTCCCGCAGCGTTTCCAGCTGGCGGGCCATGTCGAAGGGGGAGAGGCTGCGCCGGTGGACGTTGGCGCCCATCAGCGCCCGCAGCTCGGAGAGCTTGTCCGGATACCGGCGGACTTTGCAGGGGACGGCGGTCTTGCCCAGCTTTCGGGCGGCCATCACCCGGCGGTGTCCGCTGATGATGCGCCATGTGTTCTCGCCGTCGGGCGTGACCACGATGTCCTCCAAAAAGCCGTCCTGCTCTACGGAGCGCATGGTGGAGAGGAACTCGTCATCCTCCGCCATGGAGAAACGGTTCAATGGGTTATCCACCAGAGACGCCACGGGCAGCTGGCGGGTCAGCTCACCGTTGACGGCGCTGGCGTTTTCCGTGGTCTTTTGCAGGGTGGAGAAGATGGAGGGGCTTTTTTTACCTGCCATGGATCAGCCCTCCATTCTTGCCAGCATTTCGTCGCACAGGGCGGCGTAATCGCCGGTGGCGGTGCAGCGGGGGGAGAAGAAGCACAGGGGCTGGAGGGCCAGCGGGGCCTTCTTCACGTCGATATTCTTGCGGATGTACGTCTGGAAGGCCAGACCCGGCAGCATGGCGGGGAAGTTGGCGATCATTTCCCGGTCAAGGCTGGAGCCGGTCTCCACGGCGGTCATGAAGATGCCCAAGGCCCGGATGTCCGGGTTGGCGATCTCGCGGACGGACTGGATGGTCTCCAGCATGACGTCGTAGCCCTCGATGGAGTTTTTATCCACCTTGATGGGGATGAGGACGTACTGAACAGCTACCAGCACGTTGATGTTGAACAGGCTCTCCAGAGAGGGGGAGCAGTCGAAAAACACGAAATCGTAAGTATCGGGGATCTGGGGCAGGAGGCGGCGCAGGGTGGTGTCCCGGCCAAAGGGCATCTCCTGCATGGTGGCCAGCGCCGGAGCCAGCAGACTGCCGCCCCGGATCAGGTCAAGGTTTTCAGTAGAGGTATGGCAGACGGTGTCCGCCAGCGTGGCGGTCTTGGACACGATAACGTCCGTCAGCGTGGCGGCGGGGATCTCCGTCAGGGACAGGTTGCTGGTGGCGTTGCCCTGAGTATCCATGTCCACGATCAAAACCTTTTTGCCACGGCGCACCAGCTCACCCGCCAGATTGATGGCGGAGGTGGTCTTGCCGGTGCCGCCCTTCTGGTTCATCACGGCGATGGTCTTCATTCCCGGGCACCTCCGTTCTTTTCCAGCTCCTCGATGCTGGCCACCTGCTCTAAAACGCTGTCCAAAATCAGCTGGCTCATGCTCATGTGCAGCTTGGCGGCAGCCATTTTGATGCGGGCGCGGTCATCCTCCGTGGCGTAGACCAGCAGCTTGACCTTGTTGCTTTTCTCATCCATCGACAAATCCTCCGTATATGCGACGTTTTGATGGTAATTTCTGAAAACTATTATGACATCATAATGTCATGAGGTCAAGAGGAAAATGGTCGAATTGATGTCAAAAATTGATGCCCAAAATTGACGTCACGGCGGTGCGGCGCTGCCGGACGCGGGAAAAGCTCCCGCCGGTTTCCCGGCGGGAGCCTCAGTGTGTCGAAAAGCCGTTTCCGTGGGGTCAGAGCCGCTTACTCGCCCAGCAGACGGTTCAGCATCGTGACCATCTGGGCGCGGGTGCAGGGTGCCTGCGGCATCAGCCGGTTATCCGCGCCTCTGAGGATAGCGGCGTTCGCCGCCCATGCGATGGCTTCCTCCGCATACGCGGACACCTGCTCAAAATCGTCAAATCCCCGCGCGTCCGCGCCGCTTTGCGCTGTCTCCATACCCAGCGCCCTGGCAAAGCGGTAGAGCATGACCGCCATCTGCTGACGGGTGATGGAATCGCCGGCGCCGAAACAGCCGTCACTGTAGCCGGTGACGATGCCAAGGGCCGCCGCCCAGCGGACAGCCTCTCCATAGTAGGCGTCGGCTCCCACATCGGAAAAGAGCGCCGCCTGCTCCGCCTTGGGCTTTCCGGCCGCCCGCCACAGGAAGGTCACCAGCTGGCCGCGGGCGCAGTCCGCATCCGGAGAGAAATGCGCGTCGTCCGTTCCGAGGGTGATTCCTTGGCTTACGGCCCAGAGGACCGCTTCATAGTAATAATCGTCCGCCGACACGTCCGCGAAGGAGACCGGCACGTCGGCCGCATTCAGAAAGGCCGCCTTGATCGTCACTTCGGAATCCGGCATGATAAAGGAATATCTGCCCTTGCCAAGCGGGGTGAGGGGAAGGGCCTTGCCCAGCGCATCCGTCACGACAAGCGTTTCCAGTACATAGCCCTTGTCCGGCGTGACGGAGAGGGTCACGGCCTCACCGGGGCTCATGCGGTTCTTGCTGACCGTCACGTTTCCGTGCGCTGCCTCCACGATGCGGAGCGGATGCTCCGAAGGCTCTCTGTCCGAATCTTTCGAGGGAGCCGAAGGGATCGGAGGGGCGGTCTGATCCTCGTCCGCGACCTGATAGTATGCGGCCTGTTCACCGGTAAGGGTCAAGGCTCCGTTCGTCAGGACGGGGGCCACGTCATCACCGGGGAGAATGTTGCCCAGAGCCGCGTACCAGGCTCCGTTGTCCCACCGCCAGCTGACGGTGACGGTACGGGGAACGATCTTCCAGACGCCCCGCTCCACACGGGCGTTGTAATTGGGGAATTCCGTCTCCGGAGTGATCCCTACGCTCGCTCTCAGGTCGATGGTCCCGGACGCAAGATTGTCTGTTTCCGGTGTCGCAGGCCATGGGATCTCATTTCCCTCGCCGTCTCTGAGCAGCCACTGGATCTCATACTGCTGTATGATCTCATTCAGGCTGGCCAGATGCTCCGGCAGAAGATACCCGCCGGCTGTGACGGTGACATCTCTGGTGAGCGCGTCTCGTGAGAAGTCATCGCCGTATTCCACCTCAAAATTGCTGATCTTGATGGGCAGATAGCGTCTGCGGACGGTGACGGGGATCTCCTTTGTCACCTCGGCGGAGCCGTCCGCGGGAAGGAATTTCAGCGTCCGGAGTCTGGGCGTTTCCCCGTCCTTTGTGGCAGGAAGGATCTCTGCGGCGTTTTCAAACTCAAAGCGTCCCTCCTTGCCGCCGGACGCATTACCCGCAAAGCGCAGTGCCGCCTCGCCCAGCACATAGCCGTAGGTCAGCTCCGCCGCCACCGGCCAGACGATCTCTTCGGACACGGTGGGGGAGGGGGGAACGTTCACGTTTTCCGCAGAGGAGGGGGGAATGGTCACGCCTTCTGCGGGAACAGGCGTGTTTCCCTCAGAAGCGGGGGGAGCGGACGCGCCTTCCGTGGGAGCGGGGGGAGCGGTCACGCCTTCCGTGGGAGCGGGTGTGTTTTCCATGGGCGCAGGGGAAGCGGTCACGTTTTCCGTAGGAGCAGGCGCATCTTCCGCGGGAACAGGCGGAGCGGACACGTTTTCCGTGGGAGCGGGCATGGACGTAAGCCCATCCGAGAGCGGCATTTCGGCGAAAGCCGACAGGAAGGGCGTTTGCTCCGCAGTCTGCGTTTCGCCGTCGGCGGTCACCGTTCCAACCTTCATTGCCGCGCTGCTGGGGAAGGCGTTGCGGTCGATGATACGGCGGCAGAGCTGCTTGTTGACGAAGTCCATCACCACGATGCCGAGCCGGGGGTTTTCCTTCGCCGTCTTGCTGCCGGGTGTAAACAGGTCGTCATTGTAAATCAGGTCATTCATGTACTTGGCGGCACCAAGGGGCGTGCTGCCATAGTGGTCGCTGCCGGTTTTGCTGGTGTAGTTGAACACAAAATCTTTTTTCTCGATCTTCGACGCACCTGGCAGCGTGTATGTACCATTGAGCTGATAGACGGTGTTGAACACCTGCTTTTTCTTATTACCGTCAGGGCTGGAATAATCGTCCTGAATGTAGACCGCGACCTTGCTTTCAGATTCGATCCTCTGGGCGTAGTGATTCCTGTCCTTGTAGCTGTCGTCCCATTTCGTGAGATCCGGCCCCGTGTAGCTGTAAAGGCTGCTTTCTCCGGCTCCACTCATGTCCACCCGGGTCATCAGGACGATCTTGCCCCGTGCCTGCCCCAGCGTCGGACTGGTCATCCGGTTCTGCGCAGCCACGAGGGTGTTCGGGAAGGCTGTCTCCGTCCAGCAGTAAAAGCGATCGGGGTAGTTGGTAGTATACTCATTGAGGATATTTACCAGCGCCAGTCTGCCCTTATCCTCGTCGCCGCTGTCGATCTTCAGCGTCACAATCACGGCTTCGGAGGGGTGCTTATCCAGATACTCAATGACGGTATCCAGCACGGAACGGAAGGTCTTGTTTTTGGATCTGTTGTTGTGGTCGGGCGTATGGCAGATAAAGTCGCCATGCACCATGACCATATCGTCTCCGTGCCATCTTGTGCGCAGATCCAGCGCGCGGACGCCGGCGTAGAGCTGCTGTTCAATGAAATATTTCTGGCAGGCCACTTTGTTGTAGCTGGCGTTCCAGCTGCCCTCCACGTTGGCGGTGGCGGAATCGTGGGTGCCGGGGATGTTGAGCTCGGAGAGATAGCGGCCGTCCGGCAGCAGGCTCATCCAGTTGGCGTATTTATCCGTTTTGCCCATGTCGTTTGCCGCGTCCCGGTTCAGCACCTGGATCCGCCAGCGGAAGGAGAATTCGCTCTGCTCCAGATTGCAGCCCTCCTCCGACCACGATGCTTTTCCCGGCCCGCAGTCCTTTTTGGGATCCTTGAAGTAGTGCCTCGGCACGATATAGAGATCGGAATTTCTGTTTTTCAGGAAAAAGGTTTCGGGATCGCCGTCCCCGTCCTCCTCCAGATAGAACCACTGAGAGAGCGTCCCTTTTTTGAAATCCCAGACGTGCACGTTGCCACCGGGCTTTAAGTTGCGGCCTTCGATGTCCCAGTAGCGCCCGTTGCCGGACTCACGGAAGCTCTTGTTCTGGATGCGGAAGCAGCCCGCGCCGTCAGGCCCTCTTACGTCATGTCTCTCCACGTAAAACTTATCGCTGACGCCGTATTTCCATGTCTGGATGTCATTGCCGTTGGCGGTGCCGCTGTGCTGCGCTGTCAGCTCCCACTCGGTGGTGGCAACGGCCACGCGCTTTATTTCCGCATTGAAACCGGGCTTGGAGAGATCCAGGAAGGCTTGCCACTTTTCAGCGGGGGAGATCACGAAGTAATCTCCCTGCTGCAGATAATTGGCCGCTTCGCTGGCGGGAGTTTGGGCGGTCCCATCGGCGGGGGCCGCCGAGACCGGGGCGGTCAGGCTCGGCAGCAGCGTGACCGCGCAGAGCAGCAGACAGATGATCCGTTTTTTCATAGAGTTCCTCCTATATTTTATACGTTCATTCACTGGCGGTTCATTCCCCCCAGACCCTCAGGCTCTGGCGGAACGCCTCGTCAGTCACCGGCTTGAGCAGGAAATAGTCCGCCCGCAGGCGGAAAGCGTGGAGCGAAAAGTCCAGATCGCTGCACCAGATGATCCGGCAGGCGGGGCAGAGCGAACGCAGGTGCTCCGCCGTGTTCAGTCCCGCCACCCCGGAAAGCGCGATGACGGCGTTGGTGGGAGCATCCCTCCCCACGGCGTCAAAAAAGCGTTCCGGATCATCATAAGGTTCGATTTTGGGGAACATCTCCTGTTCCTCACAGAATCGGGCGATCTGCTCCGCATAGTGCAAAGCCTCCCTTTCCTGTTCCGCCACCACGGCGATACGGTACACAGCCTGCCTCCCTTCTTTTTGGTTCTGATGGAACGTCTTGCCTGCGACCAGTATAAAAAAGGCGGCCCGCCGCTTTCAAGTGCCGCGGCACGAATGGCGGGATTTCGGCACGAATTCCACCATTCGCGTCTCGCCGCCCATGGTTCTTTGTGGTATAATCAGCTTAAAACCGGGACACGGAGGAGGGGACGGCGCATGCGGATCGCCATTGTGGACGACCTTTCCGGCGAGCGGGCGCTGCTGCGGGAGCAGCTGGCGCGGCAGCTGGCACGGCGGGGCGCGGAGGCGGAGCTTTTGGAATTTGACAGCGGCGAGGCGTTTCTCGCGGCAGAAAAAGAGCGGCGTTTCACCGCCGCTTTTCTGGATATTTATATGGAGGGCATGACCGGCATGGAGGCGGCAAGGGCGCTGCGGAAAACCGACACGGACTGCCTTCTGGTGTTTACCACGACCTCCACCGATCACGCGCTGGAGGGATTTCAGGTCCGTGCGCTGCACTATCTGGTCAAGCCCTTTGCCGAAGCGGAGATCGACGCGCTGACGGATGAGCTTCTCGCCCGTGTTCCCCAGCCGGAGAGATTCATGGAACTGCGGGTAGAGGGAGGCGAGATCCGTCTGCGCTATCGGGACATTATCCGCGCCGAGCACTTCGCCCACGTGATCTATGTCCATACCACCGCGGGAAAGACGCTGGTCACGCGGCAGTCCTTTAAGGCGTTTACCGCGCCGCTGAAGGAGGATCCCCGCTTTTTCGTGTGCGGACGGGGCGTGATCGTCAATCTCGAGCACGCGGAGGACTTTGAGGGCGCCGCCTTCCGCATGGAGGACGACAGCCGCATATTTGTCAGTCAGGAGCTTCAAAAAAACGCACGGCAATCCTTTATGGAATATCTGCTGCAAAGGAGGCGCACGGTATGAACGCTGCGCTGCGTCCGGTCTTAGAGCTTCTGGTCGTGTTCCCCGGCCTTCTGCTTGCGTATTTTCCCGTGAAGTCCTATCTGAAGCAGTCACCGGGGCGGCTTGCCGCGCGGCTGCTGCCCCTGATGGTGGGGGCGTGTGTTGGCGGTGGGCTACTCTGCCTCCGTTTTCAGTGCTCCACGGAGGCGGCACAGGTGGTCCTCGCGCTGGCGGCAGCGCTGGTCTATACCAAAACGCTGCGTATTTCCCGCTGGAAATCCGGAACCATCGCGCTGAGCGTATGCGCGGTGTTCGCCTGTATCAACAGCATCTCCCGCGCCGTCAGCGCGGCGCTCCTGATCTACGCGCGGGCTCCATGGCTGGAGCCGTGGCTCTGCCTGAGCGCGGGCATTTTTTACAACGCGGCCTGCTGGCTGTTCACGGCGGCGGCATACTACCCATCCACCCACGCTGTACGCACGATGGTGGAGGACGACCATTTTGCGCAGACGTGGTATGTGTTCTGGGTGCTGCCCCTCATATTTATCCTGCTCAATATCGTTATGACACCACGCTATCAGGCAACGCTCCAGACCGGCCGTGTCCTTCAGGTCTACATTGTGTTCAGCATCGCGCTGCTAACGTTGCTGCTTTGCTTCTATGCGATCTTCCTGCTGATGGCCGTCAGCCTGAACCGCAACGCAAGGCTCCGGCAGGAAAACCAGCTTCTTGTCATGCAGCGGCAGCGGTACGAAAGCCTGAAAGCCGCCATCGAGGAGGCAAGGCAGGCGCGGCACGATCTGCGTCACCAGCTCAATCAGATCTCCATGCTGGTCGAAGAAGGCGACATGGAGGGCCTGCGGGGATTCCTGGCGCGGAGCGTGTCGCGGATCCCAAGTCTGGAGACGCGCTTTTGCGAAAACAGCGCGGCGGACAGCGTGGTCGGCTACTACTGCGGGCTGTGCGGGCGCGAGGAGATCCCCATTCATGTGCGGCTGGATCTGCCGGAAACGCTGCCCGTGGATGAGATGGATCTGTGTCTGGTGCTTTCAAACCTGCTGGAAAACGCGCTGGAGGCCAGTCTGCGCACTGCGGCTGTCCGGCGGCAGATCACGGTGACCGCCTATCTTCACGCCGCGCGTCTGCTGCTCATCGAGGTCGAAAACCCATTCGACGGTACGGTGAAGGAAAAAGACGGCGTCTTTCGCTCCTCCAAGCGGAAGGGGGACGGCGTGGGCCTTCAATCCGTCCGCCACATCGCGGAGCGCTCCGGCGGGGCAAGCACGTTTACCTATCAGGACGGTGTATTCCGCGCAAGGGTCATGCTCCGGGGATAAAGGCGGCGGGCAGGGCGCCGCAGAAGCAGGTGGATGCACCAGATGCTTCTGACTCCGAGTCCATGGCTTCGCAGGTTGTCGTAGAAATCCGTGACTGCCTGCTCTGTCAGGCCGGAGAGTGCCGCGTTTCCAATGTTAGGGAGGAGGTGACTGCAAATCAGATTGCGGTATCCGCCCTCGGTGTTGCCGTTCCATTTGTGCCGATTGGCGGTGAACCACTGGCCGCACCATTGCACGACTGTCATGTTATCTTCTTGCATACCACCGCCTTTTTGGTGAACGAACAATATCACAGAAAGCAGGAAATAGCTACCGGAAAGGGCGGGCTATTTGCAGGGAAGTAATTATTCCGAATAATGCTAATATTATTCGGAACAATATGGTTGATTTTATTCGGAATAGTGGTTATAATGTTCTTGACGAAGTGCAATGGAGGTGTTCCAGTATGACGATCAAAGAAGCGGCTGCCGCTTGGGGGATTACCGAACGGCGGGTCAATGCGCTTTGCAAAGCCGGACGCATTTCCGGCGCGTATAAGGAGGGCAGGCAGTGGTTTATCCCGGACAGCGCTCAAAAGCCGATGGATAAGCGTGGTCATCGGAGTGTGGTGGAGCCCGTTGCATCATCTGCACGCAAGCCCTTGCCCATTGGCGTATCTGATTACCGTGACGCCTGCAAAAACTACTACTATGTGGACAAGACCTTAATGATCAAGGAGTTTCTGGACGAGCGCCCCAAAGTATCCCTATTTACCCGCCCCAGACGCTTTGGAAAAACGCTGAACATGGATATGCTCCGCACTTTCTTCGAAAAGACGACCGAGGACACTTCCGTTTACTTCAGAGATAAGAAAATCTGGTCCTGCGGAGAATCCTATCTTGCCCACCATAGAAAGTACCCTGTAATCTTCCTGTCCTTCAAGGATGTTAAATACACTTCTTGGGAAGAAACCTATCAGACGCTCCAAAAGCTGATCGCGCAGGAATTCCGCCGTCACGACGAGTTGGCATCCAGCTCTGCGCTTAGTGATTACGAAAAAGAGGAATATTCCCTTCTTGCAACAGAAGCCGCTGACGAAGTGGAATATCAAATGTCCCTGCGGACACTGACGCTGCTCCTCCATAAGCACCACAATGTCGCACCTATCGTCATCATTGACGAATATGATACTCCCATTCAGCAGGGCCATGTGAGCGGCTTCTACGACACGATCATCGGGTTCATGCGAAACCTGTTCTCCGGTGGTCTGAAGGACAATCCGCATCTGAGTTATGGTTTCCTGACCGGCATTCTGCGTGTTGCCAAGGAAAGTATCTTCAGCGGCCTGAACAACCTGAAAATCAACTCGATTTTAGACGAGCGCTACAGTGAATATTTCGGCTTCACTTCAAGCGAAGTACATGAGATGGCGGAATACTATCATGCTTCTGATAAATATCAGGAGCTCTGCGATTGGTATGATGGTTACCTTTTCGGCAATACCGAGATTTTTAATCCCTGGTCTGTCATTGGATACTTCAATAATAACTGCCGACCCAAAGCGTTCTGGCAGTCTACCGGAAGCAATGACATCATTCGCGAGGTGCTGGCTTCTGCAACGCCGGATATTATGGAACGTCTGGAACTGTTGATGAAAGGCGAATCCTTCGTTACGCACATCGATACTGGCGTCATTTATCCGCAGATCCAGAATGATCCGTCCTCTGTTTACAGTTTCCTGCTGGTGGCAGGTTATTTGAAGGCTGTGAGCTGCGGCCAGTCTTACGGCGAGGATTATATGTGCGAAGTGGCTCTGCCCAACAAAGAGATTTCTTTCGTCTACAGCAAGGAGATCCTATCTCAGCTTGAGCATGTTATTCCACGCAGTCTTGCAGTCGAAATCCAAGAGGCTCTTTATAAAATGGATGTTGATGCCTTACAAAGAGGTTTGGAAAAATATCTGATGCAGACGATCAGCTTCTACGATGCCGCAAATGAGTCGTACTATCATGGCATGATTGTAGGTCTGTGCGCTATGATGATCAACAGTTTCCGCATCACATCCAACCGTGAATCCGGAAATGGGCGATATGATGTTCAGATGCTCCCGTTGACAAAGCATTTTCCCGGTTTCTTAATTGAGATAAAAGCAGAAAAGGACTGCTCCGAAGAACAGCTTGAAGCGCTTGCCCAAACTGCGCTTCAGCAAATTAATGACCGTTCCTACAGCGCCGAGATGCAGGCGTTGGGAATCAAGTCAATTATTAAATACGGGCTTGCGTTCTCCGGCAAGAGCGCACGCATCGCCGCCGAAAAGCAAACTATTGAATAAGCGTTTTTATTCAGCAGACTGCCTCGCTCCAAAGGCAGTCTGCTGATATGTTTATCGTATGTTTATCGCCGCTTGAATGTAAAAGTGAAGTTCCCTATGTAATAACTCTGGAAAGAGAACTGCCACAGATGCCCCTCAAAATGCGTTTTTGAGATATAAAACAGGGGAGAGAAGGGGAATTGCAGTATTTTTATGAGGTAAGCGCCAATTTTAGGTATAGCAAAGCAGACCGGATAAAGGTTCCCGTTGTCAAAGTGAGCTTCACCCCGCCATTACAACCTATGGCGGCCATAGTCTGCCTAAGTAATGGGGCAGCTAAATAAAATCGGAAGAGGACTCCGCCCGCGATCAACTATGATCTTACGGTTTCTGCAAGCGAAGCTTAAGCATTACATCATCTGCTGGGATCGGTTGAATTTCTGTTATTCGGAAGAGTTCACGAAACTCATCGGATGCTGCAGGTTCAATTGGCACCGTATCTTATCATGACACACGAAACGGAGCAACATTTTTGACAAGGTGAACAGCAGGGGCAGGTACAAAAAAAGAGTTAAAATGATAAGTTCACTTTGTCAAAATAACAGAGGCCGTCTTAGGTCTCATTGATAGCAATTGAACAAAATGATATTTTTGTTCAATTAAGGGAAGGGCGAGCCAGGGAGGAGGGGTGACAGTTGTTTTGACAAAGTGAACGTCTCCCCCGTTTAGGCGCTTTGCCCTCTTTTTACGCTTGCCATACACGCACCGTCAGTATTTCTTGGGAAAATTCGCCTTTCCTAATTGCCAGAGATATTGGTCGATTTCCTTTACGGTATATGATTCCAATTTATAAAACCGTTGAAAATCATGCAATA
>OGDU01002561.1_pt1 | contig 11462 bp, 9 predicted proteins | sample 1570371 | NCBI WGS metagenome assembly OGDU01 (sample SAMEA2581977, study PRJEB24529) | metagenome | biome: Human gut stool | place: China | collected 2011
ATTCAGATAGTAATCCGTCTCCCGGATATAGGGATTGCGGACAAACGACTTACAATTTCTGCAATAATGCGCAAATTTCATGATTTGATCACAGATCGGACAGATTCTTCGAACCATCACCGCACCTCGCTTTTCCTGATTATTAATCTTATTTTAGCATAATCCATCAATTTTCTCTACTTGTAAGTGTAAAACCTGGTTCCTTTTATTTTTTCGTTACTGTTCACGCGTTGCGCAAACAGCAACGGATTTTGCCGATGCTTCGCATCCTAAATCGGCAAAATCCGCATCCAGGACATTATATTATGGTATTTTCGGTGCCGAAAATACCTACTTGGAATAGCTGTTGCATATTTTCATGAATATGGCGACATTTTAATCAGTTCTCTTCGATCTCTTCACACATCAGGGCTTCTTTCCTGCGCTCAAATTCCTCATACATCAGTCCGCGATCTGCGGTTTCGATCTCGCCTAACTGGTTATCGTAGGGATCGGTGCGCCAGTATTTCTTTTCGACGGTAAAAGGTGCCTGAAAGGCGCGGTTGGCGACCATGCGGTATGGGTCAAGGTTTCCGAAATAGAAGCGGCGGCGTTCCTCGTTCTCGGCGCGGACAGCTCCGATCCCGTAAGAGGGATCCGCGTAGATCCAGCCGAACGGGGCGGCGTAGAAGCGAACCCAGTCATGACCGCCGATGAAGTCCGGCTCTGCGGCGAGTCCGCTCTGCCACTGGGCGGGGATTCCGGCGCAGCGGCACAGGGTGATAAAAAGAAGTGCGAAGACTCCGCAGTCCCCCGTGAAGGTTCTGGCGCAGTTCCCCGGAATATCCTCCAGGGAGAAGTAGGCCGGCATGTAGGTGTATTTGAAGTTCAGGGTGATGAAGTCGTAAAAGCTTCTGGCTTTTTCGAGTGGAGTCTCACAGCCTTTCGAGAGTTCTGCGGCGAGTGCACGGATGTACGGAGTGAAGACGATGTGCGGGGCAAGTTCAGCGAGATCATCAGATACGCCCACCTCAAATTCACGCAGAGACGAAGAACTGGATTCATTACTGGAATGAGCATACAGCTGGACAGTCTCTGCGGCCTTGTGATTCAAACCGGCAGACAGAGTTTGCTCCTGAGATACCGTTCCAGGGTTCACTTCCGTACCAACTGTTTTGCATGCATCAGATTTCTTTAACGCACTTTCTGTATCATGCCACACCGCTGTATGCACATACGAATACTGGACGGAAAATTCATGATTTTCTTTCAGAGTCTCTTCCCAGCATACAGTGCGCTGCGGTGCGTCTTCCGGTGCGATCTTTGCGTTTTCAGGAAAAACGGATTCGATCCGGATATCGCTCTGCTGGTCGCAGGCGGCGGGGATCGGGAGATGGACGCGAACGAACATTTCGGGAGTGAATGCGGAATCTTTCACTTTGACAGATGCGCGGATCCGGATCCTGTTTGAAAGAGAGCCTTTTTCTTTCATGATCTCCATTGCACGGTTTAAGCGGAGATCTCCGCGGCTTCCTTTTCCGGCACTCTCAGAACCGTCAAGAGTGACAGCGGTCCGTTTCCGGAAGTCAGGCATGGATTTGCACATGCTCTCAAAAAAGCGGTCAAAGATCCGCATTTCGCCGTTTACATAGATCCAGCGGATCTGCCCGATGGAGAGATAGTGGTCAAATTCGTCTTCCGTAAAGTCCGGGATCCGGGTCCGGATCTTTTTGAGTGCATCTTCGCGGGTAAAAGGATAATCGGAAGGCATGCGAAGGATCATTTCCCGTTCTGCCATCAGGCAGTAACGGAGCGGATCCGGAAGCGCCGGATCGGAGAGCTTCCGGTCGATGAGTCGTACTGCACCGTCAAAGTCTCCGTGAAGCTTCATGCGGAGAATATCTTCCGGGAGTCCGATATTCAGATAAGAAAGAAGATTGTTTTCGATCATAAAAGATTCCTCCTGTGTTAATTCAAGGCGAAGATATGTGAAACTCAGTGTGTGATCCCGTGAGTTGTTCTGACCGGTACAATTTACTGCCGGAGATAAAATGGCGTCCCCATTCTAACAGGGAAAGAATGGGGACGCCAGAATTGGATCACTCACAGATGAAGGGACAATGTAGGGAAACACAGTTCTCTGTCATCGTGAGCAGCCATAAAATAGCAGACTCATGAAATGTACTCACGATCAGACAAACAGCTTCAATAGAGCGCCCATTCCGAGTCCCATGAAGTTTCCGATGGCGGCACCGAGAACTCCCATTAAAACACCGATACCTGCGAAGGAACCGTCATAAGCGGTTGCGATGATCGGAGCGGAAGCAGATCCGCCGATGCAGGCAACGGAAGCAGTGGAATCCATGCAGAGATCCCAGTGGAAGATCTTGGAGAGGATGAACATCAGCACAACATGGACAAGAAGGATTCCGAGACCATAGACAACCCACATCGGAGCAGATAAGAGGTCGATCAGGGTTGCTGTGGATGCGATGAGGGAGACAACCGCATAGAGATAAACGCTGGAGAGCTCTGTAACTGCCGGAAGTTTTCCGAGCGGAGTCATTGCGCAGATCAGTCCGAGGATCGTTACAAATACGGTCGTGCAGGTACCTTTATCAAAGAAGGAAAGTCCGACACCCTTGAAAAATCCATTCATCTGAACGCCGATGTACTGGGAGACTGCAGATACAACGAGGGTGAGACCAATCAGGAAGATCCAGTCTGCAGCATTCGGTTTTACGTTTGTCTCTTTTGCAACTTCCTCGTTTGCAGCTGCAGCGACAGCGTCGAGTTTGGAAGTATCAGCCTTGCAGGCCTTGTTCCACTTCTGGGCATATTTTACAGCAAAGAGCAGAAGTGCGATCCAGAGGGAGTAGCAGGCAGTATCGAGAGCCAGAGCGCAGGAGTAAGCACCGGAATCGACCGGAAGAGCATCCTCCATGGCAGCCATGTTTGCAGAGCCGCCGACCCAGGATGCGTAAAGGGCAGCTGTTGCGCCCCATGTCTTGTCAGCACCGCCGAGTGCATTTGCAAACAGCGGGAAAAGAGCGAAGAATCCGATGCCAAGGGTGATGGCACAGCCCATGAAGATACAGATCATACGCGGTCCGAGTTTTCCGAGCTTGCGGAAATCACAGCGGAGCAGCATGACGAAGATCATGGCATACAGGATGTTGTTCTTTAAGGCACTGTAGGCTGCGGAACACTCATCGGAATTGTAGAGACCGATGGTGCAGAAGAACATGTTGAAGATGTAGATCCATACGAGGGGCGGAACGATGTTGAAGATCTTCCACTTCATGTATTTTTCAAGTGCGAGAAGACCGCCTGCGAGCAGCATCAGGAAAGCTATGTAAGTAAAACCGTTTGTAATCGTTAACATAGGATCACGCTCCTTTTTCTATTTGTGTTGTCGTTGTATCAGAGCTGGCGAAGAATGTATTCCTTTACCGGTTCCAACGTGCTCTTTTTCCATGCACCTTCCTCCGCTTTCTCCGAAAACGGGACGATGATGTGGAAATCCATGTGGGCGCCCTCGAAGTAACCGTCAGGCTCAGTGCTGAAGAAATATCCGTTCCAGACATCTTCGGAGGCATCTGTAAAGCGCTCCGGCTCCAGATAGATCATTTTCCTGCGGTCCTCCGCGACAAAGGCCTTTGCGGAGAGCGGTGCCAGAAGTTCATACTCCGCGGCCGGGATGTCTGTGAAGATGGCAGGAAGTGGGGCAATATCGATCCGCTCGTCTCCGCGGATGATCCGGATCCCGATCGCCTCAAAATCGATCGCTTCTTCGGTGAAGATCAGTTTTAACAGGACTCCGACATCCGTATACAGGTGGACGCGCTGATAGTCGGTATCAAAAATGAAGTTTCCGAGTGAATAGAAAATTGCTTTTCCGTTGTCAAAGAGCTCGTAGTTTTCCGGGACATGGGGATGATGGGCGACAACCACATCAGCTCCGAGTTCCAGAAACTTGAGGTAGCGGTCTCTGGTGTAGGGACTTGGAAGCCTTGTGAATTCTTCCCCGCCGTGGGAGACGATCACGCACCAGCGGCAGCGGGACTTGATCTCGGCGATTCGTTTTGCGATGAGATCGAGGTCATCCCAGCGGAAAATACCGGGTTCGGTGGCGGTTGCCGGGATGCATTCCGCCTGGTAGGCGACACAGAACATGCCGATCCCGCCTGCCTCGTCGAGATACACAGGTTCGGACGCTTCGGTGTCATTCATTCCGGCCCCCATCGTGAGACAACCCATTTCTTCGGCGATCTTTTTTGTGCTCATAACACCTTCCCGCCCGGCATCCATCGTGTGGTTGTTCCCGATACTCCAGATGTCCGCATGGATATCTTTCAGGACGCGCGTCGCCGCGGGATTCATGCTGTGAAAGAAGACTCCGCGGGATCCGTCATCCTTCGCGTCGATCAGTGCGCCTTCCACATTTGCGACAGTGTGATCAGCGCTGTGGAAAAAATCGAGGACGGGGGCAGACAGCAGATGTTCATCCTCCCAGCGGTGATCCATGTAGCGGTCAAATCCGATATCTCCGGTAAAAACGATCGATGTTTTCTTCTTTTCCATGGAACCACCTCCTATCTGGCCAGCCGGTAAAGAGCTTCTGCAAAAATATGTACATTTTCCATCAATCGGTCGATCTCCATGAACTCGTCCGGCTTGTGCTCGCGGACTTCATCGCCTGGGAAGATCGGTCCGAAGGCGACAACGTTCGGGATCGCTTTCGCGTAGGTGCCGCCGCCGATGGATTTCGGTATCGCAGGAAGTCCGGTCTCGTCTGAGTATACATGCAGAAGAGTCTGGACCAGCTCGCAGTCTTCCGGAAGATAGAGACATGCTTTGTGGGTTTCATTTACCTTCAGGAATCCTGCGTTCAGGAATGCCGCGTCGCAGATCGGAGCACAGTCATCGTAGGTGAAGGTTACCGGGTAGCGATAGTTGATGCGGATCAGGAAACTTGTCTCATCGCCCTGGATCGTTCCGAGGTTGAATGTGAGTTTTCCGCTCGGTTCATCGGAAAGAGCGATCCCGAGGGAGGTCCCGTCGCTTTCCAGCCCGACATGATCGGAGAGAAAGTGAACAAAACCGAGTAACGGTTCATCGAGCGGAAGTGTTCCGAGCGCATCCATCAGGAGGCCGATCGCATTGATCCCGAGTTCCGGGGAAGCTCCGTGGGCACTGACGCCGTTTGCGAGGATCTCGAATCCGTCTGCAGTTTCAGTGCAGGTGATCCGGTCACATCCGGCGGCGAGGACCATGAACTGCGGCTTCATATCGTCCGGGCAGGTGATCTCTGCTCTGGCGGAGGCCGGGACTACATTCGGCGCGGATCCGCCGGAAATCTTTGTGAGACGGACATCGCCGGTCTGGGTGTAGTCTGCTTCATAGTTGACATTGATGATCCCCTTTTCCCCGTTGATGACCGGATATTCTCCATCCGGGGTGAATCCCATGACAGGGAGTTCGCCGCCGTGGCTCTTGTAGTATTTCATGTCATTGCTTCCGGTCTCCTCGTTTGTTCCGAAGAGGATCCGGATCCGGCGTTTTAAGGGGAGACCGCTGTCACGCAGGGCGGCCATCGCGTAAAGGGCGGCCATTGTCGGACCTTTGTCATCCATGGAACCACGGCCGAAGATCTTTCCGTCCCGGATCTCACCGCCGAACGGATCGAAGGTCCATCCTTCCCCTTCCGGGACAACATCGAGATGCCCGAGGACGGCGATCATCTCATCGCCTTCACCGAATTCACACCATCCCATCTGGTGATCAAGATCAGTGGTGCGGAAACCGAGTCCCTTTGACACAGCCAGGGCGTGGTCAAGGCATTTGCGGACATTGGGGCCGTATGGGGCGCCATCTGCAGGCGGTTCCTGCACACTGCGGATCCGGATGCTTTCCGCCAGGGATTGAAGAAGTGGTTCTTTTTGAAGTTCGACAGCTTCTTTCAGAGTCATAGATACTCATCCTCCTCTCAAAAAAAATCCGCCAAAAGCAGACCAGGAAGACAAGAGCGGTTTGATCTCGCTTTTGTCGTTGGTTCTCGCTTTTGCCGGATTTCAGATTGCTTGCCAGACAGCGGTAACTGCCATTTGCAGAATGAAGCAGCAACATTGCGTATTCATTTGTGTTTATTATAATGAGATGGAAATGGTTTGTCAATAAAAAAATAAAAATTTGGTTAAAAATATTAAAATTACTGAAAATACAAAAATGAGAATAAAAAGTACAGATCTTTCAAACCGCAAAACAGGAGACGTGGAAAAATAATTGCGGAAATTCCGCCGGTCCGGACGAGAGAGCAGATGTGATTACTTTTTATGGGCAGGAATTTTCTGAACTGAAAACTCCGTACAATATAGTAGTGGCCGCAGATGTACTGGAATTCGTACAGGGATTGACAGAATGGATTTCCTATATTATGATGCTGAAATATGGTGGGACAAGTATTGGAAATGAGAGCGTGACTGAACCCAGCCGCGCGCGAGCTGATGAAAAGAGGAGAGCAGAATGGCTGAAACCGGTGAGGAGACATATTATATTGTAGGAGAATCAAGAACGAATGTGGATAACGCGATCACAAAGGTGTATGGAAGCTTTTTTATCGCATTTGAGGTGATCCCATCAACAGGAGAGATCATACAGACAGACTGTTCGAGAACGCTGGAGCTGACAAATGATTTTATACGAAAGCTTTTTCTGCATAAGCACCTGGAAACGGATGCGAAGGTGATCGAGGAGGCGATCCGGCGCCGATATCATGGTTCTTCCTGGAAAGCGCTGATCGTTGCCTATCGGGACGCGTTAAAGCATTATCAGCGCGCGATGGCCGCCGAAGCAGAGGAAGAGGGGAAAAAAGGTGACAACTGAAAAGAATGAAGAGATGACAAGCGAAGAAGTCCTGACCTGCGCGATCAATATCGGGGAGCAGCTCCTCGTGAGCGGGGCGGAGATCAGCCGTGTGGAGGATACGATCCGGAGGATCTGCAATGCCTACGGAATCCGGCAGAGCCATATTTTCTCGATCGCGTCGTGTATCATCGTGACGCTGGAGACGAAGGAGCGGAAGTGGATCACGCAGACGCGAAGAATTTTAAGTTACGGGACGGATATGTGGAAGCTGGACCGGCTGAATGACCTTTCGAGGCGGATCTGCGCGACGCAGCCGTCGTTTGAGGTGATCGACCGGGAGTACGAAAAAATATTGAAGGGGCCGACCTATTCCCCGGCGGTGCAGTGCGGGATCTATGCAATGACAGCCGGGGCGTTTGCCATTTTCTTTGGAGGAAATCTGTGGGATGGATTTGCGTCCCTGTTTGTCGGGGCGCTAATCCGCGTGACCTTATATGCGCTCTCCGCGATCAAGCTGAAGGCGATCTTCTCCAATATCCTCTGCTCTCTGATCTCCGGTATGGCATGTATTCTTGTCTGCTATCTCGGGATCGGACAGCATGTCGAGATGATCATGATCGGGAATATCATGCTCCTGATCCCGGGAGTCCTGATGACGAACTCATTCCGGGATTTCATCAGCGGGGACATGATCAGCGGACTTCTGCATTTTTCGGAGGCGATGATCACAGCCGTCTGTGTGGCAGCCGGGTTTATTCTTTCTAAAATACTTCTTGGAGGGATGTTATGAGTCAGGATGTTCTTTCAGTCATCGCATCGTTTTTCGGGTCGCTCGGATTTGCGATCATCTACAACATCCGCGGGCGCAGAGTCTTGATCCCGGCGATCGGCGGGGCAGTTTTCTGGGCAGTGTATCTTGTATTTTTACATTTTGTGAATAATGAATATCTGGGATTTTTCGTTGTGGCGATCCTGATCACGATCTACTCGGAGATCTGGGCGAGGATCTTAAAGACACCGGCGACGACGGTCCTGATGCCGACGGTCATCCCGCTGATCCCGGGAGGTTCCCTGTACTATGCGATGGACGCGGCGCTCCGCCATGATGCTCCGGAGTTCATCCTGAAGGCCCAGAAAGCCATCGGGCTTGCGGTCGCGCTTGTGGCCGGAATCATGATCGTTACGTCATTGAGGCGGCCGATCGAGGCGCTGGTGCACATAGTAGCTAAGAAAAAATATTGACGAACAAATGTTCGCAATATATAATAGTGATGTGGGAAAGCAGAATACATGAAAGGCGGCCTGCCCTCCGGTTTCGGAGGGACTAACCCTCCAGACGAAAGAAAGGAGGTTGCTGAGTGCCGGTGGCACTCGTCCAGCAACGACCGGAGTGGAACGTAGAAATGCCAATGTACGTTACATATTCGGACTTGATCCAGATAGGTATCTTCATTGTCGCTCTCGTTGGATTGTGTTACACAATCTTCGGGAAAAGAAAATAGCCGCCACTACTGCAATAGTGACGGCTGTTACAATGTAACAAACTAAACTATGAAGGGTAGGCCACATGTATCTGACTTTCCCCTTTGTATTTATAGTGTAGCATATTTGAAAATTGAATTCAAGTCTTTATTTATTTTCCGTCGTCACCGACATTCCAGGTATAATCTTCCCTTCAGCCTCCTTCTTAAACATCTCCTCCATCGTATGCCAGCCCAGCACCGCGCACTTGACCCGCGCCGGCATATGGGACACATCCTGTAAGATGGAAGCTTCCTCCAGAGGTTCCAGCTCATCGCCCTTTGCAGTTCCTTTGATCATCTCGAGAAACAGGTTTGCGAGGCGCAGCGCCTCATCCTTTTTCTTTCCAATGATCAAATCTAACATCATATCCGCGGAGGCCTGGGAGATTGCGCAGCCGTCTCCGACGAAAGCTCCGTCGACGATCTCATCGTTCTCGACTTTTAATTTCAGCCAGATATCATCACCGCAGCTCGGGTTTACGCCCTCTAAGACGAGGTTTGCGTCCGGCAGCTCATGCTTGTGAGTCGGATGAAGATTGTGTTCAATTAAAATTTCATTATAAAATGTATTACTCATATCCCATTTTTCTCCTTAATCCGCCAAGACTCTCAAGGAATGCACGGATCTCATCCTCTGTATTGTAGAACGCGAGGCTCACACGCGTCGTGGAGGCGGTTCCAAGGTACTGTAACAGCGGCTGTGCGCAGTGGTGACCGGCGCGGACACAGATATTGTCAGCGTTTAAGATCTCTGCCACATCATGGGGGTGGACGCCGTCGACAGCGAAGGACAGGATTCCGTGATGGTTGTCCGGATCGGAGCTCCCGAGAACGCGGATTCCGGGAATATTCATCATGCCCTCATAGGCGATTCTCGTGAGCCTGTTCTCCTGTGCCTCGATCGCGTCGAAACCGATAGTTTTCATGTAGCGGACTGCCTCAGCCAGCGCGTAAGCGCCTCCGGCATTGACGGTTCCTGCCTCGAACTTATGCGGAACCTCGGCCCAGACAGCGCCCTCTCTTGTGACAGATTCGATCATCTCGCCGCCGGTGAGGAAGGGCGGAAGCTTCTCAAGAAGCTCTTTCTTTCCGTAAAGAGCGCCGATTCCCATTGGAGCCAGCATCTTGTGACCGGAGAAAGAAAGGAAATCCACGCCCAGATCCTGTACGTCAACAGCGATATGCGGAACGCTCTGGGCACCATCGCCGACCAGGATCACGCCGTGGCGATGGCAGATCTCAGCGAATGTCTTTAACTCATTCCTGCATCCAAGCACATTGGAGATCTGCGTGATCGCGGCGATCTTTGTGCGGTCCGTGATCATGCTCTCCAGTCGCTCAGCCGGGATCGTTCCATCCATGTCGCATTCTAAATATTTTACCGTCGCGCCGTAACGCTTTGCGGCCTGCTGCCACGGAAGAATGTTGCTGTGATGCTCCATGATGCTGACAATGATCTCATCGCCCGGCTTTAACAGGTACTCAGAGAGGGTGCAGGCCGCAAGATTCAGGCTCTCTGTGGCGTTTCTCGTAAACACGATCTCCTCCGGACATGACGCGTGAAGGAAGTCAGCGACCGTCTTTCTCGCGTCCTCATAACATTCCGTTGCCTCTTCACTTAACTCGTAGAGACCGCGGAACGGGTTTGCGTTATATTTCTCATAAAACCGCTTTTCCGCATCCAGAACACATGCGGGCTTCTGGGAAGTCGCCGCATTGTCCAGATAGATGATATCACGGTTTTTTAACAGCGGGAAATCTTCCCGGATCTTATTTACATCCATTGGAACCCTCGCTTTCTAAGTAGGAGGCAACGTCTGCCTTCGTCTTCTCATCAGGTACGAAACGGAGAACCGCGTCGATCCTTGCTTTCGCCATCATTTTGTAGATCTCGGCGAGAGCCATGCCGCGGCTTTCCAGATAGAATACAAGGTCCTCATCCAGCTTTCCGATGGTGGCACCATGGTTTCCTTCCACATCCTCCTCGGCGCAGAGGATCAGCGGGATCGTCTGGTTGACCACATCATCGTCGAGAAGAAGAACGTCCTCTTTCTCGTTCCCGACAGCCCCCGCAGCGCCCTTCTTAAAGTCGATGGTCCCGCGGAACAGCTTTCTCGCGTTTTCATGAAGCACGCCGTCGGTCCTGATCTCACTGACGGATTTCTTTCCCTCGTGGAGTGCCACGTAGTTCATATCGAGCACGCAGTCATCGGCAACTGTGTAGGCGATGTCTGCTGTAAAATTACTCTTTTTGCCGATAAGTTCAGCCTTACAGCCGTTGTAGACCCGGTCACCGCCAAGGAATAAGTGGATCACAGAGAGTTTCGCACCGTCAGCAACCTTTGCCCCGATATCGTTCAAAACGGTCTTCGCGTTTTTGTTGCGGATGATCTGGACGAGAGTCACCTTCGCGTCTTTTTCCAGAATTAATTTTGTCTGCACGGCGGAAAGCCCGGTGTGTTCAGACTGGGAGACGGCAGCAGGATTTTCTCCGACCGGGCTGGGACTTCCGGTCCGTTCAGGATCGACGCTTCGTTCAGCCGCCATATCCATGATAACGGTCATATTGCTTCCTTCTTTTGCCAGAATTCCAAAGGTGTTCAGGCTGTGCTCAAAAGCACCGTAGGCAAATCTGATCCGCGCCGGTTCCCCGGAGACATCGCTGTCAGCAGAGAGCAGTACTGCACCCGCGGAACTTTCCTTTACCAGCATATCCATATCGGATCCCATGCCGCCAGCGACATCCTTAAAACGGTCCGGAAGCCCGGCCGGGCAGACAGTTTTTTTGATCCCTTCCGGGATCTCAAGGTTTCCTTCATGCGCTCCGGAGACAGAAATCCCGGAGACCGCAGTCTCATTCATTTTCAGCCAGTTCCATGTCTTAGAAGGGAGCTGGTTGATCTTCATGTTCTCCATCATCCAATACTTCCTTTCATTTCCAGATGGATCAGATTGTTCATCTCCACCGCGTATTCAAGCGGAAGCTCCTTCGAGACATTGTCGGCGAAGCCGCTGACGATCAGGGCTCTCGCGTCCTCCTCGGAGATACCGCGGGACATCAGATAGAAGACGGCGTCATCGCTGATACGGCCG
>OGDU01002565.1_pt1 | contig 11452 bp, 7 predicted proteins | sample 1570371 | NCBI WGS metagenome assembly OGDU01 (sample SAMEA2581977, study PRJEB24529) | metagenome | biome: Human gut stool | place: China | collected 2011
TCAGAGCTTTTAACCATCGGCCGCAGAGCGCGGGACTAGGATCTGCATCCCGCGGGTCGAGTAGAAAGACGGCATTGCTGCCTCTAACCCTCACAGAACCGTACGTGCGGTTTTCCCGCATACGGCTCTTCAAATTAACGTCGATTTCCAATTCCAAATATCCTTGGTGATTTTCGGCGTCGGAATGAATTCATCCCATAACGCTATGAATTTATCCCATTGGAGACTCTTCTTTTGGCTTCGCCTACGAAGTGTTCTCCATGTGGTTTTCATGGCATACCATCTGAATTTGTCCATGCTAATGAAGTTTCCGTTGACACCGTAGTAGTTATAGTGACCTTGTAGGGCCAGCTTCAACTTCTCTAGTGTTTGGACCATCGGGTCATGCATTCTGTGCTTAAGCCAGTCCTTCACTGCCGCTCTCTTCGCTTTCAGCTTCTTCGGACTTGTAATGATTCCAAGACGTCTGTTGCCGTAGCGAGATCTCACAAACAGGAACATAAACCCCAAGAATTCGAATTTATCCTTGGTGACCATCTTCCTGCTGAACGGTATGATACGGGTCTTCTCCTCAGCTACTTCCAGTCCAAACTTATTTAGTCTTTTCTGGAGCGCGTGCATCACTCGTTTAGCGTCTGCTTCATACTGAAAGAACAGTAGGAAGTCATCAGCGTACCGACAGTAGTGCATTCTGCCTTTAATGTGTTTCCTCACTACTTTCGTCACCCATAGGTCAAGTACATAGTGAAGATATACATTGGCCAATATCGGAGAAATCACACCACCTTGGGGAGCTCCTCGTTCACTGTTTAACCATCCTTTGCCTTCAACCATGACCCCTGCTTTTAAAAACCTTTTTATGTAACGCAGAAAGTTCTTATCAGCTATGTCATGAGCAAGGAATTTCATTAACCATTCATGATCAAGGTTATCGAAGAAGCCTTTTATGTCGGCTTCCAGCACATAGTTCGTTTTCCCTCGCCGTATAGCTTCATCAACAAACTTTACGACATCATGGGCATTTCTGTTAGGCCTGAACCCGAATGAATTATCTACAAACCGCGGTTCGTAGACACCATTGAGTATTTCTGCCATCACAGCCTGAACTAACTTATCTTCATACACGGGTATGCCAAGCGGCCTCTGTTTGCCGTTTGGCTTCGGAATATAGACGCGTCTTACCGGTTGGGGGATATATTTGAACGTCTTCAGTCTTTCCACCAATCCTTCTAGATTGTCAAATATGTTTTTGCCATATTCCTCTTTGGTAACACCGTCAATCCCTCTTGCCTTGCGGCCATTAGCCTCCCTGTGAGCTAAGAACAATGTCGGTACATCAACTCTGTTCATTAGTGACATCACTCTCGGGAATACTCGAGATTGTTCTCTTACGTTGCTAAGTTCATTTTCCATGTCTATAGAGTTTCGAGTACTCGTCATGTTTTCCTTCACAACATTGTTAATTTGCCTTCTCCTTGGCTCCGCAGTCTTTCAACTGCTTCCACGCTACTATGAGAAGGTCCGACTTCTGAAGTTCCTTCAAAACCGCCTTGTCCTCTTCGGACTTGTTGGTCCTTACCATCACTGGAGAGCTTCAGATCTCCCAGGTACACTACATCTACCTTATGCTCGCTCGCCGTGCCCTACGCCCCCGGCGGATCCTGCTTTGTCTCGCTTTACGACTACGCATTGCTGTCTGCGGTGGAGGCACGCCACATCGACATCCGCTCGTTTATTCTTACGAGGTTCTATAGCTTCACGCTTTCGCATTACGGCTCTCAAGCTCCTTTGTCTACGCTTAAGCCTTGCTTCGCAGCTTCGGCTCCAAGACTAAGTACCGGCTGTCTGCTCGACTTTACCGGGACAGGACTTTCACCTGCCTGTATATGTAGCGCCGAACTGGCGCACTGCCTGTGCATTCCCAACCAACGTAGTCCTCAAAACGACGGACTGAGGCTAGTCAACTAGAGGCTTTTTCAAGCCTCGGCCTTTAGGCCGAGGTAGTTGACAACTGCTCCTAATCGTTTTTATTTATCGTTTCATTAGCAAGTCTATTCGCTATAGAGACGATATTCGAATAGAAATTACCCGCATGCCTATCCGAGATAGCTCCGGCGAGGAGTCGCGTCCACTTCAAGTGCGAAACCGTCTCCTTCAGCGGACTCATATCCTCCGACTCTCTTAAATCTCCGTCTGCACCCCTCCGTTTTTCCAGCAGCATCCCGACGCAGTAATAGATAAAGCCGAGATGATCTTCCGGTTCATTGGAATTCGTGTTCGGTTTCAAATCGCACGCTCTTAAGATTTTTCTTAATTCGTCCCTTGGCTCTTGCATCGCCAGGCCGGTTAGCCAGACGCTCTCATAAAGAGAAAGGCTGGAACTTCCGAGACAAAAGAGAGATCCGTAATCTCGGCCGAGTGCTTGCAAGTCGAGCTGCTCCGAAAGCTCCTCATACTCGGCTTGAGAAATCAACCCGCATTGTCGGCAATTCTCTAATCCTAAAGTTAAGAGCTGAACATTCTCTTCACTGGGGCCGTTTAAAAAGAGCAGCCCCAGTGTTTTGAAGAAGAGCTCTGAACATTGTTCGGAAGAATGATTCAATTCAACCTCGCTTTGTTTGATGCTCACCATATTAATTAGAAGAAGAGTTCTCGGGACTCAAAGTAAATGTTCGGTTTCGTACGGTTGACATCCTCTTGCTTAAATCCGAGAGCAGTGCGTGTTGCATTCGGATGAAGCTTCAGAATTTCTTCTACGGGAAGAAGCTCTAATGCTCGTCCAGGGCAAGATGCCACACAAGCAGGTTTAAGTCCTTTTTCTAATCTGTCATAACAAAGATCGCATTTGGTCATGGGAGGTCTGGGCCCCTCAGCCTGCAAATCTTTGTAGTACTGAGGTGCGTCCCACGGACAGGCAGCTCGGCAGGCTCCGCAGCTGATGCACTTGGAAGAATCCACTCGGACTGCGCCGTATTTAGCTTCCTTAGAAATGGCCTTAACAGGACAAACCGGAATACACGCCGGTTCAGAACAATGATTGCAGCCGATCGATAACGGAACAATGGCAATGTTCGGAGCTTTTGTGCCGAATTCAAAAAACGTCACGCGTCTCCAGTTTTCTTTCGCATCAAATCTGCGAAGAATATCTTTGGAGTGTGCGCCGTTAAGCGTATCCGGTCTGGCGCCTGCGCCCCAAGAGGCGGGAGTATCAAAAGTTCCTGCTGTTTCTTCTGTTAATGCTCTGTTGAGATTGGCGTCTCCTCTTTTGCTCTCATTCCATTCTTTACAGGCGATGACACAAGTTTTGCAGCCTAAGCAGCGTTTCTGATTGAAGAAAAATGCATATTGAGTCATGGTTTATTCCTTATATCCTTGTCGATGAACTTAGGCCGGTTTTTGTTTGCTGACTTCGCAAAGATTTCCGCCCGCTGCAAATCCGCCTGACTTGTTGGTCTGCAGGTGAAGCACTGGATCTGCTGCTCCGATATCACGGTCTGTCGTTAGTGTGTTGACGGCTCCGCCGACATCCACTGCGACAATGTGCTTCTCAGGTTTTCCATCGCCGTCTAAATCAAACCATGCTTCGTATTTCTCCGTCGGGCTGGGCTGATACCAAGCGCCTTCACCGATAGAAACCACACCCGGCAATTGACGAAGAGTAATTTGTGCCGGAATTTTCATGCAGCCTGCATCGTTATACACATACACTTCGTCTCCGTCGGAAATGCCTCGTTTTTGTGCATCTTCAGGGTTGATGAAGACGCAATGCGGGAAGGCGTCCATTAAAGAAGTTGTGTTGTCAAAAGAGGAGTGACTTCTGTTGGGCATATGAGGCGTCGTGAACTGCAGACTGTAGGCAATTCCTTTCGCTCCTTTCTTACCTTCAAGCAAATCCTCAATACCTTCCGGCGGTCTGACATACTGGGCACGTGCTGCTTTCTGTTTTAATCGTCCTCTTTCCGCAAGGAAAGGAGAGTAGAAGTTAATCTTGCCTGTATCGGTCGGGAATTCTCCCGGGGCAAATCTGGCGGCATCGATGACGGAAGTTTCCGGTTTAACAAAGAGCTGAACGTTGCCTTCCTTTTGCATTTCTTCAAAGGTCGGCAGTTTGAATTCAGGATTGAGTTCTTTGTATTTATCCGGAACCTTAGCGCCAGCCCATTGAATCTTCATGACATCAACGTCGGACTTACCGTCGCGTCCCCAGTTAATGCCGAGACGCTGCGCGATCAATTCGTTAATCTGCCAGTCGGTCTTGCATTCATACATCGGATCAAGAATCTGATTAACGAAGTTCGTATCGGTCTTGACTCTGGAGCCGGTGATGAAGCTTTCTTCAAAATGCGTAACTACCGGGAAAATAATATCTGAGTACCTGGCAGTGGTGCTCATGAAGCGGTCATACGTGATGACGGAAGTTAATTTATTCCAAGCTTCTAATTTCGGATTGATAGCGGCACGCTGATTGAACACGTCTCCGCTTCCGGCTCCCTTAATAAACATTTCAAGATGGAGCCTCGGATCATCTCCTAGATCGATGCCGTTCAGAAGCTTAATATCTTCTATTAATTGTTCCGGGGTGCGCGTGTCGCGCCCCGTCATGATGACTTGGCTCGAGACGTGAGTAGAGAACAAAAGCGGTTTGAACGTTTTGCCGTGCGCCATGCCCGGAGCTTTGCCGAGTTTCACGGACATACCTTCATTCGGAGATAAAGAACCGATACCGCCGCCTCGAACAGTGGCATTTCCTGTCATTGCTGCTAATGCCAGCATGAGCCAGGTGTAGTACATGCCGTTTCCGGTTCTTTGTGCACCGCCCGCAGTCCAAGCAGAATAGATGCAGGCAGGTTTGGGTTTGCCGTAAGCAATCGCCAGATTCTTAATCGTCTTAGCAGGAACGCCCGAAAGGAGCTCTGCCCATTTCAAAACGCCTTCTTCACCGCCGTGTGCTGTATTTAATTCATCTAAATATTCAACAAAACTTTGGCCCTGAGGAACAGTGAAGCTTTGGCCTTTCCATGGATGACCGTCAATAGGACTCTTGGACGGAGAATTACTAATGACGGAATCTCCGGGGAAAAATCCGAAGGTGTATTCCTTAATATATGAAGGATTGTGCAGATTTCTGCGATAGATCGTGTTTGCCATTGCAGCAAGGATTGCAGAATCGGTTCCGGGTCTCGGAGCAATCCAAGCAGGTACACCCGGAATGCCGGTTGCCATAGCACCTACCGTGCCGGTATATCTCGTATCAATCACGACAATCGGAATACCTTTCTCCCTTGCTTTCGTCATGATGAAAGGTATGGGTGGAGAAGTGGGTTGAGGATCCGCTGACCAAACAATGATGAGTTTGGAGTTCAGCATATCGATTGCCGGATGTCCCTTAACACCTTTTCCTAAGGCGTTATAAAGGCAGTCGTTCTGGTTACCGGCTGAATGGTGGCCGTAAGCGGAGAGGCATGGTCCGAGCATATTTAGCGGAGCACAGCCATTGTTCCAAATCGGCAGGTAGCCGAGTTCTTTTTGGCGATCTTGCATTTTGCGGATCGCCTCACAAGCTCTGTCTAATGCTTCGTCCCAGGAAACACGTTTAAACCCGGCTGTGTTTCCTCTTTCAATCGTTTGAATCAGAGGATATTTAAGACGGTCAGGTGCATATAAACGTTTTCTTTCCGCGTAACCTTTCATACAGGCTCGACGCTGCATCTTTCCGATGGATTCATCGGAAGGAAGGCAGTCTTTAGAAGGAATGTCGCCGGCACTGGTTAGGGCGAGAAGCTTTCCGTCTTTGACGTGTGCTTTGAGCATGCATTGTCCGTGACAATGAATCTCATGGTATGTATTAACGACTTTGACGTTGTCTTCCAGAGCCGGAATCGTTCCGTTTATCAAAGGTGATTTTTGATTGTTAATGGCTTGAGCCCAAGTATTCAAACTCAATGAAGACGTAGCAGCGCCCGCGGCTGTCGTACCTAAGAAAGTACGACGTGTAATCTTTTTGGCTGTCATTTGCTCTCCTTAGTATTAGAGAAAAGAGGTGATGCAGCCATTTTGAATTTTTAGAATAGGCGCGAGAACTGTCTATTAGTGCAGTTATTCAGTTTTGGAATAACGGACCTCCTTTTAATTCTCCGATAACGCTGTGCATTGTCAAGTTAAGGATTCCGAACTGTGAGTTGCTTCTATTTTTGTTTCACTGGCAAAAATGCAAAACAAGGCTCCCAGGGCGTTGACACTAGTTTGCTTGCTTCAGATAATTTATTTGTTCTAACCAAGGAGAACAAAATGACCTCTATATCTCGAAGAAGTTTTCTTGTCGGTTCAACGGCAATGGCATGCAGTCTGCCGGCTTTCGCTTCCGATCCGGAAAAAAAGTTTGATGAATCCGCCGATGTAGTGGTTGTCGGATTAGGCGGTGCTGGCGCCGCTGCTGCGATAACTGCCGCGGATCATAAAGCTTCTGTAATCATTCTTGAAAAACAACCCTTAGCCACCTTACGCTCTAACACCCGTATGTCCGGTGGTTGGGTTCATTGTCCGGATAAAGACGGAAACAAAGAAGAACTGCGCAAATACTTCAGAGCTTTATTCTCTGCCAAATACGATGACAAACCATCCGTCGGAGAAGAAGATGACATCTCGAACGGAATGGCTGAATATTGGGTCGAATACACACCCAACTTGATGGACTGGCTTAAATCTCTGGATCCTGAACTTAAAGGTCAAAAATTTAGCGGACCGGCTCAGTACGTTAACTTTCCCGGAGCTAAAACTAGCTCATATGCCTCCTATCACTTAATGTATCCCGCAAGGATGGGCAAAGCTTCCAGCTATAACGGTCCCAAGAGCGAAGCAACAGAAGGGGAGGCTCTTTGGCGCGCATTAGAAAAAGGCATTCAAGATAGAAGCAGCCTGATTAAAGTCATAGATAACGCTCCGGCAGTTTCTTTAATCCTCAATAAAGACGGCCATGTTGTAGGTGTAGTTGCAAAGAAAGACGGTAAAGACATTCGTATTCAAGCTAAGAAAGGTGTAATTCTTGCGTCCGGCGGTTATGAGTACAGTGCCGAAATGCGAAAAGCATTTTTGCCCGGACCTTCTGTCGGAGGCTTTGCGTTCTACGGAACTCCTTACAACGAAGGCGAAGGTATACGTATGGGCATAAAGGCTGGAGCTGCTTTATCTAAAGTCTCAACTTGTGCAGCCAGAATGATCTGGGCTCCTCCCGTTTACCACAACGGAATGCGCTTAGGTGTCACAACTGTTGGAGTCGGAGCTCCCGGTTCTTTCGTTGTTAATGCTCTGGGAGATCGTTTCATCGCTGAGAACAAGATCATGGGCGGAATTACCAACAATAGCGTCTATGAAAAAGCCGCCGAACAGAATCTTGATACCATGACATATGACAATATGCCGGCGTGGCAGATTTTTGAAGAGAAAATTTTCAAATCTCGCCCATTAGCTAATCTCACTCGTTCGACTGTAGGCTACGGTTTCGTAGACTTTGGTGCCGCAGATAATTCTGATGCCTTAAAGAAGGGATGGATACTAAAAGCTGATTCGATTGAAGAGTTAGCCAAGAAGATTGCCGAAACTTCTGTCAATAAAGGAAGAATGAATCCTCAGAAACTGGCAGAAACATTGAAGCGTTTCAATGAAATGAGCGCGACTGGAAAAGACGAAGACTTCGGAAGAAATCCTAAATCTTTAAAACCTCTCGAGGGAAATGTCTTCTATGCTATTCCACTGTTTGCCGGCGGCTCAAATACCAAAGGCGGCCTGAAGACTAATGCAGAACATCAAGTCCTTGACTGGGATGGAAAGCCGATAAAAGGTCTTTATGCAGCTGGTGAAATAGCCTGTGGTTTAAACAGAGGCGGAGCGATGCTTACAGATGCATTGGTTTTTGGACAAGTAACAGGAAAGGCTGCAGCTACTATTAAATAATTCGGGTTTTAGTATGCAAGTAAATTGCTACCTGATTTAACTCTATCTTAATGGACCTACGCCCTGATCTCAGGGCGTAGGAAATTTTTTAATGACAAGGCTTTTCAGTTAAAGCAAAAAGAAAAGGGGTGACCTCAGCTTATATTGGATTTATCCTACGATTTTTATGTTCAGTGGCCAGAGCTTGATAAAAAATATACCTCATCATTTCATACTAAAAAGTTTTGTTCAGTGGATCGATTTAAATTTTATCGGACGTGCGTTCTCTGTGAATCTTTGTTATCAAAAATAATGCATGAAGTGAATTTCCAAAGACGAATGTAAGAACATTCAGAAAGAAAGATTGTCCTCTTTTGTAGAGCTTGAAATCCCTTCCAAAAAGTAGTTAAAGATATATTTTTCAAAATCCGTAAAGTTCTTCATATTAATAATCTCTTGACTATGTTCCATAAGTTTAACTAATGTTGAATCAAGTTTTGAATCTTGATCTTCAAAATTAATTATTCCGGCGTTTTGTATCTTTTTACAGATCATTCTTGGTAATCCGTATTCCTCTAGTTGATAAACTATTCTTGGAAGGAATGCAGATGATAATTTTGAGATAAATGCAGAAAGTTCTATATTAGAATTCAAAATTCTTTTTTGGAGGATATTTATATCGGATAGAAGGCTGCTAAGTTTAAAAGTAACATTCCTCTCTAATTTAAAGAAATTATCTATGTCAATATTGAAATTGGATAATTTTTCTAAAAGATTCGGCAAAGGCTCTGACCAATTGTTATTTATTACAATTATAAATTCAACAAAGTTTGTATAGTTTGTATCGCAACGTATTAACCCTAATTGCAAGATATCAAACAAAGATTTCTTCCAATCTGTTGGATTCTTACTTGTTAAGGATACCAATCTTTCCCATTTCGAGGGATTTTCTTGAATAGATCTCGCTATTTTTGAAATGTCAGAAAATTTTGAAGTTTTAAAAATAGATGTATTAATGTAATCATTATAGATGGGTCCAATTAATCGTCTCATCTCTTCTTTATATAGATGTAGTTTTTTTAGTTGCTCACTAGTTAATTCAATATGATCTCTTTCTTCGTTTAAATCGAAAATTATATCGTCAGGAATTGGCAACTCCAATTGAATTTCAGAATCAGAAGGTTCCTTCGCAAGAATATAAATATTTCCAACAAAATGTTTGAACATTCTTCCTGCACGTCCTATTAGATTTTTGTAATCGAAATTTGTGAATTTTAGACCGCGTCCAGTTGTTTTCCATACGATTACATTTTCTGAAGATGTGTTGACTCCTTCAATGATGGAGGATGTTGAGATTAGCGTTGAAAGAGCATTTGGTTCTTCGAACAGTTTAACTTGTAATTGACTTAGAGATCGGTGGAGTGAGCCATTGTGTACTCCTATTCCGTTTCTTACTAAGTATATTAGATTCCAATTTTTGGAATAATTTGTTTTTAACCAATCTGCAAAAGAATTCAATAAGTAAGTGTCTAGAAAAGGCTTTTGAGTATGCTTTGAAATTATTAATTGAGAAATTTTATTTATTTCGTTATAGGAACCAGCGTAAATTAAAGTTTTTCCCTTAATTTCACGTATTAACTTGAGTAATATTTTAGTTTTTATTTCTTCGTCGTTTCTGGTTGTATCAGAGTAATCCTTAACCTTTAAGAAGACTGTGTTGAAATTTAGTTTTATAAATTTCATGTCTTTTGTTAATTGAGTTTCTTTTAGGTCTGAAATATTAGGGCCTAAAAAGTATTTCTGTTTCGAAATTGATCCTAAACGGATGATAGCTTTAATTAGCGCTGGCGATCGTTCTGGATCGTGTAATTCGCTCGCCTTGTAGAACTCATCAACAATTAAAATATCTAGGGAAGGTATTTTTCCAATATAACTTATTGCTCTTTCCTGGGGAAAGATAAAAATATTTTTCGCTGCTAATGTTTCATCTGTAGTAGTTATTATTTTATATTCGGAGGAAAATTTTTTAAATATCCTTCTTCTGACTTCATCAGTCAGTGCTAGAGTTGGAACTAGAATAGCTACATTTGTTGGTTTAGTTATTTTAATGAATGCATCTATGATAAAGCTTTTTCCAAAGCTTGTCGGCGCACTTAACGCTATATTATCTCCACTTAATAATAGATTCAGAACCCGGAATTGATCTCTATGTAGAATTGCTTCTCCATTACCAACATCTACCTTAAAAAAATCAGTAACGATAGCATCCTGCCAATCAGAAGTTTTTAAATCGATATAGGGGAAAAGTCCTACTTTTCTTATTAAAGCATTAATGATGGGGGAGTATTCTAATTTTTCTTTCGATAATAAATCTAGTAATAATATTGTTTCTTCCCTTGCTTTATCCTCTTCTTTGTTATTTAAGTGTTCATTTATTAATTTGCAACGGTTGAAAATGTCGTCGTTATTCATTTTAATCTCTAAAGATTTTTGCGTTGTTTATGAACTTATCAACGATTTCAGATTTGTTCGGAACGGGTATAGGTATTATTACAAAATTTATTTTTGAATAATTAAATATTGTCTCGGCGCACGATTCTATTTGTTTTTTATAATAAATGTTGATTATTTTCTTATATTTTTCCAACATTCTTTCTTTGTATGTTTCAGTTAGTTCATAAGTGTTTTTTGTTATATCGCATTCATGCAATATCAGTATTGGAACATGTAAAATTGCCTTGATTTTATCTATTGAAATATCATTATTGAGTGTATTTATTATGTTATTTAAGGTATTTTTCGGAATATTAAGATTTGAGAGTTCATTGAGATTGATGATTATGGCATTCTCTTTTTTTATTTTCTCAGTGGATAAGGTGCTCTTTATAGAGTTAACGATTTGATCCAATAATTTCCCGTTTAATTCTTTATAAAATTTAGCTTCACCCAGCCAAATAGAAAAGTTGTCATTATCCTCTAAAACGATATGAACACTGTCTGCGGCCTTAGCGAAATCATTCCTGTTTTGTTTAAAAAAAATTTTGGGAACCACTGGTAACGCGTTATAGTAAGCTTTCATCACAGCGTACAATAATATTTCAGCGATTTCTCCTCCTGTCTTATCGTTGTCTAATATTCTCAGGTTTTTTGCAGAACGACTTAATAATGAAAGAGGGCTGCTAGCGAGGATTTTTCTTTCTTGTGCTGTTAAAGCGGTTTGTGCTATGTTGTCCCAAACGAAATTTAAAAAATTTTGAACCCTCCATTTTCCATCTTCAAAATCCTCGAGAAGACATAACGTAGACTTGTTTACTGTATTAGGGAGTCTTGGGTCGTCAACAATATCTTTGAAAGGGCATTGCAATAGGGTAACAAAAGGTTTATTCATATCGTATTGCGACCTATAGTTTTAATTCTACCTACCATTATCCCATTTTTAAAACTTATTGAGCTCACTATTGTTTAAAACTGAGATTTTGCGTTTTTCAGTGATCTAGCCGGAGTTCGGCTCCGGCATCCTCGT
>OGDU01002574.1_pt1 | contig 11423 bp, 7 predicted proteins | sample 1570371 | NCBI WGS metagenome assembly OGDU01 (sample SAMEA2581977, study PRJEB24529) | metagenome | biome: Human gut stool | place: China | collected 2011
CCGCCGCCGATGACGCAGACGCGCTTTCCGTGGAAATCGGGCACGCGGCCCTCGCCGATGTCGCGCAGCAGCTGTACCGCCGCATGAACGCCGACACTGTTTTCTCCATCGATGCCGATCTTCTTGTCGTTATGTGCGCCGATGGAGATGTAAACCGCGTCATACTGGTTTTCGATCTCGGAGAACTCAATATCACGGCCGATCGCGGTATCAGTATGTACCTCGATGCCGGTCGAGAGGATAAACTCGATGTCGCGATCCAGCTTTTCCTGCGGCAGACGGTAGTCCGGAATGCCGTATCGCAGCATGCCGCCGAGCTGCGGACGCTGGTCGTATACAACAACCCTGTGTCCCATCAGCGACAGAAAATAAGCCGCAGACAGACCGCCCGGACCGCCGCCGATAACGGCAATGCGCTTTCCGGTGGACGGCGCACAGGGCGGGGGCGTCATATCGGTCGCGTGATCGCACGCAAAGCGCTTGATGCCGCAGATGTTCACCGCGTCGTCCACCATGCTGCGGCGGCAGCGCGCCTCGCACGGATGCTCGCAGACATAGCCGCAGACCGTGGGGAAGGGGTTATCCTTGCGGATCAGACGAACTGCATCATTATAACGTCCCGCACGCACGAGCGCGATATAACCCGGAATATCGACGCCGGCAGGGCAGAGCGCCACGCAGGGCACCGGATGGTCCCAGCCGAACAGGCAGCGGCCGTGCTCAACATGCGACATATAGTCGTCGCGGAAGCCCTGCACGCCCTGGAGCACCATGCGCGCCGCCTCGTAGCCGATGGCGCAGTCCGCCGTGTCCTGAATAACGCGCGCGGTCTTTTCAATAAGGTCAATCGTCTCCGGCGTTGCAGTCGAGTCCAGCACGCTTTCCAACAGCTCGGTCAGCTGACCCAGACCAATGCGGCACGGAACACATTTGCCGCAGGTCTGTGCATGGCTCAGGCGCAGGAACGAAAGCGCCATATCCACCGGACAAAGCCCCGGAGGACTTGCGCTGATACGCCTTTCTACGTCACGGTAAAGCCCCTCGACAACGGTTTCAGCACGTCCCGGTGTCTCAATTGATAAACGGCTCATATTATTCCTCCCTTCCCGTTGTGGGAAATATACATAAAATAATATTCTTTTTTATAATAAATGTCAATCATCTTTGCCGCATGGAGAAAACTTTTTACCCAATCGTATCAGATGCTTGACAGAAGCGCGTCCTGTTTGATATACTACTATAGTGTTAAATGCCGATATTTCCGGGTGTAGCGCAGTTGGTAGCGCGCCTGCTTTGGGAGCTGGATGCCGCAGGTTCGAATCCTGTCACTCGGACCAGATGAAAAGTTCCGCAAACAACTTTGTTTGCGGGACTTTTTCTTTTATTCCGACTGTGAATGTTTCGATGTTCGGTTTTTGCTGTTTTCGACTTCATTCGCCGGAACAGGGTTTTTGCGGGTGTTGGATGTGGGACTAAGCGTGTCATCTCTATTATTCGCATTTCGCGCAGGCGGTATATCCTGCCTCTTTCGCGTCAGCAAGCGGCATCTGTACCGCACGCTTTCCGATATACTGACAGCCTTCGTTATGGTACCTTGAGCCGGACGGCGTAACGTAGACCATCGGTCCTGCCGCTCCTGCGTCCGCGCCGGACTGTGCCGCCTGCTCCAGCCGGCTGTTCAGCTCATCGATTTGCGCGGTCGTTTTTGAAGCTCAGAGGCAGCGGCGGCGGCATTTTTCGCATCGCTCTGCGTAACAGAAAGCTGCTCACGCAGTGCATCGTTCTCCTCAAGCAGAGAGCCCGCGCGGTCAGATGCGTCCCAGAAGAAAAATCCGAGCACGGCGCAGCCGGCAGCGAACACCGCACAGAGTACTGTTTTTACGGTATTAAGCTTATCTTTCATCCGAAATGCCTCCTTTTCTCCATTATATCGGCTGCCGGACACCTTGTCAATCAACTGTCATATCTTTTTCACGGCTCACATACCGTATTGACAGGAGCAGCAGTGCAAAGGAGGAGATTTCAAGAATGGAACTGGAGCAGAAACGCATTGTCTATTGCAGGCGGCAACTGGCGCAAACAAGCGCCTGTACCGAAACAGCGGACTGCATTGTGCCGGACGCTTTTCCTGATGTAGGTCGCGTCGTGTATGCCTGCGGAACGGCCGCCATCGGAGATCACGCACCGCAGAACGGCCGTCTTCTTATCTCGGGCACGGTTCAGGCGGTCATTTTGTACGAGCCGGAAAACGGCGGCGGTCTGCGGCGTCTGGAGGTGCCGCTCAGCTTCGCGCACATCGAAGAATGTGCGCAGCTCGACAGCAGCTCGGTTTGTCTGGTGGAATGCCGTGTGAGCGCGGTCGAGGCCTCGGTCGTCAACAGCCGCAAGCTGAGCATTGCGACCGATCTTGTGCTGACAGCCGAATGCTACGACAAAACAGCCTGCGATTACACAGAAAACATTGCAGACGATCATACCGAGCTGCTTTCGGAGACCTGTGAAGCGGTTCTGCCCGACGAAGCGCAGCTTTTTTCGTTCTCCGTTCTGGAGGATATCCCAGTCGAGGAAACAGACGGTCTTTCGCTTCTCAAGCAATCCTGTACGCTGCATATCACTGAATGCCGCGCAATGCGTGACCGCATCGTCGTGCGCGGAGAGGCGGCTCTGCGGTGTCTGGTGATGCAGCTTGACGAGGCAGTCCGCACGATCAGTAAAACCACACCCTTTACGCAGGTATTCGAACTGACGGGAGCGGTCGAGGAGGATACGCCCGACGCGCAGCTCACGGTACGCAGTCTGGAATGCCGCATCGCAGCCGATCATTCGCTGTCCTGCACAGTGAATGCGGACGCACTGGTCCTGCTGCGGCGCAGTCATACGCTGCATTGCATTACAGATTTTTATCTGCCGGGCGCCCTGCTGAAAACCCAGGAGGACAGTGTCAGCCTGTACAGCAGCCCGGAGCCGCAGCCGTTTTCTGCCGAATCCGTCGAAAGCATCCAGACCGCAGCGCATATCTCTCATGTTATCTGTGCGGATGCGATATGCTGCGGCGTGCGTGCGGCCGAAAAGGGATTGCAGATCTCCGCCTCGGTGCAGGTGCTCTGTCTCGACGATGAACAACGCCTTTGCAGTGTGCAGCGTGTCCTGCCGCTGACTTTTACCGGCATCGAAGCAGGTACCTGTCTGCGCCCGTCACTGTCCGTTCGTGCGCAGACAGTCGGAGAGCGCGGACTGACGCTGACCGTTACGGCGGAGGGAGCATGCGAGCGCGAGACGCCGCTGACGCTGCGCCATCTGTGCTCGGTCGAGCAGACAGCACAGCAGGTGGACACGGGCGTGACGCTGCTCGTGCGCCATATCGCGGGAGAAGCACGGCTGTGGGACATTGCAAAGGACTGCGGAAGCACACGGGCGGCAATCTGCGCGGCGAACGACCTGCCGTCTGACACGGCGGCTGTTTCGGACACCATGCTGCTCGTTCCGCTGCGGATCTGAAAGGCGGTAGCGTATGGAGAACGGGATCTATCACGACATCAGCACGCGAACCGGCGGTGATATTTACATCGGCGTCGTCGGGCCGGTTCGCACCGGCAAATCAACCTTTATCAAGCGCTTTATGGAGACCATGGTCTTGCCCGGCATGGAAAACATGTACAAACGGGAGCGGGCGCGTGACGAGCTGCCGCAGTCCGGCGCCGGACGCACCATTATGACTGCCGAGCCAAAATTCGTGCCCGAGGAGGCGGCAGAGATCGCACTTCCCGAAGGCGGCGTCTGTCGCGTGCGGCTCGTGGACTGCGTTGGCTATCTGGTCGAGGGAGCGCTCGGCAGCATGGAGAATGATACGCCGCGCATGGTTTCGACGCCGTGGCGAGAGGAGCCGATGACGCTTGCAGAAGCTGCGGAGACCGGCACCCATCGCGTCATCGGAGAGCATTCTACGATCGGTCTTGTCATCACGACCGACGGCAGCTTTACCGACATTCCGCGTGAAAGCTATATTCCCGCAGAAAGGCGCGTTATCAGAGAACTGCAGGAGCTCGGCAAGCCGTTTCTTGTAATCGTGAATTCCTCGGAGCCAACAGCGGAGCGCGCAGAAAAAACTTGCAGCTTCGTGCGCGAGCAGTATGGCGTCGAGCCGGTCGCTGCAAACTGCGCGGATTTGAACGAGACCGGTATCTCTGAAATTCTACAGCGAGTTTTATACGAATTTCCGCTCTGCGAGCTCGGTCTCGTACTTCCTCGCTACATTGCCGCCCTGCCGCCGCAGTCCGAGGTGCAGCGCAGCATCTACCGCACGATCCGCGAAGCCGCCTCACCCGAAAGCCGCATGCGCGATCTTGCCGGCATCTGCGATACGCTGTGCGGAAGCGAGTATATCGCATCCGCCGCAGCGCAGCAGCTCGATCTCGGCTGCGGCACGGCACGCATTCGCGTAGAAGTCCCGGAGAGCGTTTTCTACGGCATCGTGGAGCAGGAGACCGGCGTGCATATCACGGACGCCGCCGACCTCATTTCCGTTCTGCGCGATTTTGCCGGAATCCGGCAGCGCTATGAACGTCTGCACGGCGCGCTCGACCAGGTACAGCAGACCGGCTACGGCATCGTCATGCCCTCGACCGAGGAGCTGACACTCGAGGAACCCGAGATCGTCCGTCAGGGCGGCCGCTACGGTGTACGCCTGCGTGCCTCCGCGCCGTCCATCCATCTGCTGAGCGCCAATATCCGCGCCGAGGTCAATCCGATCGTCGGTTCGGAAAAACAGTCCGAGGAGCTTGTGCATTATCTGCTCAGCGAGTTCCGCGACGCGCCCGAAAAGATCTGGGAAACGAACATCTTCGGCAAATCGCTCAGCGAGCTGGTGCGGGAGGAGCTGAGCCACAAGCTCAGCCGTATGCCGGATGACGCGCGCAGCAAGATACGTGAAACACTCGAAAAGATCATCAATGAAAACGCAGGCGGTCTGATCTGCATCATATTGTGACAAACAGGGGGCATTTCCGTACAGCAAACGGAGATGCCCCTGTGCCGTCTTAAAAGTTGGTGACAATTCGTCCGTCCAGCTTGAAAGCAAGAGGGGGTTGTGGTACACTTTATATATAAGGCAGCACCGCACAATTAAAGCTGCGGTATTGCCGTAAGAATGCAGTCGTTTTTATGGCTGTCAACAGTTGTTTGGAGGTGTCCGCGTGGACAAGCTGGTAGTCATTATAAACGGCAGCGGAGGAGTCGGAAAGGATACGGTATGCGAGGCAGCAGCCGCCTTCTGGAAGACGAGAAACATCTCGTCCATCACGCCCATTCTGCAAGTCGCACGCGCCGCAGGCTGGGACGGTGTCAAAACCCCGGCGTCCCGGCGTTTTCTTTCCGAGCTCAAGCAGAGCTGCTCCGAATTCAACGATCTTCCGTTCCGCTACTGCGCAGAGCAGCTTGAAGCATTCCGCCGAAGCGATGAGCAGCTGCTTTTCGTACATATCCGTGAGCCGGAGGAGATCGCCCGTTTTCGGGAGTCCGCAGGCGAGGAATGCCGCACGCTGCTCGTGACCCGTCCTGCAATGGAGCAGGCGCGCGGTGCGCTCGGCAACCGCTCGGATGACGGTGTAGCCGGTTATCAGTATGACCGCGTATTCGTCAATGACGGCGCGCTCGACGCACTGCCGGACAAGGTGCACGCTTTCTTCGCGGACTGGCTGAAAAACACACAGTAAAGGCAAAGGATAGAAAGGATTTTTCACATGAGCAATGAGAAAAAAACGGACAGACGAAAGCCCGGCGGCCCCGAGCCGCTTGAGCAGACGAAAAAGCTCGACAGCGCGGCGGTAAACGCCGTCAACGAGACGGCGGACAATGGGGGATCTGCCGCGAAGCCGGAATCCGCGCCGTCAGCGCAGAGTACACCTGCGCCCAGACGCAACCGGTACGCAGACAAGATGAACAAGGGCAAAAAAAAGCTAAATAAGAAGGCGCGTATCGCCATCGCAGCAGGACTTGTCGTGATCGTGGCCGCGGCAGGCGTATTTTTCGTCAGGCACGCGCGGCAGACCGATACCGGCGACACCACGATCCAGACTGCCGAAGCGACGCGCGGAACGCTTGAGACCTACATCGAAGGCAGCGGCACAACCTCAGCCCGCAAGCGCGAAGAGCTCGGCCGCGACATCAAGGGCAAGGTTTCTCAGGTTCTTGTCACCGAGGGCGATGAGGTCGTTACCGGTCAGCTTCTCGTTGCAGTCGATCCGACTGAAACGCGCAAGGAGCTCGAGACCGCGCAGAAAGAGCTTGTCGAGGCGCAGCGCACCGTTGCAGAGGCGCAGAACACGGTAACGCAGGCGCAGAATGCGCTCGTTTCCGCGCAGAACAAGCTCAACCATCTCAATGTTACCGCGCCGATCACCGGCCGGTTTGTAGCGGCGGCCGATTCGGACGGCAACGCGACGACCTATCGTGTCGGCGAGCAGATCAGCGAGGGTCAGACGCTCGGCTACATGGTAAACGACAGACAGATGAAGCTGTCCATCTACTTCAGCGCGGCATACAGCGGTTCGATCAAGGCCGGACAGTACGCATCGGTCTCCATTCCGTCCGCGATGAGCGAGGTCGGCGGCACGGTCAGCAGCGTGGAGTCGAGCAGCCACATATCGAGCGACGGCGTAAAGCTCGTGCGCGTTAACATCACGGTCAACAACCCCGGCACGCTCACCAAGGGAATGGCCGCGACCGCGACCGTAAACGCGGGAACTGCGGGCGTGATCTATCCGGCGGAGTCCGGTTCGCTCGAGTACATCAGTGAGATCGCTGTGACGAGCAAGGTCTCCGGCACGATCACCGCATACAGCGGCACCGGAAACTATTCCGCAGGCGCAGCCATCATGCGCATGACGAGCGACGCGCTCCAGGACGAGGTAAAGAAAGCCCAGAGCTCGATCTCCTCCGCGCAGAGCACGGTCGTTTCCGCACAGACTGCCGTTGCGGACAAGCAGGCCCGCATTTCCGAGCTTCAGCTGCTGATCGCGCAGGCGACCGTCGTCTCTCCGATCGACGGCGTCGTCGTTACGATGAATGCCGTAGAGGATCAGGAGGTCAGCGGCGCCGACCCGCTCGTTGTTGTCGCTGATCTGAGCAATATTATCGTCAATGCTTCCATCATGTCCACCGATATGGGCGCGGTACAGACCGGCCAGCCGGCGATCATGAGTATGTACAACTCGGATGGCTCGCAGCTTGAACTGACCGGCACGGTTGAGTCGGTTGCGCTCGAGCCGGACAAGAACTCCAACGGCGGGCAGGGCAGCATGCCGACCTTCTCGGCGGTCATCTCGGTCGATCCGATCGACGGTCAGTCCATCCACAGCGGCATGACGGTCGACTACAAGATCACGACAGCCTCTTCCGAGGACTGTCTGACCGTTCCGTCCTCGGCTATCGTCAACACAGAGGAGGGAACTGCGGTATTTGCAAAGCCGCTGACCGACGAAAACGGAAACGAAATCCCGTTTGACGAGACCATCCCCATCCCGGAGGGCACCGAGGGCATTCCAGACGGATTCCAGCTTGTGCCTGTCGAAATCGGCATTGCCGACTCGACCAACACCGAAATCTTGTGGGGCATTGACGAGGGAACAACGGTATTCCTTGCGGGACCGACCGATCTCTACGCCAATATGGATACCATGGGCATGGGATAACAGGAGGCAGTGATATGTGGAGGGAGAATACACTTTCCATGCGCTCCGAACAAGGGGGTGAGGAGCGCAGCGAGCTGTTGATCGATGTACAGCAGATGAGCAAGATATACAACGAGGGACGCGAAAACGAAGTACGTGCGCTCGACAATATCTCGCTTTCCGTCCGGTGGGGCGAATTTCTGTGCATTCTCGGTCAGTCAGGCTCGGGCAAAAGCACGCTGATGAACATTCTCGGCTGTCTGGATATCCCGACCTACGGGACCTATTATCTGGACGGGCAGCCGGTGAGTGACATGAAGCCTTCCGTACTCGCCGGCATTCGAAACCGCGAGATCGGCTTCATTTTTCAGGGATTTAATCTTATTCCGGCGCTGACAGCGATCGAGAACGTCGAGCTGCCGCTCATTTACCGCGGCATCGGCAGGGAGGAGCGCAGACGGCTTGCCGCTGACGCGCTCTGCTCGGTGGGACTCGAAAAGCGCATGGACCACCGGCCGGGCGAAATGTCCGGCGGCCAGCAGCAGCGCGTTGCTATCGCACGCGCCGTGGCGGCAAAGCCGCCCATCATCATGGCGGATGAGCCGACCGGCAATCTGGACTCGGCGTCCGGCCTTGACATCATGCGCAAGCTGACCGCGCTCAACGAGGAGGGGACTTCCATCATCCTCATCACGCACGACAACAAGCTCGCGCAGATGGCAAAACGAATCGTCACCATTCAGGATGGCCGCATCGTCAGCGACCAGGCGAGCGAGGGGGTGAAGATGTGAACTGGACTCAGACCGTTCGCATGGCTCTCAAATCCATACTCAACAACAAGATCCGCTCGCTGCTGACCATGCTCGGCATCATCATCGGCGTCGCGTCCGTTATCGCCATCGTCGCCTCCATTCAGGGCACGACAAAATTGCAGCGCCTGCAATACGAGGCCATGGGCGCGAACCGCATCGATGTCTACGCCTGGGGCGCCAAAAACAAGGACTGGAAGGATTTCGAGGAATATCTTGACTCGCTGGACGAGGTCGCCGCATGGTCGCCGCAGTCACAGTACTGGGACTGGCAGAACGGCGGCGTGCAGTACCGCAGCAAGAAAATGGACTCGAACAGCTCGGACAACGGCTATCTTCAGATGTATTTCGTCAACGAACACTACGGCGAGGTAACGAGCATGTCGATCTCTGCGGGGCGCGACCTGACAGAGGCGGACTGCAAGAGCCGCGCACGGGTATGTGTAATCGGCGAGACGCTGCGCAAGTATTTCTTCGGCGCGATGAGCCCGATCGGACAGGAGCTCCGCATCGGCGGCAAGAGCTTCGAGATCGTCGGCGTCTATGCAGGCAAATACGGCGGCAAGCTCAACACGAATGATCAGATGCTCATCATGCCGTACACGCTGCAAAGCCTGATGATGAGTTCGCAGGGCATGAGCGACCATCAGTACATCATCAAGGCCGAAAATGCCGAGGACATCCAGACGCTTACCGAACAGACGCTCCCGGAGTTCATGCAGCCGCGCTGCGAGGCGAACGGCGGCTATTTCAGCGCCTACTCCAACAGCCAGTCGCAGAAACAGCAGGAGGCCTCGAGCAATCTGATGGCGCTGCTCGGCGGCGGCATTGCGAGCATCTCGCTTCTGGTCGGCGGTATCGGCATCATGAATATCATGCTCGTGTCCGTTACCGAGCGCACGCGCGAAATCGGCATCCGCATGGCGATCGGCGCGCGCAAGCGCGACATCATCGGTCAGTTCCTTGTGGAAGCGGCGGTCGTGAGCTGCTGCGGCGGCATCATCGGCATTGTGCTCGGCTGCTTTGCCTCGGCGGTGCTCGGCAGGTTCATGCTTGCCCGTCAGCTCCAGCAGAATATGTATCTGCCGAACGTAGAACAGTTCACTGTGCTGCCAAGCGTGGGTCTTGTGCTCGGTGCGTTTCTGTTTTCCGCTCTGCTCGGCATCATTTTCGGCCTGTACCCTGCCAACAAGGCATCTAATCTTCAGCCGGTCGATGCGCTGCGCACGCAATAAGAGAAAGGTAAGGATAGATATGAAAAAACGTTTCATCAGCCTGTGTCTGACACTGGCTCTTACGGCGGCAACTGCCGGAGCGGCTTTCAGCGATATTTCGAGCGGCTCACTTCAGCAGACCGCCTCCGTTCTCGGCTCGCTCGGCATCATGCAGGGCACAGGAAACAATCGCTTTGAGTCGAACCGTCCGCTGACCCGTGCGGAGTTCTGCAAACTTGCCGTAACCGCCATGGGCATTGACGATGCAAGTCCCTATGCAAGCTACACGATCTTCCCGGACGTGCGCGCCTCGCACTGGGCGGCACGATACGTCAATGCGGCGCTCCGCCACCCGGACTTCAAGGACAACTACATCATCCGCGGCTATGCCGACGGCACATTCGGTCCGGACAGACAGCTGACCTACGGCGAGGTATGCACCATGCTGCTTCGCATGCTCGGCTACAAGGAGAGCGACATCGGCCCGTTCTGGCCGGCGGACTACATCGCGCAGGCGAACGCGCTCGGTCTGACGCGGGGCATATCCATCAAGGACGCCAAAACACCGGTCACCCGTGCGGACGCCGCGACCATGCTGCTCAATACGCTCGGCACCGCGACGCGCTCGGATGGGCAGGGGGGCTCGCCCCTCATCAGCCGTGTTTCATCCTCGACGGTTGAAAACTGCATTCTCCTCGAAACAAGCGAAACCGACAGCTCGCTTGCGACAGATGAAGCACTTTTCTATGAAAACGGCACGCTCTCTGCGCGCAAGACCGCAGGCAGGCTCGACCGCAGCCTGATCGGCGTATACGGCACGCTCGTTATCGGCAAAAAGGGCGAAAACGTCGCCGTCGGCGTCGTACCCAACACCGCAAGCAGGCAGGAGACCTACGAAGTCGTAAATGCAGCCGCTGACCGCATTGTGACCAAAACCGGCACCTTCCGGCCAAACCGCGACACGCCGACTTATATTTCTCGCGACAGCTCTGCCGAGGATAGCAAGCTCAAATCGCTGACCGAGGTCTGGTCGTCCATTCTGCCGGGCGACACGCTGCACGCCTACTACAACGAATACGGCTCGCTTGCGTTGCTGGCTGTTCTGCCCGGTACGAGCATTTCTCACGCCAATACCTTCGTTTACGGTATTGCCACCTCGGCAAATATCCCGAGCGAATACAAGATCGTCAAGAACGGAGCGGTCATCGACCCGTCCGGTCTGAAAAAATATGATGTCGTGACGCTCGACGCCGCGAACAGGCAGGCGCTGGTCTCGGATACCCGCGTAAGCGGCCGCTATAGTGAAGGCGGCCCGACCGTCAGCTATCCGCAGGAGGTCAAGGTATACGGCAATTCGTTCCGGATTTCCGACAGCGCCGCGGCCTTCTTCAAGGATATGAAGCTCAAGGATTACATTACGCTCCTGTTCGACGCGGACGGAAACGTCGCGGCAGCGTACCCGCGGAGCACGGTCTCGGCTGATATGCAGGGCATTGTGACCGCGATCGACGAGAGCAAGGCAACGGTCACGCTGACGAACGGCGTTACGCTTCGAAATATGGACATTGACAAACTGGACAAGCCGACCGCGCTCATGGGACGTCTGGTCTCGGTCAGCACGAACGGCGACAAGGCCGTCCTCACCAGGCGCACGCTCTCGGGCAAAACGTCCGGCGAATGGTCGCTTTCGGACGGAAAACTCGGCACGAAATCGGTCTCCTCGCGTGTTAATG
>OGDU01002584.1_pt1 | contig 11363 bp, 9 predicted proteins | sample 1570371 | NCBI WGS metagenome assembly OGDU01 (sample SAMEA2581977, study PRJEB24529) | metagenome | biome: Human gut stool | place: China | collected 2011
TTTTCAAGGATAGGGGTAAAGTTGTGTGAGTGTTTTCGTTTGTTTGTATCCAATATTGTCGAATTTCGGACAAATTTGATGGTGTATTTAATTTATTTTATATATTTGTAACTGCAAGGTGATAATTACATTCATAATGTAAAAAAGAGTAAGTAAATTATTTCGATAAATGAATAAAACCATGACAAAAGAAGAGTATGTAGCTTCTATAAGAGAGCTGGAAGAAATTATAACCAAATATCGGGAGCAGACTGAAAGAGCAGTATATTAACGAAAACAAGCTGTTTGAGGTGAATGAGAAGGTGAAAATTACAACTCCTGCCTTCCGGCGGGCTATCCCAGACGAAAATGGTCGAAGATATATGGACGAGGAATGTAAATACGGGTTTGTGGAAGATTATGAGGTTGATAATCAGGGAAATATTAAGTATATTTTGGCTAGAATGAATGCAACTGGAAAGAAATCACAACATCGCACCTATTACACGGATCTGGACGTACTTGAAAAGGTGAAAGAGTAATTACGGCAGATGCAAATTAACATGAATAGCTTTAAGATGAAGTTTCTAAAATACTGGAATCCATAATAATGCAAAAATGATGTTATTCCAAACATAAAATTAGAAAATATTCTGACTTTTCTATTTTAAAGTTTGGATTAAAGTATACCTTTGTGGCTGAGTTCATAAAAATGAAACAATTAATACATCAAAAGGAATAAAATAAAGTTATTGTCATGCTGAATATTGCATTGTTTGGCCCTCCGGGAGCCGGAAAAGGTACTCAGGCGAAAAAGATCGTTGAAAAATACAATCTAGCGCATCTGTCAACAGGAGAGATGATTCGTAAAGAGATTGCCGAAGGTTCGGATTTTGGTAAAATGGCTGCCGGGATTATTAATAAAGGCGAGTTATTATCTGACGAGTTTGTGGTTGCGTTAATCGAAAACAGCATCGAACATCACAAAAACGTGGATGGTTTCCTGTTTGACGGGTTTCCCAGAACGGTGAGACAAGCTGAAATTCTTGATGAGATGCTGGCTAAGACGGGACACCCGTTAAGTGCATTGGTGAGTATCGATGTGCCTCATGACGAGTTAATGCGCCGGATGTTGGAACGTGCTAAAATCGAGGGACGTGCCGATGATAACGAGGAAGTGATTGAAAATCGTTTCCGCGAGTACCGGGCAAAGACGTTACCTGTTGCCGATCACTATAAGGTTCAGAAAAAGCATTTCTCTATTCGCTCTGCTCGTTGGATCAAAATAGGACGCTATGCTGCAATCTTCTTATTGCCGATAATCGGTTTTGCAATATGGTTTTGGACTTTGAGGCTGATGGATTCTCAGCCGGTGATTTCGGATGAAGTTCGTATTGCTATGATCCGGTCGGAGAAGATGGGTAAACAAAAGGCAACACTGGTTCTGGCAAATGGACAGAAGATGGATTTAAAATCAGTGCCTGCTAAGCCTTTACAGGATTCGGTGGAACAAGTGCCTGTTGCTCAGCCGTCTGTCCCTGAGACTGATGTGAACGAATCGGAAGAGGTCTCTGTTGTAGAAAATAATAAGTTGAGTACTTATGATGACAGTGAATTTTGGATGACGTTTGAAGACGGGACCAGAGTGCATCTGAATTATAATACGACATTAAAATATCCACCACATTTTGGTACTACCACTCGCACGGTCTATTTGGATGGGGAGGCCTATTTTCAGGTAGCCAAGGATAGCAAGCGTCCTTTCCGTGTCATTACGGCGAATGGAGTGGTCAAGCAGTACGGGACAACTTTCAATGTAAATACACATGTGCCTGGAATAACGAAAGTAGTGCTGGTGAAAGGTTCTGTAAGTGTGCTTCCTAATCAGGGAGGGGAATATAAAATAAAACCGGGGGAATTGGCGGTTCTTCAGGCTGATACGCAAGATGTACAAATTAGCGTAGTGGATATCGAGCCGTATATCGCATGGAACAGTGGACGTTTTGTTTTTGATAATTGTTCTTTGGAGAGTCTGATGAATGTAATATCACGTTGGTACAACAAAGATGTCGTATTCGAATCGGAAGATACCAAGAAGATACGTTTTACAGGAGATATTGATCGCTACGGCTCAATAGAGCCCATATTGAAAGCGATACAGCGGGTGACTCATCTGGAAATGGAAATACAGGGGAAGACCATAATTATAAAGAAATAAACATATTAACTACTATTAAAAAAGGAGGACGACATGCAAAAAAAGAGAGCTCGAGAACGCATTATCATGTTTCTCTGTATTATTTCCTTGTTGTTTACACCGGTGTTGGCTGCATCGCAATCTAATGCAATGAGGGTATCCTTAGATCTTAAATCTGCAACAGTTAAAGAATTTTTTGATGCTGTAAAAGTACAGACTGGCCTGAACTTTATTTATAGTACGGAGCAAGTGAAGAATATGCCTCGTATCACTATTCAGAGCAATAGTCAGCCTATCAGTGAGGTGCTGAACAAAGTGCTGGCAAATACCGGATACAGTTATGAGATAGAAGGAAATATTGTAACCATTGTATATCAGCAACCTAAAGAGAATGTCCGCACGGCTACGGGCGTTGTGGTTGATGAGGGAGGGTTGCCCTTGCCGGGAGCTTATATAAAACTCTCTAAAACGGAACATTCGACGATAACTGATAATGAAGGTAAGTTTTCTATTAATTTATTCCATCAGAAAGAGCCTGTCCTGATTGTCTCGTATTTGGGAATGATTGTACAGGAAGTAAAAGTTACCGGTACTAAACCTATGACAATCGTGATGAAATCGGATGTAAAGTCAATCGATGAAGTTGTAGTAACAGGTTATCAGGAGATTGACAGACGCAAGTTGGCAAGCTCCATATCCTCTATAAAGGGAGCTGATCTGATTGGTGGGGAGTATCTGTCTATCGACAAAATGTTGCAGGGACGCCTGCCGGGTGTTGCTGTGATGAATATGTCATCTACTCCGGGAGCTGCTCCTAAGATTAGAATCAGGGGATCTTCCTCTATTACAGGAAATAGAGAACCGGTATGGGTAGTCGATGGAATTATTCTGGAAGAACCTGTCAATATCTCTACAGAGGAACTGAACAGTCCGGATAAGATAAATCTGATCGGAAATGCCATCGGTTCGGTCAATCCGGAAGATATTGAACGTGTGGATATTCTGAAAGATGCCAGTGCTACTGCTATCTATGGTATCAAAGCGGCCAATGGAGTTATTGTGGTCACTACCAAGCAAGGAAAAAGCCAGAAACCGAGTATCTCGTATACCGCTACATTGGGGATAACAGCTCCTCCTACTTACGATAAAATGTTTCGGATGAATTCTGCCGACAGAATTGATATGTCTATCGAAATGCAGGAGAGGGGATTATCTTTCGGAAGTTACAAACCTTCGGATATTGGCTATGAAGGGGCATTGCAACATCTGTGGAATAAGGATATTACCTATCAGGAATTCTTAAACCAGGTGAAGACCCTGAAAGGATTAAATACCGACTGGTATGACTTGCTGTTCCGTACAGCATTTACACATCAGCATTCGGTATCCATTACAGGTGGAAATGACCGGAGTAATTATTATATGTCCATGGGATATGCGAATAATAACAGTGTGACGATAGGGGAAGGGTTAGAGCGCTATAACGTACTGGCTAAAATAAATACCAGAATTAACCGGAATATACATTTGGGATTAAAGGTTAGCGGTTCGCTTTCCAAAGCCGAACATCCTCATACTTCCATTGATGTGTATGAGTATGCTTATAATACTTCACGGGCTATTCCACTTCGGACAGCTTCTAATGAGTTGTATTTCTATGCGAATGAGGCTGGACGTAACGGAGTATTGTCTTACAATATCATGAACGAACTGAATCATACAGGAAACAAGAATGATAATTCCGCTATAGATGTAGCTGTCAATCTGGATTGGAAGGTTGCTTCATGGATGAGATTTTCATCTATATTAGGACTGTCCAGAAGCAACGTGACACAAGAAAACTGGGGTGATGAACAATCATATTATATTTCTTCTATGCGACAAAGTCCCTATGGGAAGATGTTGCCGAATCCCATTGAAGATTCTGAATTTGCCGAAAGATATTGTCTGCTTCCGTTTGGAGGAGAGTTGATGACGACCAATACACGTAATACTTCTTATACATGGAGAAATAGCCTGTCTTTGATGCAAAGTTTCGGAAAACATGAAGTTTCCGGAAGTATCGGACAAGAAGTCAGATCTTCAAAATATGACGGATTAAGCTCTACGCAATATGGTTATTTGCCCGAAAGAGGTAAAAAGTTTGTTGATATTGACCCGACAGTCTGGAAAAGATACGGTGCTTTGGTAAAGAGTCATCCGGATGTGGTGACCGATACAAAGAATAATGTGATTTCATTATATGCTACGGCTGCTTATGTTTATGACAGTCGCTATATTCTGAACTTCAATATACGTACTGACGGTTCTAATAAGTTCGGTCAGAGCAAGAGCGTTCGTTTTCTGCCAATATGGTCAGTGTCTACACGATGGAATGTTATCAATGAGAAGTTTATGAAGAACGTCGATTTCCTGAATGATCTGGCAATTCGTGCCTCATACGGTATACAAGGTAACGTGCATCCGGATCAGACCCCTAACTTGATTGCTAGTTTGGGGACATTGGAGTCAATGCCACAGGAGTATATTTCAACATTGTATAAGCTGCCGAATAATAAACTGAAGTGGGAAAAAACCAATTCGTATAATATTGCAATCGACTGGGCATTCTGGAATAACAGAATCTATGGATCGCTTGATGTATATTACAAAAAGGGAGTAGATCAGGTGGTTACGAAAAACGTAGCTCCTTCTACAGGTGCGTCAAGTGTCTCCATTAATGATGGTGATGTTGAGAATAAAGGTTGGGATTTGGCTGTTTCTTTTGTTCCGATTCAGACCCGGGACTGGATGTGGAGTTTATCATTCAATACAGGTAAAAACTACAATAAAGTGTTGAATGCCGGGAACTCAGCGATCACTTGGCAAGACTATATTGCAGGAACATTAGTGAGCAATGGCAATGCGATAAATAGTTTCTATTCTTATAAATTTGATAAACTGGATGATCAGGGTTTTCCTACATTTAAGGATATTAATGAGAAAGATGAAGAAGGAAATGCTGTGGTTCATTCTTTGCAGGAGATGTATGACCGTGCTTTTGTTCTTTCCGGAAAACGTGAACCCGATCTGACCGGTGGATTCTCTACTTATTTGAAATATAAGAATATTACATTTAATGCGTTGTTCTCATTCAGCTTTGGCAATAAAATGCGCTTGAATGATTTGTATGAGTCCTCCGGACAGCGGCTTCCTTATCCGGATCAGAATATGTCCAGTGAATTTGTGAATCGTTGGAGAGAGCCGGGTGATGAAGACAGAACCATTATACCGGTTTTATCGGATAAGAGTTTGCAGATCAACGATAAGGATGTGACCTATCGTATTGCGGATAATGGATGGGATATGTATAATAAGAGTGATATCCGTGTAGTTTCAGGCAGTTTCCTCAGATGCCGTTCGATGTCTATTCGCTATGATTTTAAACGTGAATGGTTGAAACCTGTCTATCTGAAAGGAGCAAGTGTCAGCTTTGATATGGGTAATGTATTTGTCATTAAAGATAAAGCGCTGAAGGGCAGAGATCCTGAACAGATTGGATTTGGCTCAAGAAGTATACCACCGCAGCGTTCTTACTCACTTCGCTTTAATATTACTCTTTAATAATGAATGATGATGAAAAAGTACAATTTATATATCATATTGCTTATCTGCACATTATCGTCGTGCAGTGACTTTTTGGAAGAAAGTTCACAAGATTTGATGATACCCAGATCGGTGAAGGATTACAAGGAACTGTTCTTCGGTGAGGTAATGAAAACGAATGAAAAAGACATACCTCATCCTTATCTGGAATATATGACAGACGATGTGAAAGACCAATGTTACTATGGAACCAGACCACAAGTCATTTCTAATGATTTCAGAGAATATGTTTGGGCATATTATACGTGGCAGGGAAACCCGGAAGTGGGAATTTCAAATGAACTTACGCCGGATGTTGCATGGACAGTCTATTATCATAAGATATTGATGACTAATATTATACTGGACCAGCTTTATACTATGAACGGGACGGATATGGAACGTCAGGATTTAGCAGGTGAAGCTTATTTCATGCGGGCTTTCTCGTATTTTATGCTTGCTAATTTGTATGGAAAGCCTTATCATCCTGCAACGGCAAATGAAGACTTATGTGTACCGCTCAATAAAGAAATCGGCTTATCAGATAAGATGATGAAGCGGGCCACGAATGCAGCTGTTTATGCCCAAATGGAAGAAGACATTAATAAGGCTATCCAGTGTTTTAAGGCTATAGGAGGTGAGAAAACTATTTTCCGTCCTAACTTGCCGAGTGCTTATCTATTGGCATCACGTATTGCTCTTTTTCAGGAGAAATATGATGAGACCATTCTTTATTGTGACTCGGTCTTTAAGGTCGCGACTCAGCCACTTTACAAACTTCAGGAAAAAAAGGACCACTATTTCTTTTCTCTTGCTAACAAAGAAATCTTGTTATCCTACGGACTTACATCACTTGAGACGCATATGAAAGAAGATTTCAGGTATACGGGGAACTTGGTGGTTTCTGATGATTTACTAGCGCTATATTCGGAAGATGATTTGCGTCTTACGAATTATTTCAAGAATACAATCGGCAACCAGACCAGACCTACTAACAAACAGTATAGTGTCTATACACCTATTAAGTGGACTAAAAATTCTGCTACAGTCTATGCCAACGCCTTGCGTATTTCGGAAGCTTATCTGAATCGTGCTGAGGCTTTTGCTGAACTTGGCAATACGAACAAGGCTCTTGCTGACTTAAATGAGCTCCGTGAAAATCGTATGAAACCGGGAACTCCGCCGTTAGCTGTTGATGAAGACGGAATTGTAGCAACCGTACGTAAGGAACGCCGTAGAGAACTGGCGTTTGAAGGATTCCGCTGGTTTGATTTGCGCAGATATGGCTGCCCTCCTCTTACGCATACTTACAGTTCAAAGGAGAACGAGGGAGCAGGGGATGTCTTCGAACTGAAAGAGAAAGGCTCATACGTGTTGCCGATTCCTAAGAGCGAAAGAGAGAGAAATACGGAAATAGAAATATTCGACCGTCCGAATAGTGAACCTGTTAATAATTGATCGATTATGAAGAAACTTATATTATTAATTTGTATGTTGGCAGGTATGTCTTCTTGTTATCATGAAGATGCGTTAATCGTTCCTGAGCAACCGGATAAATATAACATTTTGACAGATGACCCGTCAGATCCGACACAGCATTTTATATACCAGTTTTATCAGAAATATCAGACTGTGATTATAACTAATCCGACTGAGGCTGATTATAAATTCAACTTTACAGCGAATAACGGAATTAAAATAACTGCTCCCGAACAAAAGCAGGAGATTATTGATGAAGGGATTGAGTTTTTGCAAAAGGTATTATTGAATTTGTACTCGGATAGTTTTTTAAAGAAGAATTTACCTTTTTCTATATTGTTATCTGAAGAGGTCCGGATGGCCTCTTATGGTGAGACAACCATCATGAATTGCTATGCTAGTAGCAGCTTTATAGCCTTAGGTAATGTATCATCTTCTCTGAAAACAATGACCGATGAGGAGTTTGTGAAAATCAGAGCAGATGTGAATGCCAGCTTTTGGGCAAAGTATATGTCGGAAGTCAGAGGATTGTTTACTATTTCAGATGCTTTTTATGAAGCTAGTGAAGAAGTTGAACCGAAATTGTACGACCCGAACTGGTATCGTTTTAAAGGAACGGACCCTAATGAAATCGATTTTTATAAGTATGGGGTGATTACTTATTCTGAGAACTCCTATATTGATGAAGATTGGCCGGATTTTAATTCCATTTATGCTCCTTTAAAGAGTGAAGACCTTGCGCAATGGATGAATTTCGTCTTTGAGAAAACTCCTGCCGAGATTCAGGAAATCTGCGATAAATATCCGGTAATGAAGAAGAAGTATGATGTGATTCGGGAAGCTATGCTTGAAAACGGATTCGATCTGTCCAAACTGGAACTATAGAACTTAAAAACAGCATGATATGAACAAAATTTTCACCTTATTACTTGTAGGAGCATTAACTGCCGGAGCGGTAACTGCTAATGCCGAAAGTCAGATTTTTAAAAAGAAAAAGAAGAAAGCAAAAGCGGAAACAGAGCAGCCGGCGGCAAAAGATTCCACAAAGAGTAGTATGACCGAATACAAAAAACTACTGAAAGGAGCCAAGACGATTGATGGCATGTTTAAGGTACACATCGTTAAGGATAAGTATTATTTCGAAATACCTAAAGACTTGATGGGACGCGATTTTATGATTGCGTCCAGAGTATCGAGTACCAGTAACAATAAAGATATAGCTGCCGGACAAATGCCACGCAATCCGGTACTGGTAACTTTCTCGGCAGATAAAAAGAAAATCTACATGCACAAAAAGATGGTGCGCAATTTGTGTGACACCACTTCCAATATGTATGCTGCTTTTCAGCGCAACTTCTCAGACCCTATTTGGGAAGCATATAAGATAGAAAGTCTTTCACCGGACTCTTCAGCATATGTCATCGATATGAGTTCGCTTTTCATAACGGATGTACCCGAATTCAGCCCGTTTCGTTCGGAAAATATAATGGATGTATTGATGAAGAGAAAAGCACTGAAGGGAAGTCTTGCTTCTTCCAAATCGACTATTCTGGGAATGAAGTGTTTTCCGCTGAATATAAACATCAAGACGCTGATGAGTTATACTGTTGACGGAGGACCGTTCACTGTAACCATGACGCGTAATATTATTTTGCTGCCGGAGGAAATTATGCGTCCTCGTTATGGAGACTCGCGTATCGGTTATTTTGATGAAAGCAAGCGGTTTTATACTGAAAAGAAAGATGGTTTGCAAGAACTGACTTACATCAACCGATGGGATTTGCAACCAAAACCAGAAGACTTGGAACGTTATAAGCAAGGTGAATTGGTGGAACCTCAGAAGCCGATTGTATATTACGTTGATACTGCTATCCCCGACAAGTGGAGAGATTACATAAAGAAAGGAATAGAAGACTGGCAGGTTGCGTTTGAGGAAATTGGATTTAAGAATGCGATTGTAGCGAAAGACTATCCGAAGGATGATCCGAACTTTGATCCGGATGATATTCGTTATAGCTGCTACCGAATGATTACCACTCCGATACAAAATTCAATGGGACCTTCCTGTGCCGATCCTCGTTCGGGTGAAATCATTCAGGGTGACGTCTTGTTTTATTCAAATATCATTAAGTTGTTGCATAACTGGCGGTTTGTTCAGACTGCTACTGTTGACCCCAAAGTGCGCAAGGCTGTGTTTGATGACGAGACGATGGGAAGCTCGTTACGTTATGTAGCAGCGCATGAGATCGGACATACCTTGGGACTGATGCATAACTTTGGTGCATCTTATTCGTATCCGGTAGATTCGCTCCGTTCGGCCACTTTCACTCAGAAGTATGGTACAACTCCGTCCATCATGGACTATACGCGCTATAATTATGTAGCTCAGCCGGAAGACAAAGGAGTTGCTCTGACTCCTCCGCTTTTGGGTGTATATGATAAGTTTGCCATCAAATGGGGATATAAACCTATATTTGATGCGGCATCTCCTGAAGATGAGAAAGCTACTTTAAACAAGTGGATCAAAGAGAAAGAGAATGATCCGATGTACAAATACGGTCCGCAGCCTTTTATTAATGAGGTCGATCCTTCTTGTAAATCTGAGGATTTGGGTGATAATGCCGTGAAGGCAGGAAGATATGGCTTAAAGAATCTGAAACTTATCATGAAAAACCTGCCGGAATGGACCTATGAAGATGATCATCAATATGAACGCTTGACGGAATCATATCAGGAAGTGATTATGCAGATGCAACGCTACTTACTGCATGCCATGGTGTCCATCGGTGGAATTTATTTTGATGAGCCGAGACGGGACAGCGAAAAGCCTGTTATCCGTTTTGTGCCGAAAGCTGAACAGAAGGAGGCATTGAAGTTTATTATGGAAACTATGATGGAACTACCCGAATGGGTACTTGACAAGAAGGTGATTGAGTATACCGGTCCGACTTATTCGCCAAGTACTTTGCAGTCAATCATTATGAATCGTTTGTTCTTCACATACATTACATCCAGTCTTGTTTTGTATGAGGAGTTATATCCCAAACAGGCTTATACTTTTGCTGAATATATGGATGATATTTATGATTTTGTGTGGAAGAAAACTATATCCGGTGCCCGGTTGAATATGTACGACCGTAACCTGCAAATTACTTATGTGGAAAAGTTGTTGAAAGAAGGAGGAATGCTGAAACAAAAATCTTCTCCATTCTCATTTAAAGACTTGAATGAAGTTGAGAAACAACTGCTTACGGATAATGTCGATTGGACGAAAGCCGGCTTTGAACTCAACCCGCTCGGAAGTGTGGATATGGTTAAGAATCCGGCTATTTATCAGAAGGTAATGGATAGCTATAGTTTGCTGCGAAGCAAAGTAAATACGGGTGATGCTACTACCCGGGCACATTATCAAAGTCTTGTCTTTAAAATAAAGCAAGCGTTAACGGAACAATAACTATCTCTCTTAGATACTTGGGGGCACCTCGTCGCAGTGATTGTGGCGGGGTGCTAATTTTATCCGGTCAATGGCTTTTTATTGCATCGCCAACTATCGCATTGCCAACGCCTTATTCTCCGCCTCTTCCATGATTTCCCTTTCCCCGGGACCTTTGTCATTGATACCGCAGAGATGAAGAATACCATGAATAATAACCCGGTGTAGTTCATCATCATAAGCTGCCCCGAATTGCTCGGCATTGGTGCGTATCGTATCCAGACTGATAAACAGGTCGCCCGACAGACGATCACCTTCGCAATAATCGAAAGTAATGATATCGGTGTAGTAGTCATGTTGCAGATATTGACGGTTTACCTCCAGAATCTTTTCGTCCGAGCAGAAGAGGCAGCTACATTCTTTATCCATTCTGTTGTTTCCCGTTTTTTGATATCAGGCATCTTGATGCCTTCGGTTTGATAAGTTACAGCCATAATTGAGTCTATGATTTAAAAGAAAAATAAATAACTGATTAAGATGGCGGCTATAATACCGGAGAAGTCTGCAATCAAGCCGCAGGTGACTGCATTCCGGGTTTTACTGATTCCGACGCTGCCGAAGTAAACGGCAAGGATATAGAAAGTGGTGTCC
>OGDU01002598.1_pt1 | contig 11307 bp, 10 predicted proteins | sample 1570371 | NCBI WGS metagenome assembly OGDU01 (sample SAMEA2581977, study PRJEB24529) | metagenome | biome: Human gut stool | place: China | collected 2011
CATGGTTCACCTCGCAGCCGTCCACGTTGGTGAAAGCGGCGCAGTTGATGATGACGTCCGGGCGCTGACGGCGGATGAAGTCATCCACCATCTTGTAGTTGGTGATGTCCAGCTCCGGCAGGTCCACCGGAATGACCGTGGCGCTCACCAGCTTCTCGGGGATGGGGCCAAGCTCACTGCGGCCTTCCCGGAGCTGCTTGATGATCTCGGTGCCAAGCTGGCCTCTGCAGCCGGTAACAATGATTTTCATGCGGATACCGCCTCTCTTAATACTTCAGTTTGCCGTCGGCCACATTCTTGAGGTGCTGGCCGTAGGGGCTCTTGCCGTAGCGCTCTGCGCTTTCCAGCAGGGTATCGCGGTCGATCCAGCCGTACTTGAATGCAATTTCCTCGGGGGCGCTGATCTTGATGCCCTGACGCTTCTCGATCATCCGCACAAAGTCGGCTGCCTCCACGAGGCTGTCCATCGTGCCGGTGTCCAGCCATGCAAAGCCGCGGCCCAGCAGCTGGACGTCCAGCTCACCCTGCTTGAGGTACATATCGTTCAGGGTCGTGATCTCCAGCTCACCGCGGGCGGAGGGCTTGACCTGCTTTGCCATCTTAACGACTTCTTTGTTGTAGAAATACAGGCCGGTGATGGCGTAGTTGCTCTTGGGATGCTGGGGCTTCTCCTCGACGCTCAGTACCTTGCCGTTTGCGTCGAACTCCACGATGCCGAAGCGCTCGGGGTCCGGCACATAGTAGCCGAACACGGTGCAGCGGCCCTTGTTCTCGGCGTTGGAGACAGCATTCTTCAAAATCTTGGAGAAGCCGTTGCCGTAGAAGATGTTGTCGCCCAGGATCATTGCGCAGCAGTCGTCGCCGATGAACTCTTCACCGAGGATGAAAGCCTGAGCCAGGCCGTCCGGGGACGGCTGGACCTTATATTGCAGATGGATGCCGTACTGGCTGCCATCGCCCAGCAGCGCCTCGAAGCGGGGCGTGTCGGTGGGGGTCGAGATGATGAGGATGTCCTGGATGCCCGCCAGCATGAGGGTGGACAGCGGATAATAGATCATCGGCTTGTCGTAGACGGGCAGCAGCTGTTTGCTGGTGACCATCGTCAGCGGATAGAGCCGGGTGCCGGCACCGCCGGCCAGAATGATACCTTTCATTTTGTGCACTCCTTATATTATGAAATAAAAAAGTTGTGCAGCTTGTACAAGGCCTGGCAGCGTATCCGCCGGGTCCTGTATGGATTCAAAGCGGAGCTGCGTCCGCTGTAAACATTGTTGGTGGTAATACGCCGCCAGCCGCCGGGTTTCCCGCGCCACGCGCGCTGGCAGGATCTCGCTATGCACTACTGGCAAGCTTGCGATAGTATTACACCTTATTCTACTATCAAATCGAAAAAAAAGCAAGGAAAGAGCGCCCTCCACAAAAATTTTTGTGGAGGGCGCTCTTTTGTTTCATCAGCAAGCCCTCAGAACTTGAACCCCCACTTGTGGAAGTACCGCAGCAGGCTCCCGGTCTGCCACAAAAAGGGCTTGAGGCTGCGGTGGGCTGCACGATGCCATGCATGGATGGCGGTGTACTGCGGCACGAGGTAGGCTTTGCCGGTGGTGCGCATCTTCTGGGTCAGGTCGGCATCCTCTACATACATGAAGTAGTGCTCATCGAAGCCGCCTACGGCCTTGAACTCCGCCGTCCGCACGGCGGAAAAGCTGCCGGTGCAGAACTCGATCTCAACGGGAGCGGACAGATCCTCCCCCTCCATCAAATACGCACGGTTATATTTCTCCCAGAATTTCAAAAACGGCAGCTGGCGGTAGACCATGGGCCGCAGCGCACAGCGCCGCAGCGGCAGGCTCTGGGAACGGCCATCCGGGAAGCGCAGCCCCGGCCGGGCCATCACAGCATCCGGATGCTCTGCCATCCAGTCGGCCAGGTCGCTGAGGGTATCAGCAGTGAGCTGGATGTCCGGGTTCAGGATAAAGTGGTAGTCGCTCGTCAGCTCCGGCAGGACGGTGTTGTGTCCGGTGCCGAAACCGCCGTTCTCCTTGCGGCAGCGCACCTCGACTTTCTGGCCGGGCTGAGTGCTCAAAGTGCCGCCCTTCACGGCGGCTTCCAGACGTGCGCCGCTGCCGTCGGGGCTGGCGTTGTCCACCAGATAGAGGGTCAGCGGGTGGCGGCGGGTGTATTGCAGCACCGTCTGCGCCGCCTTGAGGGCTTCGTCGCAGCCGTTATAGACAACGATACAGGCAGAGAGTTCCAAGTTTCATGCTCCTCATTTTTATAGCTCAGACCTTTCCGCCATGCCAAGGGCTCCCCTTTTTCAGGGGAGCTGGCGAGCGAAGCGAGACTGAGAGGTTGTTCCTCTTTTATTTATTCCAGCGGTAATATCTTCAGGCTGAAATCTTCGCGCTGGATGTCGAAGTTGGGGTTGGTGCAGGGGTCGCCCGCAGCCAGCAGGTCGCCCCAGCGGGCCTGAAAACGCAGCACCTCGCCCTGAAAACGCTTCTGCTTTTCGGGGTTATCCTCCATGCCGCGGCTCTTGCTCTCGTAGTGGTAGAGCTGGGCAAACGGGGTGAAGACGTTGGTGTAGCCTGCCTGACGGACGCGGACGCAGAAGTCCACATCGTTGAAGGCCACGGCATAGCTCTCGTCCAGACCGCCCACTTCGTCGTAGATCTCCTTGCGGATGAGCAGGCAGGCGGCGGTGTCAGCGTAGACGTCCTGCACATAGTTCAGGCGGCCCATATAGCCGTCGGAGCTGGCGGGATAGTACTTGTGCAGATGGCCCGCCACGCCGCCGATGCCGAAGCCGACACCGGCGTGCTGGATGGTATCGTCCGGGTAGAGCAGCTTTGCGCCCACGCAGCCCACCCGCTTCTGCTGGGCATACATGACCATCTCTTCCAGCCAGGCGGCGGTGATGACCTCGGTGTCGTTGTTGAGCAGAAGCAGATACTCACCGGTGGCGAACTTCTCGCCGAAGTTGTTCAGGGCGCTGTAGTTGAAGCCCTTGCCCTCCCAGGTGACGACCTTGAGGTTATCGGGGTGCTCTTTCTGCATCCGCTTATAGGTGCGGAAGGTTTCGGGGGCCTTGCTGTTGTTCTCGATGAGGATGATCTCAAAATCCGGGTAGGTGGTGCGGGCGTAGATGGACTCCACGCAGGTCTCCAAGTCGCGGATGTGATCGCAGGTGGGGATGAGGATGCTCACCCGGCCCGGATGGTCGATCGTATAATCGGTCTTGTAGTAGCCCGGCGTACCCGGGATGAGAGACACATCGTCCACGGCCACGCCGCAGCGGGCGTAATGAGCCTTGAGGGCGGCAATGCCCGCGTCGATGCAGTAGGTCTTGGCGGAGATGTCGCTGGCCGTGCTGCCGGGGCTGGAACGCCAGTAATAGAGGGCGTGGGGGATGTGGACGATCTTCCGGGCCGTCTCGGTCAGGCGGAGGAAGAGCTCGTAATCCTGACTGCCGTTGTACTCCATCCGCTCCGGGCCGCCTGCGGCATCCATCAGCCGGCGGCTGAAGAGGGTCAGGTGGCAGATATAGTTGTTGGAGCGGAGGTTGTCCAGCATGAAATCAGGCTTGAAGTGGTAGAGCACCACATTCTCCACCTTGCCCTCAAAGGTCGCCTCATCGGTATAGACGAAGTCGGCTCCCTGCTCGGCGATGGCCTTGGCCGCGTACCAGAGGGCGCAGGGATGGAGGATGTCGTCGTGGTCCAGCAGGGCGATGAAGTCGCCGGTGGCCATCTCGATGCCTTTGTTGGTGTTGCCGGGGATGAGCTCATTCTTCTCCAGCTTCCTGTAGCGGATACGAGGGTCCACAGCGGCGCGCTGCTGCACCATCTCGCCCACACCCGGGGCAGTGCCGGCATCCACACAGCAGAGCTCCCAGTTGCGGTAGGTCTGGTTCACAACGGAATCCAGCAGCTCTTCGAGGAAGTCCAGCGGGGTGTTGTAGAGCGGCACCACGATGCTGATTTTCGGGCCTGCAGGCTGGTCGCCTGCCTGCCGCACCAGCAGTTCCACCGGTGCGAACCGGTCGGCGCGCATGACTTTGCCCGGGAAGAGGGCGGCGTACTCGCGGCGGGCGCGGGCCAGTTCCCGCACACCCTCGATGCCGCCGCTGCGCAGTTCCCGCAGGAGCACGAAGAGGGGCAGAGTGTGCCAGAGCTGGCGGCTCTTGCTGACGACATAGCGCATGGGCCAGGTCATCTTCCAGAACTTCGAGCCGGTCACCTCGCCCAGTGTCTTCTCCAGCTGCTGCTCATGGCTGCGGCTGAGCGAAAGGTCGGTGCGCAGCCGGGCGATGAGCTCGGCTTCCTCGCCGCAGGTGCGCTCGGCGCGCACCATCCGGTCACGCAGGATGTCCATTTCCATCTCGTAGCCCCGCACCATCTTCAGCTGGGTGGGCTGGCTGGTGCAGAACAGCGCCGACGGCTGAGCGCGGCCCTTGCTGCGCCAGCCAAAATCGCGGAAGTATCCCCGCTGAGCCAGCTGCTCGGCCCAGCCCGCCATAACGGTGCTCTCATCGCTCACCAGCAGCACCCGGGCGGGCAGCGTCTCGGGCAGCGTTTCCCACGCGGGGTCTGCCACCACCAGAAGCTCTGCCTCAGAGCTCTCTGTCCACTCTTCTGCCTCCACACCTGCACGGTGCAGGGCCTTGGCCAGCAGGGGCATCTGCTCTCCCAGCAGGGCCGCCGAGGCGGGGTTTGCCTCCTCCGCGATGCGCTGCGCCAGTGCGCGGCAGCGCTCCCGCTCCCGCTTTTCTTTCTTTTCCTTCTCCAACTGCATTCCGTTCTCTCCACCTGTTGTTCTTTATCGTATCGCTCCCGCTCTGAAGCGTGAAACGCGAAATAGTCTGTCTCTTGTGTACAAGCGTGTACAGTATACCAAATCACGTCTCATTTGAGAAGTATTTTGCGCAATTCCTTTTGATTTTTTACATGCCCAGCAGGCGGCGCAGCCAGCCGAACAGACCTCCGCCGGAGCTCGTGCCGCTTCCCACCGTCCGGATGGAAACGCCGGAGTAGTAGTGCTTCAGGATGTCGCGGTAGCCCATCCCCTCCTCGGCGGCGTAGCCCACGGCGCCGCACTGGCTCATGCCCACGCCGTGGCCGAAGCCGTAGTAGTACATACAGGGTACACCCGTTGCATCCGTGCTGAAATCAAAGCAGTAGCGGGAGGACACGAACTGGCCGATATAGCGGTAGCTGCGGCCATTGGACACCAGCGTATTGTACTGGACGAAGCCGCCGAGGTCTTTGTGGGTGGTGTCGGCGCTCTGGTAGGGCTCACCGGTGCGGCTGTCGTTGTACTCGACATAGTCATAATCCTTGCCGATGATGCGGCGCATCTTCTCGTGGTACTGGCGCTCATAGGGGCTTTCCACGCTCTTGAGATACGGCACGTCCGAGCCCCAGGCGTCGAGGCTGGAACAAGTGCCGTAGACGCCGGTCTGGGTGTTGTAGCCCGCGCTGGCCGACCAGACGGCGTCGATGACGCTGCCGTTGTAGGTCAGCACCTCATCCTTCACCGACTCCACCGCCTTGCGGATAGCCGACCGGGCCGAGGACGGGATGTCCTCCACGGGGGTGTAGATGAGAGCGTTGGCCGAGGAGCCGTACTGCTTATGGTACTCGAGGTAGGAGTGGATAGCCACGGCCTGGGCCTTCCACGCCTCCTGCGCGGCGCTGGCGTTGACATAGCTGCCGATGGAGCCAAGCTCGGTATAGGTGATGCCCACCAGGCAGTCCACGAGGTCCAGCGACACGTTCCGGCGCAGGCCCTTGCCCTTGATGTTCAGATAGGGCAGTGTGATCTTATCTTTGGAGCCGAAGAGCCAGCTCAGACAATTTTCCTCTTCCTCAGGGATAAGGGTGGTGTTTGCACCGCCAATGGTGGTGGCACCGGGTGCGGCATCCTCGGCGAACGCCGCCGGGACAGCCACACACAGCATCACAGCTGCCAGCACCAGCGCCGCCAGACGGCGCGCGAAACTCAGACTCTGCTTCACGGTCATTTCCTCCTGTGGTTTCTGGATCTTTTCATAGTTGTTATCAGTGTAACACACTGCGCCCCCGACGGCAAGGACGGAAGTTGTACAAAAATGTGAAAAGACGCCTTTGCAAGCTGCCGGAATTATGATACAGTATAGCATGAGATGATATGCCCCCTTTGGCGGGCATGACAGGGAGGGCCGGAATGGACAGCAGAGAGTTATATCCCAGCGACGAGCAGCGGCGCCGCATCATGGACTTTATCATGGCGGCGGGCGAGACGCTGCTGGAAAACGGAGCAGAGGTCTTCCGGGTGGAGCAGACGATGGAGATCATGGCCCGCAGCTTCCATCTGCGGGAGTTCCACGTCTATGTGCTGACCAACGGCATCTTCGCCAGCGCCGGCACGGCAGAGATCGCCGAAGTGCGGAACGTGCCGGTGCGGACGACTCACTTAGGCCGGGTGGTCGCGGTGAACGCCCTTTCCCGCGAGATAGCAGCCGGGGGCGTCACACTGGACGAGGCTGAACACCGCCTGGCCGAGGCCCGGCGCATCCCCTTCCCCAAGGGGAAGACCCAGCTCCTCGCCGGGATGAGCGGCACAGCCTGTTTTGCGCTCATCTTCGGCGGCACGATACGCTCAGCGCTGGCGGCAGCGGCGGCGGGTTTCATCGTCAGCGGCTATCTGCTGCTGTGCGAAAAGAAGAATCTTTCCAACGGTTTCCGCAAGATCTCGGCGGCAGCGCTCATTACATTGGTCTGCATTCTGGGGTGCCATCTGCTGGACACTGAGGCCAGCCACGCCATCATCGGCACCCTGATGATATTGACCCCCGGCATCGCCTTCACCATGGGCATCCGGGATTTCGTGCAGGGCGACTACCTCTCCGGCACCATCCGGATGATAGATGCCCTGCTCATCGCGGCCAGCATCGCCATCGGCACCGGCCTTGTTCTGAGCCTTACTTCTCTGCTGACGGGGGTGACGGTGGTATGATGACCTTGACAAGCACACAGATCGGCCAGCTGGTGGCACAGTTCTTTCTGGCCGGGGCGGGAACACTGAGTTTCGCCGTCCTCTTCGCCTGCCCTAAGCGCACGCTCCCCTGCTGTGCGCTGGTGGGCGCAGTGGGCTGGTTCGTCTACGAGCTGGCTGTCTTATACGGGGCCGACGCGGCGGCAGCCTCCCTCATCGCGGTCATCCCACTGTCGCTGGCGGCGCGTATCTGCGCCGTGCTGCTCAAGACGCCGGTGACGGTCTTTTTGCTGACCGGCATCTTCCCGCTGGTCCCCGGCGCGGGCATCTACTACACCGCCTACTATTTCATCCAGGGCGAGAATGCCCTTTCGCTGGCCAACGGCATCTCCACCTTCAAGGTGGCCGTGACGCTGGCTGTGGGCATCGCGCTGGTGCTGGGTCTGCCCATGCCCAGCGGCCACGCCTGGAAGCGGAAATAGATTCCTGCCTCCCTTGTGCGGCTCTTTCGCCGGTGCTATAATCAAATCAAACTTATATAAAGGAGTGTCTGCCGATGTCTGTTATGGAAACGCTCAACACCCGCCGCACCTACCGCCGCTTCGCCCAGAAACCGGTGCCGCAGGATGTAGTGGACGATATGGTGGAGGCCCTGCGCCTGTCGTCCTGCGGCGCGAACCGTCAGGCCGTGAAGCTGGTGGTTGTGCAGAGCTCTGAGATGGTGAAAAAGGTCCATCCGCTGGTCAAGTGGGCCGCCTATCTGCCGCCGGAGCAGGGTGTTCCCAAAGCCGACGAGCAGCCTGTGATGTATCTGGCCGTCGTGCAGGACAGCTCCATCCCCGGCGACCTGAACACCGACACCGGCATCGCGCTGGCGAACATCACCCTCGCCGCATGGGCCAAGGGTGTGGGCAGCTGCATCATGGGCGCCATCAACAAGCCTGCCCTGAGCGAGCTGCTGGGCATCGCCGCACCGGACAAGCTGGCGTTCATGGTAGCTCTTGGCTACCCCACTCACGCCGCCAGAGTCGTACCGATGACGGAGAAGACCGGCATCAAGTATTACCTCGATGAGAACGGTGACTACTGCGTGCCGAAGCGGAGCGTGGAAGAGCTGGCAAGAAGCGTATAATGGCTCCCCTGATAGGGGAGCTGTCTGCGAAGCAGACTGAGAAGTTCTGCATATATACATCGCTCTCAAGCTTTATTCTGCATAATTGTTTGCAATTCGGTTTCAATTTGATGGAATTTTTGCACAACACTTGACTTTTCAAATTGTACAACCTATACTAAACACGCTCTCTGATTTTTCGATGAATCGCATCGCAGCAGAGAGATGCAAACGATATGCACATAAAGAGGAGTGTTTGAATATGAAAAAGATCTCTCGCCGCAGCTTTCTTGCTGCCGCCGCTGTTTCCGCTGCTGCTCTGGCCCTGACCGCCTGCGGCGGCTCTGCCTCCACCGCTTCTTCCGCTGCTGCAAGCTCTGTTGCTGCTTCTTCTGAGGCTGCTTCCACCAGCGCTGCCGCTGCTGAGCTGACCACCGTTGAGGCTGGCAAGCTGACCATGGCTACCAACGCCACCTTCCCTCCCTACGAGATGACCACCGACGCCGGCACCATTGAGGGCATCGATGTGGACACCGCACAGGCCATTGCCGAGAAGCTGGGCCTGGAGCTGCAGATCGACGACATGGATTTTGACGCCGCTCTGCTCAGCGTGCAGCAGGGCAAGGCCGACATCGCCATGGCAGGCATCACTGTCACCGACGAGCGGATGGCTGTGATGTCCTTCTCCGACAGCTACGCCACCGGCATCCAGTCCGTCATCGTGCCCGAGGGCTCCGACATTGCCTCTGTGGACGATCTGGCCGGCAAGAAGATCGGCACCCAGCGCGGCACCACCGGCTACCTGTACTGCTCCGACGACTTTGGCGAGGACGCCGTGGTGGCCTACGACAACGGCCTGACCGCTGTACAGGCCCTGAACAACGGTCAGGTGGACGCTGTGGTCATCGACAACGAGCCCGCCAAGGCCTATGTGGAGTCCAACCCCGGCCTGAAAATCCTGGACACCAGCTACGCCGAGGAGGACTACGCCATTGGCATGAACAAGAGCAACACCGCTCTGCTGGAGGCTGTGAACGCCGCTCTGGAGGAGCTGAAGGCTGACGGCACCCTGCAGGCCATCGTGGACAAGTACATCAAGGCTGAGTAAACAGACCCCTCAAGGGGAGGCGGCCCACCGGGCACCTCCCCTTTTTTAAGGGATATAGGTTACAAAATTCTGACAAGATCACAACAGACGAAAAGAAAGTGAGGATGCGAATGGCCGCACAATACGAACTGTTGAGCCAGCTGCTGAAAAGCGGCGGCCGGCTGGACATGGGGCAGGAGCTGTTCTACAAATTTTATCAGGCCTTTGTCCTGAAGGACCGCTGGCTCCAGTACATCGGGGGCGTAGGCACCACCCTGCTGGTCACTGCCATTGCTCTGGCCATGGGCGTCCTGCTGGGCAGCGTGGTGGCGCTGGTGCGTGTGGCCCACGACCAGCAGCGCCCCGGCCGCCGCAACCCGGTGCTGGGGGTCTTTAACGCCGTGTGCCAGGTGTACACCACCGTGATCCGGGGCACCCCCATGATGGTGCAGCTGCTGATCATGAGCATGGTCATCTTCAACAACAGCCGCAACTTTACCATGGTAGGCGCTCTGGCGCTGGGCATCAACTCGGGCGCTTACGTCTCCGAGATTATCCGGGGCGGCCTGATGGCTGTGGACCCGGGCCAGATGGAGGCCGGCCGCAGCCTGGGCCTGAACTACATCACCACCATGGTGGTCATCATCATCCCCCAGGCCATCCGGGCGGTGCTGCCTGCCCTGGGCAACGAGTTCATCATGCTGCTGAAGGATACCTCCCTCATCACCGTCATCGGCGGCAAGGAGCTGCTGTATGCGGCCCAGGGCATCATGAACCGCACCTACGAGGCCATGTTCCCCCTGTTTGGCGTGGCACTGATCTATCTGGTGCTGGTGATGATCTTTACCTGGCTGCTTGCAAAATTTGAGAGGAGGCTGGCACAAAGTGACCGATAAGATCCTGGAAGTCCGGGGCCTGACCAAGACCTACGGCGGCGAAAAGCGCAAGGGCGCAAAGCAGGCTGCCCCCACTCTGGACGTGCTGCGGGGCATCGACATCGACATCTACCGCGGCGACGTGGTCTGCCTCATCGGCCCCTCGGGCTGCGGCAAATCCACCTTCCTGCGCTGCCTGAACCGGCTGGAGATTCCCACCGGCGGCAGCATCAAATTTGAGGGCGTGGAGGTGGACGACGACCACATCGACTCTGTCCGCCAGAAGATGGGCATGGTGTTCCAGCACTTCAACCTCTTCCCCCACCTGACCGTCAAGAAAAACCTTGAGCTGGCCCCCAGCCTGCTCAAGCTCAAGGACAAAGAGGCCATCTCCAAGCGCGCCGACGAGCTTCTGGCCCGCGTAGGTCTGGCCGATAAGGCCAACGTCTACCCCAAGAGCCTTTCGGGCGGCCAGCAGCAGCGCATCGCCATCGCACGCGCACTGGCAATGGACCCGGACGTCATCCTCTTCGATGAGCCTACCAGCGCCCTCGACCCCGAGATGGTCGGTGAAGTGCTTGAGCTGATGAAAGAGCTGGCTCACACCGGCATCACCATGCTGGTGGTCACCCATGAGATGGGCTTTGCCCGCGAAGTCTCCAACCGCGTCATCTTTATTGACGAGGGAAGAATCCAGGAGGATGAGCCGCCGCAGGAGCTGTTCACCAACCCCAAGCACCCGCGTCTGAAGGCATTTCTCTCCAAGATGCTGTAAGATATAAAGAAACAATACAAAACCCGGAACTCTTTTCAAGCCGTCCTGGCTCTGAAAGGGTTCCGGGTTTTATTCATTGTTTTTTTCAGAGAGCTGTTTTGCAGCAGTCTTTCTGCTTATGCTCAGTTGTTGGCTTCCACCTTGCTCAGGAGGATACGGTCATTGTCGAGGACCTTGCCGGCGTTCTCGCGGAACTTCTCGAGCAGGTCGTCCACGGTCATCTTGCTGCGGGCCTCGCCCTTGACATCGAAGACGATGCGGCCTGCGTCCATCATGAGGGTGCGGTTGCCCAGCTCCAATGCCTGATGCATATTGTGGGTGACCATCAGGCAGGTGATCTTCTTTTCGGCCACGATGCTCTTGGTGAGGTCCAGCACCTTTTCGGCGGTGGCAGGGTCGAGAGCGGCGGTGTGCTCGTCCAGAAGCAGGAGCTTCGGGGTGACGAGGGTGGCCATCAGCAGGGTCAGTGCCTGACGCTGACCGCCGG
>OGDU01002600.1_pt1 | contig 11305 bp, 6 predicted proteins | sample 1570371 | NCBI WGS metagenome assembly OGDU01 (sample SAMEA2581977, study PRJEB24529) | metagenome | biome: Human gut stool | place: China | collected 2011
GTCATTTGGTATTTACAATGACCGATGAACCGGTGAAAAGAGTGTTGAAGTAATATAATAATGTTGCCGTATGAGAAGAATAATTGGATTTGTCACGATGTTTTTTTTAGCTGTGACAGTAGTTTTCGGGAAATCTCAGGAGAATATTATAGATATTACATTTAATAAGTTAGGTGCTGTTTATCATAAAAACGAGTCTGGGAATTCAGTTTGTAAGGTTATAAAAGCAAATAACGATATTACCTATAAGGTTGTGGTCGAGATAGTGGATATCGATAAAAAACCGATTGGTTATAAGAAAACGTACACGCTGTCGAGTCCTTTCGAACGGTATTATTACGTTCCGTTCCAGTTCTCGGAATTGGGCTATTATTATTTGAGCGTAAGTTTTTTACACGGAGATAAAGTCATATTCTCGAAACAGGAAGGTTTTGGCGTGATACCCGATGTGACCCTTACGAAGAAAGATTACGATTCTCCGTTTGGCGTAGGAGCTCATTATGCTCGTTATGGAGACTGGCGGGTGGCCGAGATTCAGCAAGCATTGGGTATTGCTTGGGTCAGAGATGTTGCGAGATGGAAAGATTTTATCGGTACTGCGAGAAATACGCCCGATCCTTTTATCGATTATTTAGACCGTCACAATATTTGTTGGTTGCCTATTTTAGACTATGTGGATGCCAATCATGGCTGGCAAGATGAAAATGGTATCTGGCGTTGGGACGAAGATGTGACGAATATCAAAAAATATGTCGAGATGAATGAGAATCGTATTCTTGTTTATGAGTCGCAAAACGAGCCTAGTAATTTTGCAGGGTGGAATAAACGATGGCCCCATCCGCAAGGACAGAAATGGCGTCCGCAGGGTTGGGGTGTCCCTTTTACCGATCTGGTGAAACAGATGCATGATTCTATTAAAGCGGTAAACGGGGATATAAAATTGATTTGGCCCGGAGAGGAAGAGTGGATCGAATATTTCGACGACAATCGGGAAGATGTCGCCAATCATATCGATTTTACAGCGATACACCCATATATATTGTGGAGGAAATATCCCGAAACATCTCCATTCTATGATGGCTTTTATAAAATGCAGAAAGAGATGCTTAAAAAACGGAATATCCCGACCGAGATTTGGGTAACCGAAACCGGGTGGACAACTTATCTTCCCGATAGTATACGTCGTCATTTCCCACCTGTAACGGAATATCAACAGGCCCAGTATTTGGTACGTAATTATTTGGTACAGCTTTATTTTGGGGCGAGAAAAATGTTTTGGTATGAATTGGTGGAAGAGCCTTTCGGCGTTCATCATCCAGAGTCGGGATTCGGTATACTTCGATATAATACTATGTTGACTGTTAAGCCGGCAGCGGTAGCATTCGCCAATATGGTTAATAACTATCGGTATTTGAAGCCGATAGGAAAGTACTTAGCAAAAGATCGCAAAACTTATGGTTTTATTTACGAGAATGAAAAAGAGAGCGGAGCCCCTGTACTGAGTATTTGGAGAGAGGCTGATGAAAAAGAGGAACTTATCCCGGTAAAGTATACGAAGTCATTGACTGGGGTTGATATATTTGGTCGTACCATAGAGATACCTATCATTGATGGTATGGCACATTTACCGTTATCCATGTCTGTTTTGACTGTGAGTGGATTCGATATGGACGATTTGAAAAACTTGTATGAACCCAAAGAGCAATATTGAAATGAAAAAGGTACTGTTGAAAATTTTGTTTATATTCTTTCCGATTATCTTGTTTGCCCAAAACAATTATTACGATGTGGTCGTGGTAGGTGGAACTCCGGGGGGAATTATGTCTGCTATCGCAGCATCGAGAGAAGGGAAAAAAGTGGTGGTTTTAGAACGTTCGGCACATATTGGAGGGCTTCCCGCTAATGGATTGGGGGCTACCGATATTGCGACGCGGGGAGCTACTACCGGTTTGTTCCGAGAGTTTGTGAATCATGTACTGGATTATTATATAGAAAAATACGGGAAAGACTCCGAACAGGTGAAGGTTTGTAGCGATGGGTATCATTTTGAGCCTCATGTAGCGGCTTTGGTTTTTGAAAAGATGCTTGAACCGGAGAGAAAGAATATTACTGTTTTGACCATGCGCCAATTCGATTCCGAAACGAAGAATGTTGCGATGGACGGTGCTGAGATTCAATGTATCAGAATATACAACAGGGATACCAAGAAATGGGAACAGTATAGTGGTAAAGTGTTTATAGATGCGACTTATGAAGGTGATTTAGGAGCAGCGGCAGGAGTTCCGTATTCGATAGGCCGCGAAGGTAAGGACGAATATAATGAAATAGGAGCAGGGCGTCTTTATAAATTGTGGTTGGGCCCTGAATTAGAAGGAACGACTAATGAAGGCGATGGAAATATTCAGGCATATAATTATCGCCTTTGTTTGACGAATGATCCATCTAATCGTATTTTGCCAGAGAAGCCTAAGAGATATAATCGTAAGGAATACCTTTCTTTGGTAGAGGACGTTTATACAGGTACATTCGCCGGAGTAGAGATGTTGAGTGTTACTCCTGAGATGCAGGTAGCTAACCGAAGACATATCGAAAATGGAGGAACTACACAAATACCGGGCGATCCTTGGGGAATAGCGAAAATTACGAATATGGTTGATTTACCTAACGGAAAAACGGATGCAAATAACCAGCATTTAGCTCTAATCTCGACAGATTTACCCGAAGAAAATTGGCAATGGCCCGAAGAAAATTGGCAATGGCGAGATAGATTTGCTCAAAGATTGAAAGAGTATACGTTAGGATTATTGTGGTTTGCCCAAAATGATGAAGCACTTCCGAAAGCTTTTCGAGATAATGTTAGAGAATGGGGACTGGCAAAAGACGAGTATATCGATAATGGCAATTTCCCGAGACAAGTTTATGTGAGAGAGGGGCGTCGTTTACATGGAGAACATTTTTTTACAGCGAATGATGCTTATCCCGTGGCGAAAGGGAAACGTCCCCCTTTGTATAGCAATAGCATTACTGCTAGTCATTATGCTCTTGATTCACATGCTGTTCATAAACGGGAGAAAGGTAAGATTGCTTTGGACGGATTCTTTAACTATCAAGCGTCGGTCTATACGGTTCCTTTTGGCGTGATTCTGCCGAAAAAAGTCAATAATTTGTTGATTCCAGTACCTGCTTCTGCTACTCATGTAGGCTTTTCTACTTTGCGTATGGAGCCTTGTTGGATGGCATTGGGACAGGCTGCGGGTATAGCTGCCGCTCTTGCGATTGAGCAGAATAAATCGGTGAAAGAGCTCGATATAGAGGATATTCAAGCGGAGTTGCTAAAAGAAAAAACTACCTTAATGTATTTTAAGGATATAACCGTCGATAGTCCAGATTTCGAGATGGTTCAATATATGGGACTTCGAGGGTATATAACCGATTGGGTCGCCGATTTGGACGGACCTATGGATAGGGATACGGCTAAATCTTGGAGCACGATGTCGGGTATAACGATAGAAAAATTTAAAGGGAAATCTCGTCGAGATATTCTTCAAGCCGTTTATGATTTGATCAGATAAATTTATACGGTATTATGGGGTATAAAAGTTTCTGTTGTTTGCTTTTGCTTTTAACGGGTAATGTTTCGCTTCGGGCGCAAGGTATAGATGATATTTCTCCTATGGCGATTTACAATATCGGGTTAGTGGGTTGCGATTCCATCGGTGTAAATGTTTTGAAGACTTTTATATCAACCGGTGAAGCTAGATGTGTGGCTGTATTCGACGAAAAGACTACTTTGGCAGAGAGTGCGGAAAGAGAAATTACATCGATTCAAGATAAGGCTCCTTTGTTATATAATGATTATTGCAAAATGCTAGACCGGAGAGATTTGGATATTGTACTTATCGCTGTATCGAAAGAGGAACAAGACAAGTTCTTTTTGAAGGCTTGTGAGTATGATAAAAATATTTATATCGAGATATCCCAGTGTTTATCGCCGGAAGAGATACAGCCTGGTGTAGTACAGGTCGGGCGTAGCTCGTTGGGAGTAAACAATATGATTGCTCGTATAAAAGATTTTTTGTCTTTTTTGAGCGGGTTGAAAGATAAAACTTCATATCCGATAGAGAGTGCTGTTTGTCTGGAATAATAAGAATAATAAAAAAGACAAAGAAGGTGTGCCGCTTAGCGGTGCACCTTCTTTATTATTTGAGGGTCGATTGGTTAAAGTGTCAGTATAGGATAAAAAAGATGTAGTATTTGCCTGAATCAAAAACTTCCTTTGTAAAAGTTTTAGTAGAAAGGAATATACCATGAGAAAATTGCTATCATCTGTATTCTTATTTTTCGTATTGATTGCAAGTGCTAATGATAAGTTTTTAGTCAATGATTTTGAATCGGGGCTCGGTGGAGCCGGTAATGCATGGGGCGGGGTTTGCGAATGGATTGATAATCCTTTGAAAGATGTAAATAATTCTTCGTCGAAGGTTTTGAAGGTAAGTAGCAGTGAATTTGCAGCGACTTCGATTCCGTTTACCTTGCCTAATGGTAAGGTTTTGACGGACTATATGGGTGTGCGGTTACAATTGGCTGTTATCGATGCGTGTGGCGAGAATATACATTGGGTAGGGTGTGATTTGGGTGTACAAGATAATGTGGGAAATAAATGCTGGCCGGGTTCGGCTTCTTGGCAAACCGGTGAGTTAAATACATGGATAACGCTTGAATTCTGGTTGGACGAAACGATTCTTTCGGCTTGGCTTGCCGGTGAACATACAGATGAGTTGAGCTTATTGATGAAAGTAGGGCGTCAGAAATTTATCTATATTATAGACAATATCGAGCTGATTGAAAAGGCAGAGTATGTAGGGGACGGAACTCAAAATTATTTTGGAGTGAATTTATCGGGGGCAGAGTTCGGCGGTATTTATCCCGGGGTAGATGGTACTCATTATGGGTATCCAACGTATAAGGACCTCGATTATTTTAAGGGGAAGGGATTGAACCTTATCCGTTTTCCATTTCGTTGGGAACGTATCCAACGTGTAATGAACGGACCTTTGGATGCAACGGAGTTGTCTAAAATGAAATCTTTTGTTCAGGCTGCCGAGAATAGAGGTATGCCTGTAATTCTCGATCTACATAACTTTGCTCGTTATTCGTTCGATGGTGGGAAAACCTATACGTTAATAGGGGAGTCGTCCAACCTTACTGCCGAACATTTGGCCGATGTGTGGAGAAAATTGGCGCAGGAGTTCAAGGATTATAATAATATTTGGGGATACGATATTATGAACGAGCCTTATTCTATGCATCCTTCGGCTCCCTGGGTGAATATAGCTCAGGTAGTTATCGATGCTATTCGAGAAGTAGATACGGAAACTCCTATTATCTTATGCGGCGATTCATTCAGTTCTGCACGTTTTTGGGTCGAGTATAGCGATAATCTTAGGACATTGGTAGATCCGTCGGATAATCTCATATTTCAGGCACATCTTTATTTTGATAAGGATTATTCCGGTCAATATTTAAATTCTTATGATGCCGATGGTGTTACGGCTAATACGGGTGTTGAGCGTGCAAAGGATTTCGTGGAGGGGTTGAAGCGATATAATAAGCGAGGGTTGTTGGGTGAATATGGAGTTCCCGACGATGATCCTCGTTGGTTGGAGACACTGGAAAATCTGTTGATCTATTTGCGGGATAACGGTGTGCCGGGAACCTATTGGTCGGCAGGCCCTCGTTGGGGTGATTATAAATTGGCTGTACAGCCTTCTAATAATTATACCGTGGATCGTCCGCAGATGTCTGTTTTGGAAAAATATACGGTTACTGCCGGAAATGAATCTGGAATCGAAGAACGTGCGGATATATCGGGAAGCGGATTGAAAGTTTCCTGTATGGGTAGGGAGATTACATTGAAGAGTGAAAAGCCTTGTGAAGTAAGTGTGTGGAATCTATCGGGAGTATTGGTACATAAAGTATCGGTATTGCCAAATTCGCCTGTTTATTTAACTCTTTTACCGGGATTTTATATGGTGGAACATATAAAAATTGTCGTTAATTAACAGCTTGTTATCTTGTAATAAATATAATTGTTAAAAATGATAATATAGTATTAGTCTTAGATAAAAGAGTACTACACTTTTCTTTTTTATAATTCTGTTACGTCGAATGTTTATTTTAATTTTACATATGAAATAGAACTGTAATTCTATGGATATAAAAATGTTTAACTTAAATAGTAGATAACATGAAAAAAACATTATCTCTTTTGTGTGCTGCTTGTATAGCAGTAGGTATGCAGGCTCAAACCTATATGGTAAACGATTTTGAGTCTGGGTTGAATGGTGCGAATGCTGCATGGGGCGGTACAGCCGAGTTAATAGACAATCCTTGTTCGTCGAGCGATAACTCGTCGACAAAAGTGTTGAAAGTAGTCAGTACCGAATTTGCCAATGTGGCTATTCCATTGAACTTGCCGGAAGGAAAGACATTGGCCGATTATACAGGTGTTCGTTTACAACTTGCTGTGTTGGAAGGGTCGGAAAATATCACATGGGTCGGTAATGAATTAGGATTGGTTGATAATGATACCCAAGAGAAAACTTTTCAAGTAGCTCAGAATTCATGGGGAGACGCTACGTATAATACTTGGATGTCGCTCGATTTCAATTTTGATGAAACAATTTTGGCTACTTATTTGGACGGTAATCATGCTAGTACAAGTTTGTTGATTAAGGTGGGGCGTCAAGCGTTCAATTATGCCATTGATAATATTCGTTTAATCGAGAAAGAACAAGTTGCCGATCCCAATACTATCTTTACTTTCGAGACTATGGATTTAGGTACGACTCCTCGTTGTGGAATGCCGTGGTCGGGGTCTTGCGAAGTGGCCGAGAATCCTTACACGACCGGTATCAATACGTCATCGAAGGCTTTAAAGGTGAATGGAGGCGAATGTTCTCCCGTTACGTTTACAGAGGCTCTTCCTGCTGGTAAAACGTGGAATGATTATTCTGGAATCAAGTTGCAAGTCTGCTTTTTGGAAAGTGGCTTCGAGTGGTGTCCTATTGAGATGGGTGTTCGTACCGATGGTGGCTCACACATCAAGTTTGGTTATACGGTTGATGCAAGTACCGGACAAGAAGGCGCTGGTATCGGCGATTATACTCCGGGCGAGTGGTTGGACGTAGAATTGAAAATTGATCCGGCTATGATTACCGATGAGGCTAAATCTGTCAGAACCATGTATCTTCGTTTGATGAAGTCCGACTTATCGTATTTGTATGACAATTTGGTCTTGATCCCCAGCTCTTCGACTGGTGCTGTTTCGGAGGTGGTAACCGATGATGTGAAAGTTTACGGAGCCAATGGTTGTATCAATGTAGATTTGCAAAAAGATATGCAGGTGACTGTGTATAGTGTAGATGGAAGAATCGTTTCTTCGCAAATGTTGTCGAGCGGTCGTCATACGGTAGAAGTACCCAAAGGTATTTATATTGTTAATCGTACAAAAGTTGCTGTATTCTAATAGGTGGAATAGATAGTGTGTTTATGAAGTGGGGGCGGCTGTATGCTGCTCCCTCTTTTTTTGTGTCGCAGGCGAGAGGATTAAAGTCTCCTCTGCTGTGTCGCGGAGCAATATAGTGAAGTTCATATAGGTTGGAGGAGAGGGAGTAAGAAAAGGTAAAGTAAGGTACACCCGCTAAGGAAAAACGCTTTTAATAGGGTCGAGAGGGCACTTGCCGGCGGAAGAAATAGGGCGAGGTTTTGTTTGAACATGGTGAGTCCCACAGCTCTTTTCTCCTGTCTTGCTCCGTAGCATTACGGGGTGTTTGGGGAAGTCCTCTCAGAGTAAAAGGATTAATCTTTACAGTCAAAAAATTTATGGAATCTTTCCAATCCTCTATCTTCGATGAAGAATCGAAGCGGGGGGAGAAGGAGAAATACAATCCATTTCATTCATTAAAATTCAGGTCTATTCCCACTAAATTTCTACTGAGTCGTTTGTCCTTCCCGCGGTTGGGAAGAAAATATATCATTATACAACACATAGGAGAAGAGGAAATACTCTGCCTCAAATAGGGGAGGTGTTACGTAGTGACGAAGGGGGTAAAAGAAATGATATAAGCAAATAGGAAGTGAAGTACAGAATCTCAATACAAAAAAATTGCTCAGAGCCATGTGGCTCCGAGCAATTCGCTGTGAAAACAAAAATCTAAATTGGAGAATTGATTATAAAATGATCTTTTGACCGTTTACGATATAAACTCCGTGAGGAATGTCGTTAACAATGGTTTTTCCGGCTTCTACTTTTTGCATGAGAACCATTTGTCCGGTTATGTTATACACAGCTATTTCGGTGGGTTCATTCGAGATGATAACCAGATTCCCGTCGGCGGTGTAGATTTTTGAACCGGTTACGGTTTCGTTGTCGATTGCAGTAGGCAGTTTGGCCGGTAAATCGAAGGAATCGGGAGCATCCGTACTCCCTTGTTTACATATAACATAACATTCAAAAGGAGCGATATCGCGGCTGTTGTTAACAAATGAACTTCCGGTATTATTGATTGCATATATTCCCTCGGTAGCCGATACGGTTTGCAAAGTTGCTATCATGTCAAAATCTTTTCCTTCGACGGCATTAAATACCGGAGTTGCTGTAATCTCGGCATTAGAAGCACTGAATGTAACGTCTCCGATGATGTTGATGTGTTCGTCTAACTCGGAAGAATTCGGGAAACAAATGATATACGGAGTATTGGCAGAGAATGTTTGTGTAGCTGCAAAACCTTCGGTTGTAAGTTCTCTGAGCCAGAACGGATTCTTGGAAGTATCGTATTCACCTTCTGCATTATAAGCACTGAGTTCTACTTGTTCTCCCGCTTTATTTCGAGCTTGGATTGTCGAAACATCGAAGGGTAAAACAATCCCTCGCCAGCCGGTTGTCTCTTGTGCATTTGTCGTCAGACTTTCTTCGATCGTGCGGGTATAACTGATGGCATCGGCATGAAATGCAGTGGGGGCTTCGAAAGGCATTGCATCGGTCAACACGATTTTTTTAGCGGTTCCATTAATAACTACGTTGTTATTTTCGACTTGGGCAGAAGCCGGTGCATAGACCAAGCAGTTGGGATTTGCTGCAACGGGGACTTCGAAATATTCGATAACTCCGGTCATATCGATAGATGTGACTTTTTCGTTCGAAGCAAATAACGCTTGTATTTCCAGAGCATCAGGTGTTGACCCCGATATGGTTATCTTTTTAGCTGTCGCTAATAGATCGGTAGTCTCCGGTGAAACTTCCTCATTGTCGGCTGTGATATTCGCCAAAGGAACGATTGTGTTCATGATCCCATAAATTCTAGATTCTTTATAAACCGAGATCGACGTAAAAGGAACTTTGAGTGTACAGTTTTCAGGTTTGAAAGCTCCGGTAAAAGGGGAGTCGCCGTTACCGGTAGCTGTAACCGGTGGAGTGAGCGATTTACATTCGATTGTCGACAAAGAGCGGCAGTCGTAAAATGTCCCCGGTGAAATCGATTGAATGGTTTTGGGGAAAGCAATAGCTTTCAACGCATGACAGTTCGCGAAAATCCAATCTCCGTCTATTTTTTCAAGGGTGCTGGGTAGGGTAACACTTTCCAAAGTGGAACAGCCGTAGAATGTACCTCCGGGGAGGATTGTTATCCCTTCGGGAATGCTGATAGAGGTTAGTTTCTTACAGTTATAAAATACACCGGTTCCCAAAGATTCGGCGATGGCCGGCATATTTATTTCTTCTAAGTTTGTACACCCGCTTCCGGTAGAACGACTTTTTTCAGAGTAGAGCAACCGAAAAATGCGTGATAGGCGACTTCAACAGCTTCTTTCGGTAAGATAACGGTTTCGATGACTGTATTGCTTAGGAACATTTCTTTGGGAAAAACATTTTCGACGGTTTTCATTCCGTTTAAATAAGCTTCGCCACCCGACACGATTTTACTATTCAGCATATCGAGATATTTCAAAGAAGGAAGTTCTCGAATTGTTTTTATGTCCGAGCTATTTAAATCGCCTTGTAAAATAAGTGTTGTGATCGTATCGGTTGTGGCAGAAAGCAGAGAGGATAGAGTCCCGGCAACGTCTACTCGGATAACCCCTTCGGGTACATCGGGTTGAGGTTCTCCTTTTTCAGCGACTATTCGCATGGCGTTGATATAGGAAAATCCCGAAGTGTTGTTACTGCTTTTACCGATAGTCAATACAACGACTCCTTGTGCCGTGGGTTTTATGCCCTTTACGGTAGCGACCGACGAAGTGTTGGAAGCTGCGTCGATGGTCGCACTTCCGCTATTTTCTCCCGCATAGGTATAGGTTGTTTCTCTATTTCCATCGCCTGCCCGAGAACCGAAAGTTTGGAAAGAATAAGTTGCAGTCGGGTTTAAGCCAGATATTGTCAAAACGGGATTTTCTCCATTGGAACTGAAATTACTTGTCGAAATGGCTGTGTTCATGTCCCAAATAGCAGAGTTACTGCCGTTGTTGGCCGCATGGGTAAAACCGGTAGTAATTTCTATCGAAACGGTCGTTGCGTTTCCAGTGGAATCATTCAGCATGTCGACTCTATATCCGCTGGCTTGGTTGTTAACATTATTCCAGCTATCGAGTCCGGCTTCGGCAGGACCGAAGTTAATATAGATGGGAGTCGTAGATATTTCTACCGGGGTACTCCCTGCTATTTCGGGGATATTGGCATTTTTGACGATATTAAATAAAATGTCATGAGCGGCATCATTCAAATGCACACCGTCACCAGAATCGTATTCGGTGCGTATAAAGCTATATCCGTCTTCGGTCGCTATGGGAGTGTAGAAGTCGAGTGCGTATTCGCCATATTTATTCAATATGCTATCTGTCAGTTCTTTGAATTGATCTCTTGCTGCTTGCTTCCAAATGTCGGGTTGATGTTCTTCGCTGTATGGACCATCATACTTTTCCCCGAAATTATGGGGCTGTGAAGTGGTAATCCAAACTTTTACACCAGCAGCTTTCGCCAAATCTATGATAGTGGCGAAATGTTTCATTTGCGTAGCGACAGGAAGACCGTTCGATACATCGTTGGTGGGCATGTTGATATTGACGGCGTTCGGCGACCGGCTGAGCGCTTTGGTAATATTTCTTTCTGTATCGACTTCGAGAATATGGTTTCCCGTGTCGTAGGGATCGGTTCCGGTCGGCATGATTGCACATGTGGTATAACCACCTTTGGCCAGATTGGTAACCGTGTTGGTAGGGTCTATCGATTGCAGGTAGGTGCGATACTGAT
>OGDU01002605.1_pt1 | contig 11269 bp, 8 predicted proteins | sample 1570371 | NCBI WGS metagenome assembly OGDU01 (sample SAMEA2581977, study PRJEB24529) | metagenome | biome: Human gut stool | place: China | collected 2011
AAATCCTTACAAGGAGGAGAACCGAAATGCCCGGAACTCGGAAACTTGGCAAGACTACCGACCAGCGCATGGCGATGCTGCGTCAGCAGGTCACTGATTTCCTGGACAACGGCAAGATGGAGACCACCATCACCCGTGCCAAGGAGATCAAGCCCATGGCTGAAAAAATGATTACCCTGGGTAAGAAGGCTGATCTGGCCGCTTATCGTCAGGCCATGGCTTTCATCACCCGCGAGGACGTCTGCAAGAAGATCTTCAAGGAGATCGCACCTAAGTATGCAGAGCGCAACGGCGGCTATACCCGCATTATCCGCACTGGCGTTCGCCGTGGCGACGCTGCTGAGACCGCTATCATCGAGCTTGTCTGATTTTGTCAGACAACTGTGAGCGCGGACAGGCACACAGCCGGTTTACGGCCTCTGTACAGAGAGCTTTGTAATTGCCGCTGTGGGACTGTGCGACAGGTGAGTTCCCCATAGGGAGCTGCCTGCGCGGAAAAGAATAAAAAAGGATCCATTGTCATGTAAGATGTCTCGAGAGCATGACAATGGATCTTTTTATTTGCCAATATTATTGTCAGAAATGGCACAGAAGCCGCATACAGGCAAATTCAATATTGGGATATAGGAAGAACGCCGTCTTGCCGACACCGGATGCGCCAATCATGAGGCAATGCACATCGTCGCGATCCACCAGCGCCTCCAGTCGTTTGCCGCGCTGCACACTTCCAAGAACCAGCCCCTGCACAGTTGGTCGCTTTTTCCCAGCGCGCCACGCTGCAACATCAAAGGGTACCGTGACGTAGGCTTTTCGGATCTCCTGATCCGTCGCCCAGCGTGCTGTGCCATACTGACCGTCGCCAACGGTTTTAGACTTGATGTTGTTCAGCGAGTAGTTGTTCGTTAGAAGTGAAAGCAGAAGAATGAACAACGCACCTATCACGCCAACGGCAACCAAAGGGGTCATAGACTCAGGCATGGAGCTAATTCCTCCTTCTGGGTATGAAGAAGATCGTCGTTCCAGTCTTTCATTTCTGGTACAAGCCGCTCTGTCATAACGCCGCGTTCGCGTAATTGTTCTGCCATACGTTCACTCGCGGCGTGACCTGCTTTGTCATTGTCGAGGCACAGATAGACGATCTGCGTATCCGGATTCAGCATCTGCATAACCGGAATTGGGGACGTGCCGCAGCAGGCAACATAGCTATGTTCCTGCCACTGCCGTGGGTTCATGGAGATATACGAAAGCATATCAATGGGCGCTTCAAAAACATAAAGGCTTCCGTCCGTGCCGGTATGATGAAAACTGTAACGCGGGTCGCTGGACTCGACGTTCAGGCGAAAGGCTTTGCCGAAGCTGTTCGTGCTGCGCAGATGCGCGTGGCGCGGGCATCCACCTTCGTCCGTGCCGATGAACACAGCGTTGTGATGCGCCGCGTCTTCGTAGAGCAGTTTTCTGCGTGCGAAGTACGAAACCACGTCGGCGTCCAGCCCGCGCGTTTTGAGAAGATACGCAAATACGCGGTGCATATTTGCGTTTGGAACAGGTGGTGCGAAGGGCTTTTGCTCAGTCGGCTCCTGCCTTTTCGCCTGCGGATAAACCGGCTCCATGCTCTCACCGAGCAGCATGGACATGGCCTCGACGTAACTCTTGCCGTAATATTTCTGCACAAAGCTGACCGCGCGGCCGCCTTCGTTTGACGCATGGTCGAACCACTCGCAGCCGCGCACCGTGACGCTGTGGTCGCTGGCAAGCCGCTTTTCCCGCCCGGATTTGATGAACTTTTCCCCTTGCCGGAGAAGAAATTCTTCGAGATCAACGGTTGCGGCGCGTTCTTTTTGTTCTGGGGTAAATTCTATGTACTGTGCCAAAATGCACCTCCTGTTATTGTAATGTCTGACCGTAATTTTGTTCATGGTCATCCTGCTTATGCCCCATTGCCAGCCGCTTTTGCATGAGCTTTTTGCGGCGCTTGGAGTCGATGCGGATGCCCATTGGATTGCTGGGCGGCGCGGCGTTGTCTCGGAAGATCTGCCCCATCTGATGAAACAGGCGAATGGTTGAATTCAAAAGATATTCGGACGGAAGCCGCACAAAATAAGAAGTTGCGGACGAAGCACTCTCGCTTGCAAGCGTCGGATTTGCAGAAGCGCCGGTAGAAGTTTCTTCCGAAGACGGTTCTTCCTCTTGCGAAGGTTTCTGTTCTGATGCTGTCCGTGCCTGCTCCATCTGCTGCCGCAGGCGTTCCGCTTCCTGAATGATGGCGTTCTTGATGGCGCGGAATTCTTTCTGCTGCGAGAGCGGATTGTGCTGACGGGGGCGGTTTTTGTAATAGCCCTCCAGCGTGTCGCGTAGACCGTTCCAGACGGCATAATACGCCGCCACCTCCGGCAGCTTTTCGAGTTCATCCACGATGGAATCCACCATATCCTTGAGCGGCTTTTTGAGATAGGCGTACTGCTTTTTGCCGCTGACTGTGCGCAGCTCCATTGCAAGCTCCAACAGCTTTTGTTGGATAGATGCGGGCGGTTCGGAGACGGATTCCATACGGTCAACAAGCTCATGCATAACTGCCCGTGCCGCTTCGGTCACGTCCTTATAAGCTGCATCCTTCCGAATATAGAGATTTTCCAACTCTGCCCGAAAGATGCTGTTTGTCATCGCAGAGCGCAATTTTACAACAGCATCCCGTTTCAAAACTGCCTCTTGATCTGTCCAAACCATCATGTGAATGTGTGGGTGCGTATCTGCGTCGTGGTAAGCCGCATACCAATGCAGTGCCGACGCTGGAATATGAAACGCTTCCGCAAACTTATTCTGTTGGCTGACGAGCAGCTTCCGCCAAGCCGCGGCATTGTTATAACCAAGCCGCGCGGCATCCTCGCGATGCAGAGAGTATATGATCGTCCAAACGTTTCCGTCGTGCGCGGTCAAGTCGTGCATCGCCGCGCTCAGGTTTGCATTATCCTCTCGACCGAACAGGCCGTGCGCGCCATGCTTTTCCGCGCCGGGGCGCGTAGCAATGTACTTGAGATAGCCGTTTTCGGATTGAAGATTCTGCATATGTGAATCCAATGCCGCAGAAATGAGCGCCGACGCAGTGTGCAGCGTCGGCGCTTGCTTGTAGTCTTCATACTCGAAGGAATCCCGCATATCCGGGAAGTCCTTGAGCAGCTTTGCGACCATCTCTGTCTGCTTTTCCGTCGCGGGGCCTTTGCCGGTCAGCACCTCGACACCCTCGCGCGTGGCGATATACTTCATGTATCCGCCTGCGCTTTTACGGCTGATGAAGCCGGTTTTTTGGATCAGCCGCGCCATTTGTTACAGTCGACTTTGCTGCCGAAGCACCTCTGGGAACGAGATCTGGCCGTTCGTCCGCAGCACCTCCTGATAGCTTTTTCCGCGCATCTGCTGGTACGTCTGCGCGTCGATATCTGTGTCCGAAGCAAGGATATGATTGCAGACGTTTTGCTCGACTGCCTGCTTGAGAAGCAGCTTGCCGATGCGGTCCCCGAACATACTGAGGATGGCTTCGAGCGTTTCACCAAGGATCTTTGGCAGAAAGTCTCCGGCATATTCGCTCTGCAAATAGCCGCAGTAAAACAGAATTGCCTTTGCAATAAACTCGTTCTGTGTGCTGCATCCGTCGCTTTTGTAGTGTTCCTGCACCCGCTGCCAAACCGTATCTTCCATCCAGACTGTGTGGCGGCTTCGTTCTTCTGTTTTCATGTTCAAAACCTCCAAAAATCATAATAGCGTCAAAATTGTCCTTGATTTTACTGGCGTTTTGCGGCTTTTGGGCAATAACAGCGTCATTCCGTTTTTGGCAGCCGCAAAAAAGCGCCATTTTCATCCCCCGAAACTGCCCGCACTGCGGGCAGAAGTGGCGGCTGCGGCGGCGCTTGCGACGCCAGCCCTTTATCCTGCTTTCTTTTTCGTCCTCGAAAAAGCCGTGAAAAGTGCAGGAAACGCAGTCATATCAACGCTTCCAATGCATTGGTCACACGGTCTTCAACACCTCCGGCACAAACGCTCCACGTTCGCTTTCACTCGCGAAAGTGGGTACACCCTCAGCTTCACTCAAAGGATCGCACACAACGGCTCACACGGCGAAACAGGGGGCTTCACTTTTGTGCAATCGTGCAGGGCATTTGACCGTCCCTCATCAGGCAAAAGAACAGCCGGAGGAAGCGGATGCACGCCTATGGCGTGTGTCCGCTTCCTCCGGCACCACAGCCCCGCTGGGCTGCGCAACATTCTTTTCGATCTGCCTATGTTGTATTTCTCACGCTCGGCACACGGGGATTTCTGCGTGTGCGAGGTGAAGGCGGTATCACTACCCTCGGCGTACTCCGCATATTGTCGAAACTCCCGGTGCCCACTTGTCAAAACGACTAATTTGCTATTTCCTTGGTCTGACAGATTCTTCTTTGATTCCAGCAGCGCAAAATATTATCCCTTTTTCTTTACAGATACCGGAAGAACCAGCGGGCAACCCGCTGGTTCTTTCGCTTTTGTCTGTATTTTCCTTACTTGCCCTGATAGGCCCGATAGAGGAACGTAACGATTTGGGCGCGGGTGCAGCCTGCGTTGGGGCTGAAGGCGGAAGCGGACGTGCCGTTGGTCACGCCGCTCTCCACGGCCCACGCCACAGCATCGGCACAGAAAGCGTCAGCCGCCACATCGGTGAAACCGTTCACCGTGGTGGGTGCTTTACCCAGCGCACGGTACAGCAGCGTCACACTCTGGCCACGGGTGCAAGTATTGTTGACACCAAACGTACCATCTGCCATGCCGTTGGTAATGCCGTTTTCCAGCGCCCAAGCCACCGCGTCATAGCAGTAGCTGCCGGGGAGCACGTCGGCGGGAACCGTGGCCGTGCCCTTGGGAGAGGGAGAACCGGCGGCCCGCCACAGGAAGGTCACGATCTGGCCACGGGTGCAGGGATCGTTGGAGCCGAACAGGCCGTTGGTCTTGCCGTTGGTGATGCCCTTCTTCACAGCCCATTCCACTGCCTTGGCATAATACGCATCGGCGGGAACATCCGCAAAGATGGAAGCCGCCTGTTCCTCGATAAACTCAGCGGAAACCGTGACCTTGCTGCCGGGCATGGTGAAGGTATACTTGCCGTTGCCCTTATCGGTGAGCTTGAGCTTATTGCCGCTGGCGTCCTTGACGGTGAGTTTGTCCAACTCGTAGCCCTTATCAGGGGTCACGGTGACGGTCACCCGGTCGCCCTTGCTGGCATTCTTGGGAGAAACGGTCACATCGCCGTTCTTGGTGCTGGGTGCGGATACAGCGTAGCTGCTGCCGGAAGAGCCGGAGGAACTGGAACCGGAACCGCTGTTAGACTTCTTTGCGGTAGTCACGGTGAAGGTCAGATCCTGATAGCCAGTTGCCTTGACAACCAAGCTGTAGCTTGCGCCCTCACCCTTGGTGAAAGGCGTTGCGGTCATATCAACAGCGCCGTTGTCCTGAATGATCTTTACGGCGTTTTTCCCGGAAGCTGCATAGCTGGTGCCATCAACCGATACCGCAGAAATTGCTTTCAGATAGGCAGCAAACTGCTCCTCGGTAATGGCATCCGATGCCTTGACGAGCGCCTTCTTGGAAGCATCATATTTTGCGATAACGTCTGCCGTTTTCAGCTCAAAGGAGGTCGAAACCGGTGCATAAGCGCCGCTCTCGTCCCTAATCGTCAGGGTATATGCGCCGAATGCGGGCGTATCCTTCCAAGTCAGCTTTCCGTTTGCAACTGTAAACTTGTATGCACTGAGATCAGTGCTGCCGCTTGTGACGGTGTACTCTGCAACAAAGTCCGTCGGCAGATTTTTTACCGTGACCACTGCTTCGCGTGCGGTGTTCAGCGCGTTTTCCACGGTTGCGGTCACATTCTGCGTGCTCTTCGGCACCTTGATATTTGCCGCAATCGTCTGAATCGTGCCATCGTTCAGATAATAGGTGATCTTGTCGATGGTCTTACCTTGCAGCCCCGCATAGACGCCGGTATCTTCAAAGCCCAGTTCCGTGCCGCGCCAGATCTCCGCCACATGGCGCAAGCCGTAGGTCTTATTATCCTCCTTGGTGTGCAACGTCACTGCGGAAACCATCGATGCGATATCTTCCGGCAGACCGTCGGAAACCTTCAGTTTATAATAGGTGTGGCGGCTACCAGTCTTCAGGCTGACGCTAGTACCGACAAGTTTCGTCATTGTCGCGGTGGTCTTGCCGAAGGAGAAGGAGCCGTCTGGCTCAACGGTCAGCGTCTTATAAGATGTTGGTACTTCACTGAGCACATAGTATGCGTAATCAGGATTCTCGAACAGTGCGTTCTTGCCTGTATACGTTGTCTTTATTTCTTTGCCCTTCAGCGTTACAGTGATGGTGCGCGTATCACTGTCCTTCACCTGCTTGTAGCCGTGCAGTGCGGAGAGGTCGGCTACATATACCGGGTAGATCACGCCGGAGATGTCAGAACCATCGGCATTCTTGTGATAGGAACCGGCCGCCAAAGTACTTCTCGTTTTTTGCAGGGTTGCGGAGGAAACCGCGTCTACCTTCGCCGCAATACCACCATCATCCTTTTCTGCCGCATAGAACTCGGCATAGGGAATGTTCATCAGCACATAGCCGGGCCTTGGAGCAATGGTGTATTTGCTCAGATCCGGGGTTGCCTGAGTGCCGGTCGTCCAGTAGAGGTCCGCAAGCGGGTCATTTGCCGCGCCGTCCACCAACGTACCGTTTGCTATATACTTCTTGCCGGAATTGATCGCCACAGACACATCATGGGACTTGCCGGGCTGGGCATTCTTTCCGGCATGATTATAGGCGGTCGCGCCCTGAATATATGCCTCGGCCGTAGTGATCGTGCCGGTGCCGGACACAGCACTGTTGCCGGAGCCGAACAGAACGCTGCCGCCCAGAGCGATCACCTTGCCGCTGCCGGAAATGGTGCCGTGGTCCAATTCGATGGCGCTGCCGCCGTTGGAAAACAGCGTAACATTTCCGCCGCCGCCATAGGTGGCCAGAACCGCGCCGTCCTCCAGCGTCAGAGTGCCGTTCTGGACTTTCAGAGCCGTCTGGCCCTCTCCCGTGCTGCCAGCCTCATCACCGCTGATGAACACCTGGCCCTTGACCATTACATCGCCGGTGGTAAGCACCACGGCTTCATCATTGGAGCGGTCGGTCAGATCACCATTGGCCAGATAGTTGGTGTGGGAGTAAATGGCCGCATTTTCCAGAACCGCGCCGTCCTCCAGACGGATCTGTCCGCAGATGGACGCGCCGGTCAGGAATTTTCCTTCGTAGGAATCGTAGTTCATGGAGAACGTGCCGCCGCTCTTGACGTCGATGATGCCCTGCACTACGGAATCCTGCAGGGTCAGCTTGCCGCCGTTTTCCACAACAATGCGGACACTGCTGAGAATTTCCATGTTGACAAGCGTCAGATTGCAGCCGTTCGGGATGTAGAGCGTCTGCGGAATTTCGCCCGCTTCGACCTTCTCCCATTCCTGGTCATAGCCCAGATAGCCGTAAGTACCGCTCTGGTGAGAGCCGTACCAAACCTCCAAATCTTTTGGCACACGGACGCTGTTTTCTTCACCAGTCACATTGCTGCCGAAGTTTTTAATGGCCCACGGCTCCATGATGTCCCATGCATACAGGCCGCTGCTTTCGTATTTCTTCAGATTTTCGGTTTTCAGTTGGTTTGCCAGCGTTTCCTTGCCGGTGTAGATGCGGAAGGGCAGTTCGTTGCTGTCCGCAGTGCGTCCCTGATTGTCCTCTACATGAATGGAGATCAGGTAGCTGCCCGCATCCTTGGGCGTGCCATTCAGCGTCAGGTCACTGCTGAGGGTCATGTAGACACCCGTCATGCCGCTGTCCTCGGTTCCGGTCATACCCTTGGAGGTGTCCGGTTCGATGCTGACGGAGCATTTGCTGCCCTCCAGTTTAATTGTGGACAGATTGTCCAGTTCTTTCCAATCAGTGTCCGCAGGCTCAGTGCCTTTTTCCACCAATGCGCCGTAAACTTTGACGGCACTGTTCTTGTTGCTGGAAGCACCGCCGGTGCTGGCGCTGGAAACGCCGTCATAATCCTTCTGGCCGACGATGGCCGCCTCGAAGCTGCCTACGAGCTTGACGTGCAGCTTATAGGGATCGCCGCTTTCCGTGTCGGAAGAAACGGATGCGTTTCCATTCTTGTCGATGACCAGCTTGAAGGTCAGGTCTTTGTAGCCGTCAGCGGTAATGGTAATCACATCGCCGCTTTTCAGAACGCCAATGACAGGGGCAGGACTAAAGTCCGTCTTTGCAAAAACAAGGCGATCTTTGCTCGTGTCTGCTCTGTAAGCACCGCCGGAGGATGGATCCGTCGTTTTCCCCTCCCATGCTGCGCCATTTACTGTAATCTTAGTGATTGCAGAAACATAGTCATGGGTTGCATCCCCAAAAGTCACATACCAGTCATTGCCAAAGAAATCTTTGTCAAAGACAACATCGCTAACTGCAACAGTCTTATGTACGATTGCCTTGAACGTGGCGGAGACGGTCACGTCCTCACCGGGCATGGTAAAGGTGTATTTGTTGGTATCATCTTTACTCTGATTGACACTAACCGTGCTGCTGGCGCCCGTTACGGTCAGCGTGTCCAGCACATAGCCGTCAGCAGGAGTTGCGGTAACTGTCACGGTGTCGCCTGCCTTGGCGCTGGTGGCAGATACTTTTACTGTACCGTTTTCAATATCGGTTGCTGCCGTTACAGTGTACTTAGCCGGGGTGTCTTGTACAATAGCAGCACCTTTCTTATCTACTTGAATTACAACATCCGGATAATCAGTAGCAGTAATCGTGAACTTTGCCGGGTATGTTACACTGGAGTTAGCAAGAACAACTAATGCTGCTTCTGGACCATATCCATAATCTCTTCTTCCGATGTTCCAATGATTACCGCTGGAATTATACTCTACACTACCCTTTTCATAAGCAGTTCCATTTACCTGTACACCGGTGATCGCACTAAGCCAATCGCTATCTGCCCCAAAGTAATGAGCTACCGGCATTATGTTACTATACGCATATTTTACCGCAGTAGGCGCCGTTTTGCCTGTATCCGGCATTTCCTCGCTGCCAGAACCGCCGTTCCCGGAATCGGAATTCACAACAGCTTCTGCGGTATAGGTATCGCCCCACTTATCCGCCTGCGTCACCTTGACAGTTAAATCCTTATACCCCTTAGCGGAAAGCACAATCGTCACTGGGAAAGTAGTGCCGCTATTCAGAGCAAACTTGAGCGCCGGCAAATCACCTTGTGCGCCACCATTAAAGGAATATGTGCCGTTCTCCCAAATACCTGTGTTTGAAAAGATACTAACTGTTCCCTTGGTATAGGCCTCGTCACCCACTTTAACGGTACTAATTGCGTTCATCCAGACCGTATCGCTAAAACCGAGCGCCAAAACTGTTGTGGAAAATCCGCTCGTTGCGCAGTTCGTCACTTCTGTCGGTGGGTCTTTTGTATCCGCTGCCATAGCCGGGGTCACTGCCATGGACAGCAGCATCACCGCCGCCATCAGCAGCGACCCCAGCCGATTTTGAATACGTTTCATAAATTCCTCCTTGTTTCAGAGCCTTATTGTTCTCTCGCCTGTGGCGAGAGAACAGAGGGCGCGCCCTCTGTATTTACGTTCATTTTTCAGACGACATACAGAAATCACCAAACTACACCGTATGTCTTGAAAATTCCCTCCCTTCCGTGGTATAATCCCACCAGTGTTTTATGTCGCAGAGTTAGTCTGCTCTAACCGCGTTTTAAAAAACAAAACCACTCTTGCATGGCTTTCCGGCTTAGTTAAAGTCATCTAACTAATGCATGTGAATTTTATCACGATTTATCCGGTCCGTCAATCCCAAAATAGACATTTTCGCGATTCGTTATTTCATCATAATACGCAAGGAGAATTATATGAAAAATTGGTTGTCTGCCGCACTTCTCTCCGCGGCGTTTCTGCTGACCGGCTGTTCCGGCGCTCCCGCCCAGGAGCCGGAATCCGCCACCTTCTTTGCCATGGACACAGCAATGGATTTTACGGTATACGGCGATGCCGCCCTGTTGGACGAGGCCGAAACTCTGATTGGCTCACTGGAGGAGCAGGTATCCGTCACGGATGAGCACAGCGACATTTACGCCATCGACCATACCGGGAGCGGCAGTTTATCCGGAAATGCCGCCGAGTTGATGGAGCAGGCGTTGGAGCTTTGCCGCCGTACCGGCGGTGCGCTGGATATTTCCGTCTACCCCATTGTCCGGGCATGGGGCTTTACCACCGGAAGCTATCAGATTCCCGATGAAGAAACCATTCAAAGCCTGCTGCCGCTGGTGGACTACACCCAAATTCAATACGATGCCGCCACCGGTGTGGTCACGCTCCCGGAGGGCATGGAGATCGACTTGGGCAGCGTTGCAAAGGGCTATGCCGGTCAGTTGGCGGCACAAATGCTGCGGAACAGCGGCGTGGAGTCCGCTCTGCTGAATCTTGGCGGCAATGTGCAGACGGTGGGCGCAAAGCCGGATGGTTCCCCATGGCAGATCGGTATTAAGGACCCGCAGGGTGAGGATGCCATGATGGTACTCTCTGTGGAAGATCAGGCCGTGGTAACATCCGGCGGATATGAGCGGTATTTTGAACAGGACGGCCAGACCTATTGGCATGTCATGGACCCATCTACCGGGCATCCGGCGGACAGCGGCTTGATTTCCGTCACCATCGTGGGAGATGAAGGCGTGGTCTGCGACGGACTTTCCACCGCATTGTTTGTCATGGGGCTTGAAAAGGCGGCTGATCTCTGGGCACAGAGCTGTGATTTCGAGGCTGTGTTTGTGACCGCATCCGGCGAGGTTTACATTACGGAGGGCTTGCGGGATCGCTTTGCGCTGACGGAGCAGTATGCGGATACACCGGTCAGCGTGATTGAACGGTAAAATGTCCCCAGCAGAGTGAAATAATTACATTTTATGATATGCGCCGCTTTCTAAGGCTGATGTTCCCACGAATGTGTTCAGCCACTTAATTGCCTGCGCAATTAAAATCTATGACCTTGACCCAGTTTTGACCCAGAATAGAATTGGAACTGGCAGGTCTGGATGGGAACAATGGAAAACTCACCGAACGAATGACGGTAAAAAGCACAAATCGGAGCCGAAATGACTCCGATTTTCCCTTGAGACTGCCTCATAACCCGGAGGTCGCAGGTTCGAGTCCTGTCTCCGCAA
>OGDU01002614.1_pt1 | contig 11242 bp, 9 predicted proteins | sample 1570371 | NCBI WGS metagenome assembly OGDU01 (sample SAMEA2581977, study PRJEB24529) | metagenome | biome: Human gut stool | place: China | collected 2011
TGTCGGGGGTCTGGGCATAACGGCCACGTCCGCAGTCAAGCCGAATTACGGCGTGCGCGTGCCCTGCTCGACCAAGGACGCCAACGGCAAGAACCAGACATATTCCAACTATGCGAACGTCAAGGTGCGCGTGCTGAACGGCACCAAATTCGTCGGCTTCGCGAAGGCCGTCAGCACCGCGCTGTCGAACCGCCAGTTCAAGGTCACCGGCTGGGACAATTACAAGGGCAAGAAGGTCGAGCGCACCACAATCTATTTCGGCAAGAACGCCATCAACGAGGCGTACACGCTGAACACGAACTTCACGGACGCGGTGATGGTGATGGATGACCGCGACGACAAGCTGATTGACGTGGTGCTCGGCGCCTCGTTCAACGATCTGGCCAACAAGGACAGCCTGCCGAGCGGCGACACCGCCATCGAAAACTTCGAGGGATGCGTGCCCGTCCAGTCAATGGGCACCTTGCCCAAGGCCCTCGATCATGAAAAGGTGGAATGACGGCCAGCATCGTCATGACGGCCTGAAACCCCCGATATTCGGCGGCTGCCTGCCTTACGCGGACAGCCGCCGAACCGTTTCTCGGGCGCGTTTACAGCGACGCGTGCCACCGCTTGAGCTCGGCCACCGCGGCGTCATGGTCGACCGGACCGTTATCGAGCCGGTATTCCAGCATGTGCTTGTATGCGCGGCCGACCTCCGGGCCGGGAGCGATGCCGAGGATGGTCATGATCTCATTGCCGTCGATATCCGGCCGGATGGCATCGAAGTCCTCTTTCTCCTTGAGATCGCGCACGCGCTGCTCCATCTCGTCCATGGCGGACGAGAACACCATCGCCTTACGACGGTTCTGAGTGGTCGCGTCGGCGCGGGTCAGCCGGTTCAGCCGCTCATACAGCGGACCAGCGTCCTTGACGTAGCGTCGCACGGCGGAATCGGTCCACGGTTCTTCGACATACCCGTGGAACCGCAGATGCAGGTTCACTAACTCGCTGACATCCTCGACGAGATGATGGTCGAACCGCAGCGCCTTGAGCCGTTTGCGCGTCATTTTCGCGCCGACCGCATCATGATGATGGAAGCTGACCTTGCCGCCGGGCTCGAACCGGCGTGTTTTCGGCTTGCCGATGTCATGGGTCAGCGCGGCCAGGCGAAGCGTCAGGTCGGGAGCGGGCACGGGGCCTTCCGGCCCGGTCTCCAGCGCTATGGCGCGATCGAGCACAATCATCGTGTGCTCGAACACGTCCTTGTGGCGGTGGTGCTCATCGATTTCCAGCTGCAGGGCGGGAATTTCCGGGAATACGATATCGGCGAGACCTGATTCGACCAGCGCTTCGACACCCGCCCTCGGACGATCGGACAGCAGCAGCTTCGTGAGCTCGTCACGCACCCGTTCAGCGGATACGATGTCGATGCGATCGGTCATGTCGCTGATGGCGGCAGCCGTGTCGGGGGCGATGCTGAACCCGAGCTGTGCGACGAAACGCACGGCACGCATCATGCGCAGCGGGTCGTCGTCGAAGGACTGATACGGATCCACCGGCGTGCGTAATACGCCTTTAGCCAAATCGCTGGCGCCGCCGAACGGGTCCACGAACTCCAGCTGCGGCACGCGCAGTGCCATGGCGTTCACGGTGAAATCACGGCGGGACAGATCGCCTTCGAGCGAATCGCCGTAGCTGACTTCGGGCTTGCGGGATTCGGGATCGTACGTGTCGGACCGGTACGTAGTGATCTCCACCTTGACTTCGGTGCCGGAGTACTTGCTGGTGAGGACCTTATCGCCGACCTTGACGGTCATCTTGACTTCCTTGCCGTCCACGACACCGCCGGGGCCAACGGCCACGACCTGTGCCACCTGGGGCTTCTCTTTAGCGCTGCCAGTCAGGATGAGGCCGCCCTTGGTGGTCTCCTCGACCTCAACAGTCTTGATAACAACACGGTCTGCAAGAGGAATGATCTTCATCGTTCTTGCCCTCCTATTATAAATATAAAAGATAAACTGTTTTATGTCCCGGGGGCTTTGCCCTTCCGGTTATTTAGCACTCCTTTTCCTTGAGTGCTAAGTGTATTGTACTCATCTTGGAGTCAAAAATCAAGGGGTTTTGCAAATTTCTTTGTTAAGTTTTTATGTCCTTTCCATGAGCCATGTTCTTTTTGCCCTCGCCATGTACGAACAATGTACGCTCCATCTACCTTTCGGATAACAAAAAACGCACCCGTCATAAGACCAGTGCGTTAAACTATAGGGGGATCCTCTCTATTTGGGCAATTCCGGTTCACCTTCATATTTTCGCTCCGAAACACAGTGCAGTCAAAACACTTGACTTTGTCAAGTAACAGTGCTATAATGCTTTCCATTCAAAAGCAGAAGGAGTTGACGAAATGGAGCCATTCACGGTATCTTCCTGCATTCTGGCCCTGCACAGAGAGTTTGCCGCTTACACGACCCAGCGGTTACAGGAACTGGGTCTGAGCTTCGGGCTGATATATTTTGTCATTTATGTAGGAAAGCATCCGGATTGTACGCCTTCGGAACTGACCAAAGATCTGCATCTGGATTGGGGCCACTCCCAGCGCAGCCTGAACAAGCTGGCCGAAGACGGCTTTCTGACGAAAGAAAAGAATGGGCGCAGCTACCACCTGAAGCTGACCCAGAGGGGTGAAAACGCCTTTGTGGTCTGTCATCAGGTCTTTATCGACTGGGATGCGCAGAGTCTGGGCGGACTGACAGCGCAGGAGCGGCAGCAGCTGCTGACATTACTGCAAAAAGCAGTGCAAAAGAAAGTGTGCAAATGATGTACGAAACGATTCTAAGCCCGATCAATTACGGTGGGATGCAGCTGAAAAACCGCATCATTTTTGCGCCGACAACATTCGGGCTGTCGGATGAAGAATACCTTGCAAAGATCCGTGCCATTGCACAGGGCGGCTGTGCCATGATCATCGTGGGCGATGTCCCGGTGGGCAAAAGCAAATTTGAAAAATCTCTATTTGACCCCAAAGGCTTTGCATTCTACCAGCAGGTCGTGAAAATCGCCCATGATGCGGATTGCAAAGTCTGTGCCCAGCTGCACCAGAGCGATTCCAACCTGCTGGCCCTGTTCAAGTACATTCCCGGCGTCCTGCTGAAGAAGATCACCCCGGATCAGCTGCGGGAAAAGCTGAACGCCGAAGTCGCTCCTTACATTACAAAGATGTCCAAACGGAAGATCCGGACCATCATCAGCGGGTTTGGAAAAGCGGCGGTACTGGCAAAACAGGCCGGTTTTGATATGATGCAGGTGCATGGCGACCGGATGTGCGGCAGTTTCAGTTCAGCCATCTTCAACCACCGCACCGATGAATACGGCGGCAGCGCAGAAAACCGCGCCCGTTTTGCGGCGGAAGCGGTCTCGGCTGTCCATGCGGCGGTTCCGGGGATGCCCATTGATTACAAGCTGGCCGTCCGGCAGGAAAACCCGCACTTTGGCAATGCCGGTGTGGTGGAAGAAGACCTACCGGTGTTCGTTCCGCTGCTGGAGCAGGCGGGTGTGACCAGCTTCCATGTAACGCTGGCAAACCATTCCGCATTGGAAAACACCATCCCGCCCGCCGATCATCCCTATTTCAGCCAGCCGGGATGCTTTCTCAAATTCTGCGATGAGGTGCGGCAGTACACCGATCTGCCCATCTGTGGTGTCGGTGGTCTGAACGACCCGGATCTTGTGGAGCAGCAGCTCGCCAGCGGACGCATCCAGTGCGCCGCCATGAGCCGCCAGCTTCTGGCAGACCCGGATTGGGTGAACAAGCTGAAAAACGGGCAGGCGGAACAGATCCACCGCTGTCTCCGCTGCAACAAGAAGTGTCTGGGCGGGCTGATGGCACATCAGGGGACCCGCTGTGTTTATGATGCTTTGCGAGAAAAAGAAGCAAAAAACGCATAAACCTCCCCGACAAAAAATCACGATATACTTAACAAAAAGGCATTCACAAAGGAGAAGTTATGAGTTACGCGATCGTATACAGCAGCAAAACAGGCAACACAAAAATCTTGGCAGACACGCTGCACGACTGCCTGCCGCAGGAAGGCTGCGATTATTTCGGCGTCCCGGATCCTGCTGCCATGGAAGCGGACACCCTTTATGTAGGCTTCTGGACGGACAAGGGAAATGCCGATGAAAGCACTTTGGACTTTTTGAAGCAGCTGCACGGCAAAAACATCTTTCTCTTTGGCACTGCCGGCTTCGGCGGCAGTAAAGAATACTTTGATAAGATCTTGAAAAAGACGGAGCATTCGCTGGACAAGAGCAACACTGTTTTCGGCTGTTATATGTGTCAGGGCAAAATGCCGATGTCCGTACGCCAGCGGTACGAAGAGATGAAAAAGCAGCCGATCCACCTGCCCAATCTGGATGCCATGATCGAGAATTTTGACAAGGCTCTTTCTCACCCGGATGCGGATGACCTGGAGCAGCTGAAACAGGCTGTAAGATAACGGAAAAGGCGGCGGCTTCCCTTGACAAGGAAAGCCGCCGCCTTTGTTGATCATCCGATGAGCCCCTAAAGAAAAGTGCAGGGCGCTTCTTATCCTTTCATTTTACACGTTGGCCCGCTGGGCCATGAACCGCTCATAGGCCGGTTTGGGCAGCAGGACGCGCCCGGCCAGCGGCTTGAGCTGGGCGGTGATGGCGTCGCAGGGAGCGCACTCGCCGTCGGCGGTCGCCACGATAGGGCCGCGTCCGTCTGCCGGGCGCAGGGAGACGCACTTTGCCCGGCGGTAGATGAAGTAGGGCTTCGCCTGTTCCGTCAGCTCACCGTTCCGGAAGTGCCTGCCGCTCTTGTACATTCCCAGCAGGCGGGCGATCGTCAGGCGGCTCACCCTGCGGATGATGAAAACGTCCAGCCAGCCGTCGTCGGGCTGAGCCTCGGGGGCTGCATAAAAGCCGCCTCCATAGGTGCGGCCATTGCAGACGGCACACATCAGGCAGTCCACCGTCAGCTCCTCGCCGTCGATGGTAAAGGTCACGTTCCGGCCGATGTGGCCGCAGAGCTGCTTGACGATGGAGAGCGCATACGCCATCTCGCCGCCGCAGAACGGGATGCGCCGGAACTGCGGGATGCCGTAAGCCACCTGCGCATCGAGCCCGGCGGCGCAGATGGTCGCCGAAAGGCCGAGGTCGGTCTGCATCAGATCAATGTCCACCTCGCCGCCCGCCAGCTGGGCGTCGAGGTCATTGAACTCTTCCCGCGTGCCGTAGGTGCGCAGAAAATCGTTGCCGCTGCCAAAGGGCAGACACCCCACCGCCGCGAGGCTGCACCCCTGCGCCCCTGTCAGCGCCTCGTTAAAGGTGCCGTCGCCGCCCGCTGTCCAGATGCGCACCGGCTCACCGTCGGCCTGCGCGGTGTGCGCCGCCTCAGCGGCCAGCTCCCGGGCATGGCCCGCGTACTGGGTCACAACGACCTTCCGTTTTTCCGGCGGGATGCCCGCCCGCTGGGCTGCGGCCTGGATGGCCGGGGCCAGCTCGGCAGTGCAGTCCCGCTTACCGGCGGTGGGATTGAGCAAAAACAGATAGCGCATTCGGCTTCCTCCTCTGGTGATTCCTGCCCTCTATCATAGCGGAAAACCAGAGCAGATGCAAGAGTTTTTCACCCGACACCCGCCGTCTGCGTCTCCTGCACCACGATCGTGCCGTCCTCGGCACAGTCTGCCGTCCAGTGCTGTCCGAGGCTCACACTGCCGGAGGCGATCTGGTCGGCGAAGGCCTGTTCCACGGCCCGGTCCACCTGTCGGCGCAGCTCTCGCGCGCCATAGGGCGAATGTGCTTTTGCCGCCAGCGCCGGGCCGACCCGGGCCGTGTGGGTCAGCTGGTAGCCGCTGCGGGCAGCACGCTCTTCCAGCTGGCCCAGCAGCTTTTCAGCGATGGAGCAGAGGCTCTGCTCCTCCAGCGGGCGGAAGACGATGAGCTCATCCAGACGGCCCACCAGCTCCGGTCGGAACCACTTTTTCGCCTCGGCAACGGCGGCTTCCGACTGCTTTTCAAAGGCGGCTTCGCTTCCCGCCCCGAAGCCCAGCGGTGCGCTCTGCCCGGCGAGGAATCGTGCGCCGAGGTTGGAGGTCAGCAGGACGATGGTATTGCGGAAATCCGCCTTGCGGCCCATGGAGTCGGTCAGCTGGCCGTCCTCGAGCATCTGCAAGAGCACATTCTGAATATCCGGGTGCGCCTTTTCGATTTCGTCAAAGAGCACCACGCTGTAGGGGCGGCGGCGGACAGCCTCAGTGAGCTGACCGCCCTCGTCGTGGCCCAGATAGCCCGGAGGCGCACCCAGCAGACGCGCCACGGTGTGCTGCTCCTGATACTCCGACATATCGAACTTGAGCAGGGCCTTCTCGCTGCCGAACCAGCTCTCCGCCAGCGCCTTTGCCAGCGCAGTCTTACCGACACCGGTCGGCCCGAGGAAGAGCATCGCGCCGATCGGCCGGCCCGGCTCTCCAAGCCCGGTGCGGCTGCGCCGGATGGCCCCGGCCACGGCAGCGACAGCCCGGCTCTGGCCCACAACTTCGGCGTTCAGGCGCTCTTCGAGGCGGGCCAGACGTTCCCGCTCCTTTTCGCCCACCCGTTCTGCCGGGACGCCGCTGGCCTGCGCCACCACCCGGGCAATTTCCTTCCGGCTGAGGACGGGGTCTTTCTCCCCTTCCCGTTCGGCCCGGATGCGCACCGCCGCGCAGGCTTCGTCCACGAGGTCGATGGCCTTATCCGGCAGACAGCGCCCCGGCAGATACCGCACTGAAAGCTCCACGGCCTCCCGCAGGGCTTCGTTGGGCAGGCGGACGCCGTGATACCGCTCGTAGCGGGGTGCCAGACCTTCCAGTATATCCACAGCCTGCTTCGGCGTAGGCTCTTCGATTTGGACGCGGCCAAATCGGCGCTCGAGGGCGGCGTCCTTCTGGATGTGGGTGCGGAATTCCTGATTCGTCGTCGCGCCGATGAGCTGCAGTTCACCCCGGGCCAGCACCGGCTTTAAGATGCTGGCTGCGTCGATAGCCCCCTCTGCTGCACCTGCGCCGACGATGGTGTGGAACTCATCCACGAAGAGGATGGCGCTGCCGTCCCGGACGAGTTCTTCCAGCAGGTTCTTGAACCGCTCTTCGAAGTCGCCGCGGTACTTCGTACCAGCCACGAGGCTGGCCATGTCCAGCGCCAGCAGACGCCGCCCCTGGAGCATCCGGGGTACCTGCTTGTCGGCGATGCGCTGGGCAAGCCCTTCGGCCAGCGCGGTCTTGCCCACGCCCGGTTCCCCCACAAGGCAGGGGTTGTTCTTCTGGCGGCGGCATAAGATCTCTACCATCCGGTCCAGTTCTTTTTCCCGGCAGAACACCGGGTCCAGCTCGCCGTCCGCCGCCCGGCGGGTCAAATCGCGGCAGTATTTGTCGCTGGCCCGGCTGCCCCGCGGCAGCGACGACGCCGAGCGCGGCTGGACAGGCAGGATGAACTGCCCTGAAAGCTGGCGGCACTCCCGCACCGCCTCGGTGAGCTGGACACCCATGGATGCCAGCATGACCCCGGCAGCGCAGTCGGTGTCTTCCAGCATGGCGCAGAGCAGATGCTCCGGCTCGGCCCGGCTCAGGTGGGCGTTCTGCGCCCCGATGATGGCGTAGTCCATTGCCCGGCGCAGGTCCGCCGCCATATCGCCCCGGGCAAGCCTGGTGACCGAACCATCCCGCCCGGCGGACAGCTGACGCCTCACTTCCAGCTCCGAGATGTTCTTCCCGGCCAGAAAGCGGGCCGCCGGGCCGCCGTCCGCTTGCAGCATCGCCCACAGCAGGTGGCCGGTGTCTGCCTTTTTGCAGCCCAGCCCTCCGGCCAGCTCCACCGCCTTATCCAGCAGCTGCCCCGCCTCCCGGGAGAAGCCCTTATACCGTCCTTTGCCGAATGCGTCCCAAATGCTCATTTGCCTGGCTCCTATCTTCCGTATTGCCCTGTTGCATCAAGAAACAGTATAGCCCCGGCAGGCGAGAAAAAATCAGAGCTTTGTGTCGCACCGGCCCAAAAACGCGCCGAGAGATAAAACAAAAAAGCCATCTGAACGAATCAGATGGCTTTCTGGTTGGGGATGAGAGAATCGAACTCCCACAAGTAGAGTCAGAGTCTACCGCACTACCACTATGCAAATCCCCAATATCCTGTTGTGTTTCGCGGCATTGAGCCGGTCAACGTGTGCTATTATAGCCGCCTTTTAGCGTTTTGTCAAGCAGATTTTTGAAAAAAGTTGTACTTTTTCAGAAATCCGCGAAAATCCGTCAAGTTTATTTTTCAATGTCCGAAGTTCCCTCTTCCAGATAGATGGCGACGTCTTCGATTTTGCAGTCTAAAATCTTGCAGAGCTGGTCAATGGTATAGGTGTTGACATTATGATTGTTTCGCAGTCGGTTCAGCTGTCCAGCGCTGAAGTGATAATCCTTCAGCAGTTTATACTGGGAGATACCACGCATTTTCATTGTTTTCCAAAGAGGTTCAAACGAAATCACGGACAGTCCCACTCCCAACAAATCAGATTACATCTATAATAGAATGGTAAAGGATTGCCCGAATATTGACAATTATCCATATGTGGAGTATTATTTTAATATGGCCCGAAAGTGGACAATATCAGAGGTAAAAAGGATGGTGTCACAATGAATGCTGCGGCAATCAAAGAACATCTCAGTATGTTAATGGACCTGGAAAAGGAGATCTATACTCAAAATCAAGTTATTGCATCGTTGGAATACAAGCTTTCAGGATTACCAGATTATCGTCAGTACGTAAAACCGGTTTATCAGCAAGCTTCTCCGCACTACTACGACGACACCGCAGCTAATGTTGCCTTTTTATGTCTACCCGGAGCTGTATTGTTGTTTGTGCTTGGGTTGCTCCTGTATGATTTCAGGGGATTTTTCTGGGAAATAGCCCTTCTCGCATTCATTGTCGGAATCATTGCTTTTTTCATTAGTCGATTAAACGCCTCGGACGCTCAGCATAGTGCCGATGTAGAATCAAAAAAGCGTTATGATGCCGCATTAAAGGCATACAATCTGTCTGTCGAACAAGATCGACTCCGTGTAGAAAGAGAGCGTCCTAAAAAGCTCCTTCTTCAAGGCCAGCTCAAAACTTTGAAAGATGCACACAAAAAGACTGTAGACACTTTGAACAAGCTATACAACAAGGGCGTTATCCATAAAAAATATTGGGGTCTCGTTCCTATCTGTTCCCTGTACGGCTACTTCGATACTGGCGTATGCACTCAGCTGGAAGGCCATGAAGGTGCATACAACAAATATGACACTGAATGCCGTCTGGATAGAATCATCTCGAAATTGGATCAGGTTATCCAGCGCTTGGATGAGATCAAAGAGCTCCAACAGGATCTTTATGATGCCATCGAAGAATCCAACTGCAAGGTTGGTCAGCTCATCCGCAACTCTGAGCGTATATCTGACCAGTTGAGCGGCATTCAGTCGCAAGGCGCTGAGCTGAACGCCCGCATTGCCAACCTGCAAACCACTTCTGACATCAATCTCTATGTGAATGCCTGCGCTAAGCGCGAGCTTGAGTACATGAACCGCGCCAACCGCATCTTCTGATAACTTCCAGCATACGCCGTCTCCCGCCCCCGGAGGCGGCGTTTTCTTTGTGCCAACCTCAGAACCGGCATTTTCTGCACGTTCCGCACCATACAATAAGGTGTACCTGATTTTCTACTTATAAAGGAGGACGCCTTATGCTGCAAACCCCATCCAAGACCACCCAGACTCTGCTTTCGCCCCGCATTCCCCGCGACAACGAGCACGAGCGCTACCACCCCGAGCTGGAAGAAGAGCTGAAAGAGTGCCTGTTCTGCCTGCAGCGGAACGCGATGATGTTCGACCTCGAGGTGGACTCCGACCTCATCGAGCAGCGCATCTACGAGCGGCAGGCGCTTTTGTGCCGCTACCGCTACCTGCTGGCCCGCGCCCGGGAGCTGGGGCTGCATACCATCCTTAAAAAGTATCAGCCGCTGGGATAAAAACCTACCCGCGAAATCTTGACAGAATCCGCACATCGTGTTATCATACATAAAGATAACACTGTATACAGAGAGCTGTATACGAAACTTTGGAGCTTAGAGAGGTTTTCAACTATGGAACGTATTAAGACTATCGCTACTCGTGACCTGACCAAGAGCGTCGTGACCGGCGGCTGCGGCGAGTGCCAGACTTCTTGCCAGTCTGCCTGCAAGACCTCCTGCGGCGTCGCAAACCAGAAGTGCGAGAACAGCAATAAGTAATCATTGCAGACCCTATGCCGCCTTTGCAGGGCGGCATTTTTTTATGGCAATTATAGATTGGAGAATGAAATGGTACATCAGTATCAACTGAACGGATATAACATCGTGCTGGACAGCTGCAGCGGCTCGGTCCATGTCGTGGACGACGTGGCTTACGACGTCATTGCGATGTACAAAGAACACTCTGCCGACGAGATCGTGGCCGCCATGCTGGCAAAGTATGCCGACCGCCCCGACGTCACCGAGGCCGACCTGCGCCAGTGCCTCGAGGATGTGGCCTCTCTGGAAGCCGCCGGCAAGCTTTGGGCTCCCGACGTCTACAAGGACATGGCGTTCGACTTCAAGAACCGCCAGACGGTGGTCAAGGCGCTCTGCCTCCACGTCGCCCACACCTGCAACCTCAACTGCTCCTACTGCTTCGCCTCGCAGGGCCGCTATCAGGGCGACCGCGCCCTGATGAGCTTCGAGGTGGGCAAGCGGGCTATGGACTTCCTCATCGAGAACTCCGGCACCCGCCGCAACCTCGAGGTCGATTTCTTCGGCGGCGAGCCTCTGATGAACTTCGACATGGTCAAAAAGCTCGTCGCCTACTGCCGCGAGCAGGAGAAGATCCACAACAAGAACTTCCGCTTCACCATGACCACCAACGGTATGCTCATCGACGACGATGTCATCGACTTCTGCAACAAGGAGTGCCACAATGTCGTGCTGAGCCTCGATGGCCGCAAGGAAGTCCATGACCGCTTCCGCAAGGACTACGCAGGCCACGGCAGCTATGACGCCATCGTGCCGAAGTTTCAGGAGTTCGTGAAAAAGCGCGGCGACAAGAACTATTACATGCGCGGCACCTACACCCACTACAATACCGACTTCACCAACGACATCTTCCACATGGCCGACCTCGGCTTCACGGAGCTGAGCATGGAACCGGTCGTCACCAAGCCCACCGACCCCAGC
>OGDU01002617.1_pt1 | contig 11222 bp, 7 predicted proteins | sample 1570371 | NCBI WGS metagenome assembly OGDU01 (sample SAMEA2581977, study PRJEB24529) | metagenome | biome: Human gut stool | place: China | collected 2011
TTCAATAATATCCATTGGCAATGATGTAGTATTATCAGGAACTGATTTTGAATATATTTGGCGATGGCTTTTTTATTCAAGGATCATAAAAGACAATCAAGATTATAATTACGGAATTTTCGAGAATAACGATTCCTGGATTCAATTTGAAAAGAAAATGAAACAAATTGATATTGGGAAAAGAAAAGGATTATCTATTCCACCAAAGTTATCTCTGTCATTACCTATATCTGATACACTAACACAAGCAACAATATCGCCTACTTTTGAGATTGATTTTAAGGATTCAAAAATGGAAGAGTCCGCATCATATCGAACTTTTATTCAAATCATTGATGATGCAGATGAATTATTTAAAAACTTGAAACGAACCGATATTCCATATTTCATTTTTGTAGATGAATTAGAAGCATATTTTGGCGACGAAACTGTTTTTAAACGAGATCTCCGTTTGATTCGTGATTTAATATTTACAGCCAAAAAGATGAATATGGTATTTGCTCAGAACAAAAAAGTCAAAACAAAAATCGTTTGTTCTGTACGAACAGAAATCATTAATGCGATTAATAGATTCGTTGTTACTAAGGAATTGAATAAAGTTATTTCGGGATTTGAAGTTCCGCTTATTTGGGACTATACAAACACCAATTCATATAATCATCCTATAATAAAAATATTAACTAGCCGAATATCCTACGGCGAGAAAAAATTAGGAAATTCCTTATCCGAACAAGAAATAATAAAAAAATGGTTTCCCGAAAAAATCGGATCATCAGATGCTGCTACATATATCTTAAATAATTGTTGGTGTAAGCCACGGGATATTGTCAGATTGATTACTTCAGCACAAAACTGTTTAGCTGCCGATAATAGTTCATTTTCACAAAAAACAATTGACATGAGCAAAAAACATTATTCCCAAGACAGCTTGACCGAACTTAAGGAGGAACTGCGTGCATTATACTCTCCTGAGGAAATAAATAGTATAATCACCTGTCTAACAGGATTTAAGCGTGTTTTTTCTATTGATGAATTACATCAAAGAGTCGATAAATATTATCCACATATCATAGCTAAAAAAAATCTGTCAGATATTCTTTCCGACTTATATCGAATTGGATTTGTTGGGAATCATATTCCAGAAACTCGTTTTTATAGGTGGCAACATAAGGGCGATGATGGAATAATTCTAGATGGCGCTTGGAAGATAATAATACATTCTGCCTTAACAAGCGCATTGTCGGTTAATTCTAGGCAAGATAAAATACTATCGGCCAAAAATAACCCAGAACCTGAATCTGGCACGGTTGTTAATTTCAATATTAATTCCATATGGTCTGATTTTGTTTTAGGCGAATTCAAATACCGCGGAAATAATTATAAAGCAAAAATTATTAAATCACCAGACTTAGAAAAAAATTTCAACTCACTTCTTGCAGGTGAGCATTATAAAGTTAAGTTAATTAATTGTGACTCGACAATATGGATTGCAGAACTGATATAGCGACATATAAAATTTCACGAGACCATCCCGACCGACGACAGTCTTTTCAAAATGCTGTATTTGGCAATGATAGACATTACTAAAAAGTGGACGGGCAGACGGCAGGATTGGAGTCAAATTCACGCGCAATTGTCGGTTTTCTATGCTGACCGTATGCCGGATTAGCACATCCCGTCCGGTAAGTAAAGGGTAAATGCACGGCTTCGCCGCCCTTGACTTACCTTACGTTTCTGTGCTATATTGTTAATATGGCGACAGCGGATTCACCGCTGCCGCCGGTAAAATATTTATTTCTGTTTTTACCGCATTTCTGTGTTTACACAAAATTTGGGATAGAGCCAATTTCACTTTTGCATATAATAATTTTCACTAAATATATCTATTTTTTCTAAATATGTTTAAAGTGAGGTTTTAATACTTCTAGTTTTAAATCTCACTTTAAACAATTAATAATATCCGCATTTTATTGAAATACATTCATATTTATTCTTCCTGAACTCTAAAAATATTTTCTTTTCAGGTTGGTTTATTCGCTGTATTCATATAATTTCATACACATTTTCTTAATATATAATTTATTAATGCTATAAAATACTGTTCTTCCTTCATATCTCGTATTCACCATATTCAATTTTGTCATTAATGATAAATGGTAATAAGCATTCGTACCGCTTAAACATAATTGTTGTTCAATATCCTTAATTGTTATTTCTTTATTTGTTTTCATCATATCTAATAGTTTTAATCTATTTATTTCTGTGAGAGCGTATCCAAAATCTTTTAAAGCATAGATGTTTTCACTATTAAGAGTGTTACTGTAATCTTCTCCCAACAGTAATAAATAATTTCCGTTTTTCAGGCTTAAAAAGTTTAATAATTCTTTATCAAACAATGAAACTGCACATGGCGTATTATTGGTAATTTTGTCTTTTAAATTTAATTTTTCTAACATCATTGGCTCCAAAAAGTCTTGTTGGATTTTTAAAATATTGGAAGCATAATTCTTGTGTATTCTTTTCAACTGTAAATCAAAATCAAATAAGGTCGTCATTAAATAGTGTACGGTTTTAACAGGTTCAATGAACAATGAATACAAAGAATTTTTTAATTCATCAGGATATTTTGATTCTGTGATTACCCTATTTAAATCAGATAATGACATAAAGTCATTAAAAATAAATTTAGTATTAATATCGCCAAAATAAAAATTGATTATTTTACTTGTCAAGTTTTCACAATCAATGAGTTTATTCTGAATAGTTTCAATATTTCCATTTAGCAATAGTTCCTCATAGCTTTCGGTAAGAATGTTATGCATAAAAGAACAATCATTCTCCTTTTTAAAGAAAAAAGGCAAGATGCAATTGGATAAATTATTCATATTTATGCGTTCGCTATTATATTTATTGTTGAAGTGTTCAGACAAAATATATATTATATCATAATAAACACCAATATTAGTATTAATCATAAAACTATACCCCCACATATTTATCAAAAAGCATACTTTTTGATAAAAGTTACCATAATAATATTCTTAGTTCAAAATCTTGATTTTAAGCATTTTTTTTGATACAATTATGTTGCAAAATGCAAGAAGAATATGTTTTTAGCAAAAATTTAGCAAAAAATAATCACTATCAAAAAGTATACCTTTTGATAATTGTGGGAGGGAATTTATGGCTGAAAACAGACGAATACTATTTTGCAATATCGGCTATTTAGAGTATTATGATTCTACTATGGATACCAAGCCTATTGAAAACGGCGGGGAATATCCGAACAAACACAAAACAGGCGGAGAAATAAATAATTTTCTAAAATTGGTGCGAAAAGGAATAAAGTAATGGATAATGGTAATGCAAAAAATCTCTCTTGTATAAGTACAAAATTTGAAAATGTGAGGTAAGTGCTATGCCCAGGATCATTCAATTTTTGCATCCGGGTCAATACAATTGCAAAGTTGGTGCAATTGCTTGGAATTGTGAAAATCACAAGCGAAAACTTATTAAAAACGAAGTGTCATATATTAAAGATGGGGTTGTATACAAAAATACAAATGGCTATTTTTGGGGTGAATGGGAACCAGAGTCAAAGTGTGACAAAGTGAATGAATACTATGTTCATACTTTGAAATATCCTTCGAATATAATGACCAATCATAACAGAAACTGTAACTCTAAATGCAGCGACAAAAAGAAATGCCCTCAAAATACCGACCCATATGTTTTCGGTGATTATTTCATATACAGTAATTGCCTACAACCGACCTATACTACATTGCAAAACCTCGAAAAAGATGACATAATTCTATTTGGCAGCCGAAGTGACGGTAAGTTTATATTAGATACATTATTTGTCATTGACAGAAAATTGCAACCAAATGAAATTGTTTCGGATTGTTTTAAAAAAGCAACTTATCAATTCATTAAAAATGAAAATTTAAAGATTTATAAAGCCAAGATGTATGACCCTGAGAAATCGGAAAAAATTTTCTCATTTTTCCCTTGCTCTCTCAGTCCGTTTGATAGACCGATAATAGATTTGCCATACATTCATCTCCCCAAACGAGGCATTTGCTGTTTGCACCAACTACATTTACAATTAGAAAGCGGTATTGTTTGGAATGATGTGGTGGAACAAATTAAGAAAAATAATATTTATTTAGGAATTTCGGCCACAGAGCCGCAGGTGATATAAAATGAAAATTAAAAGAATAACCGTAAGCGTTTTGTTCGCTTTATTAATAATAGGAATCTTTCCTACCGGAACTTTTGAAACAAAAGCAATTACTACATCAGGAATATACGAAAATTTAAAATATCACTTATATGATTATAAAGAGATTCAAATACGCGAATGTATGTCCGATGCTGAGGAGATTATAATACCGAATAAAATTAATGGACATCCTGTAACGAGCATCGGAAATAATGCGTTTAGGGATTGTACTCATATTAAAAGAATAGTTATTCCGGACAGCGTTACCATTATAGGGTATGGCGCGTTTGGCGGATGCACAAAACTTACAAGCATTACAATAGGGAGTGGCGTTAAGACAATTTCTAGTTCCTTTTATGGTTGCGATAATCTTGAGAGGGTTGATATAACAAATATTGCCAGTTGGTGCAACATCGAGTTTTCCTCTTCATTTGACGACTCTAATCCGCTGTCAAAGGCAAAGCATCTATATTTAAACGGTGTTGAAGTAACTGATTTAATTATACCGGAAGATGTGTCAATTATTTCTGATATTGCTTTTTTAAACTGCGAAAGCATCGTTGGCCTGACATTACATGATAATATTGAAATCGGACAAAATAGCTTTAGTGGATGCAGTATCAAAAAATTAAACTTTTTGGAAGGCACAAAGACAATTGATTCCGGTATGGTTTTATGTAAAGATGTTTTGACAGAGATTAATATACCAAACACTGTAATGACGATAGAATCGGATGCTTTATCGAATTGCACAAGTTTAGAAAGCATTGTGGTTGGTGCAAATAATCCTATTTACCACTCTTCCGGGAATTGTTTGATTGAAACTAATAGCAAAACTCTTATATTGGGTTGCAAAAATAGCGTGATTCCAATTGATTGCAGTATAACATCAATTGGCGATTATGCATTTTACAATTGCACCGGACTCACATCGGTTATAATACCCGATTCAGTAACATCAATTGGAAGATATGCGTTTAAAAGTTGCACCGGGCTTAGATCTATTACAATAGGAAATTCAGTAAAATCAATTGGCTTTAATGCATTTAACGGTTGCACCGGGCTTACATCGGTTATAATACCCGATTCGGTAACATCAATTGGCGATAGCGCGTTTGGCGGTTGTTCTTCGTTACAAGAAATAACACTGCCTTTTATCGGATGTGAAAGATATACCAGCACAGATAATAAATTTCAATATCCGTTCGGTAGGATTTTTGGAGAATCGAAGTACTTGGGCGGAATCAAAACAGAGCAATACCGTTACCATAGGAACTCCCCAAGCCCGATATTTGACACATATTACATACCGGCATCGTTAAAAAAAGTAACAGTCACCGGTTGCGATTATATACAATACGGCGCATTTTACAATTGCACCAGGCTAAAATCTATTACAATAGGAAATTCAGTAAAATCAATTGGCAATAGTGCATTTTACAATTGCACCGGGCTTACATCGGTTATAATACCCTATTCGGTAACATCTATTGGCGATAGTACGTTTGCCAGTTGCACCGGGCTAAAATCTATTACAATAGGAAATTCAGTAAAATCAATTGGCGATTATGCATTTTACAATTGCACCGGGCTGACATCTATTAAAATACCCGATTCAGTAACATCAATTAGAGTAGGTGCGTTTAAAAGTTGCACCGGGCTTACATCTATTAAAATAGGAAATTCAGTAAAATCAATTGGCGATAGTGCATTTTACGATTGCAATTATCTATCTACCATTACCATTCCTAAAAGAGTAACTTCAATCGGTTATAACGCCTTTGGTAATTGTCTCAAACTAAAAAAAGTTTGCTACACAGGCTATAAATCAGATAAAGCAAAGATAAACATCGATTCATCTAACGGGTGTTTAACAAATGCAAAATGGCACTATTTGATTTGCAAAAATGATGATCATGTTTTTTCTGAAAACGGCAACTCGACTTGCTCAATTTGCGGTTACAGCAAAGTCCCATCCAAACCTATTTTAGAGAGTAAAACTAACAATAGCGTCACCTTAGTGTCAACGCGTGGGTTTGAATATTCAAAGGATGGTATAAACTGGCAGATAAGCAACACTTTTGAAAATCTTACCGCCGATAAAACACATACATTTTATCAAAGAGTTAAGGAAACGGAAACGGTGTTAGAGAGTGAAGAAAGCGAAGCTTTATCGGTCAAATTAAAAAAAATGCAATCTTCTCCATCCGCTCCACTCGTTTTAAGTTTTACTGACACAACCGTTTCCCTACTCTTTATGGACGGTTGTGAATATAGCATAGACGGCATAAATTGGCAGGCAAGCAATGTATTCACAAATCTTAATCCCGGTACAAAGTATTCCTTTTATCAGCAATATGCGGAAACCGATATTTACGAAGCAAGTGAACAAAGTCCCGAGAAAAGCATTACAACCGATAAAGCAAAACAACCACTGATACCGGCTGCTCCAACAGTTGAAACAATCGGTACGAACATCATAACACTGAATGCAGTTGAAAATTGTGAGTATTCAAAGGACGGCATAAATTGGCAGGCAAGTCATATTTTTGATGGTCTGTCATGCGGAACAGAATATTCATTCTATCAACGATATAAAGAAACTGACACCGCTTATGCAGGACAAAGCAGTGACGCTTGTAAAAAAAAGACGATGAAAGGAACGCAGACAATACCGGATGCCCCAATGCTTTTAAGAAGAACGGACCGTTCTGTGGAGCTAACACAGGTCAGCGGTTATGAATATTCTAAGGACGGCATGAATTGGCAAGCAAGCAATGTGTTTGTAGGTCTTTCTCCGGAAACGAATTATATATTTTATCAGCGAAAGGCAGAAACCGCCACATATTTTGCCAGTGAAGCAAGCGCTTCTTTGATTGTTAAAACTCTCGAGACAGCATTTCTAAATAGCATTTCAGTTACATCATATCCAAATAAGCTGATTTATATAAAGGGTGAAGAGGTTATAGATGTTACAGGTGGAAAGTTAACTCTTTATTATTCCGACAACACTTCATTAATTATCAGTCTTACAGAAGATATGGTTTCCGGTTTTAATAAAGATCTTGTCGGGAATCAAGAAATCACGGTATCATATAGCGGTAAAACAACTGTATTTATAATCACCGTAAAAGACAAAGCCGAAAAATATAAGCCGTCAACCCCATCAGTACCAACACTTATAAGCAAAACCGCAAACAGCGTAACGCTTAAAGGCACAAGCGGTTATGAATACAGCACCGACGGCAAGGTATGGCAAAATAGCAATGTATTTACGGGGCTTAATGAAGATACCGAATATACATTTTATCAGCGAATAGCCGAAACAAAAACCGCCTATGCCTCTGAAAGCAGTGCAGCACTAAAGGTCAGAACCGATAAATCTTACACTCCCGGCGATTTAGACGGGGACGAAAAGATTACGGATAAGGACGCGATTTATCTGCTTATGCACAGCTATTTCCCGGAGGATTACCCGGTAAATCAGCCCTTGGACTACAATAACGACGGACTTATTAACGATAAGGACGCAATTTACCTGTTAATGCACTGTTATTTCCCGGAGGATTATCCGATAACAAAATAAAGGGGTTTTAAAAATGAAAAAGATTTTATCACTTATAGCGACATTGTGCTTAATGCTTTCTGTTGCAATCCCGGCAAGCGCGGCGGGGGTAAGCGTAAGCTTGTCGGGCAATGCCGCAGTCACGGCGGGCGGCAGCGTTACATACACCGTAAATTTAAGCGGCGCGCAGAAATGCACCGGCGGCTCGGTTGCAATAACCGTGGGTGAAAAGCTTGAGGTTACATCGGGCGAATTTTTAAAAAGCGGTGCAACGCTTGATAATTTTGATATAACAAAGAAAAAGGGCGCTATCGCTTTTAAGGATAAAGTTGACCTGAATGGTGGTTTTTTCAAGTTTACCGTTAAGGCAAAAGAAGCGGCAAAGGAGGAACAGACGGTAAGCGTGACCGTAACGCTTGCGGACGGCACCTCCGGCAGCGGCAGTAAGGCGGTAAAAATAACCTGCGCAAGCCACACCTTCGGCAATTATACAAAGGTAAACGACAGCACCCACAAGCGCGTATGCTCGGCTTGCGGGTTTGAGGAAACAAAAAATCACACATGGAACGGCGGCACGGTTACAAAACAGGCAAGCTGCAAGGAAAGCGGCACAAAGCACTTTACCTGCACAGCCTGCGGCGCTGCAAAGGATGAAAAAATAGCCAAAACAAACAGCCACAGCTGGGGCGGCTACAAGGTGACAAAGAACCCTGCCTGCACAACACCCGGAACACAGACCCGCACCTGCTCGGTATGCGGCAAAACCGAAACCCGGCAAATAAACGCAACGGGGCACAGCATGGGCGCTTGGTCGCAAAGCAAGGCTCCCACCTGCACCGCCGCAGGTGAGGAAAAGCGCAGCTGCTCAAAGTACGGCCACAGCGAGACAAGGGCTTTAAAGGCGCTCGGTCACAGCTTTTCGCACCCGACCGTAACAAAAGAGCCCACCTGCACAGAGTCGGGCACGGAAACGGGCAAATGCAGCCGCTGCGGGCAGGTAACCTCAAACAGCATAAAAGCCACAGGTCATAAATTCGGGGCGTGGGAAAACGTAAAGGAAGCCACCTGCAAAGAGGGCGGAACGCAAAAGCGCGTATGCTCAAAATGCAAGGCGGAGGAAACCAAAGCTACCGAAGCTTTAGGACACGATTTTGAAAACCCGACCATAGTTAAAGCGGCAACCATAAGCGAAACGGGACTTAAAGAGGGCAGGTGCAAGCGCTGCGGCGAGACTACAAGCGAGGTAATACCCTGCTCTGCACAGGATGAGGCGACAGGCACACTTTTTGAGGCAAACGAGGGTGTATTTGCCGCGGGAACACAGCTTACGGTTGAGGAAATAAAGACCGACAACCCGACCTTTGATTCGGCGAAAAATATACTTAAAGATATTTCCGGCGAGTTTAAGCTTTATAATATTGCGGCAACGCTAGGCGGTGCGGAAACAGCCCCGAACGGCGAGGTTAAAGCACGCTTTAATATTCCCGACGGCTATGGTAAGGATATTACGCTTTATTTAATAAAGACAGACGGCACGAGCGAAAAGGTTAACTGCGAAATTTCGGAGGACGGCAAAACGCTTTCCGCAAAGCTTACCGCCCTTGGTGATTACGCGATATGTAAATTGGGCGGCGGCGAAACCTCGACCGACACCGAAGACGGTGCGGCGCTTGAAAAGCCCGAAAAGAACAACACGGCGGTTTACATAATAATTGCGGTCTGCGCGGCGGTGCTTATAGGCGGCATAGCGGCGGTTGTAGCTCAAAAAAGAAAAAGGCTTGATAATTTAGATATCAGACAATAGTCCTCAGACTAAATATCCCTCGGTCAAAGCCGTATGGCTGACTGAGGGATTGTTTGAATATTAAACCAAACCGAAAATCCTAGATTGTCAGAGAAATACCCATCGGTCAAGTCAAACATCTGATATCGGAGTTAATGTTCGAAATACTCTGTTTTCAGCCATAATTCGACAGGGATTTTTTAACGAATTGTAAATTTGCACAGTTAGCTCTTAAAAAGAATTGACCAATTTTACATTTTGCCGAAAAACATAAAATTTTCAAAAAAATATTGACATAAGGGCGGTAAAGATATAAAATGTTAATAGGTTAGCGAGCGCTAACCTATTTATCGAGCAAAAAGTTAGCAAGCGCTAATTTTTATATGATTGGAGATATGCATAATGATGCCGCTGTTATTAGCCAATGTAGGAGAAGAAAACGTTATAAAGAAGATAGGCGGCAGCCCCGAGGTAAAGCAGCACCTTGAAAACCTCGGCTTTGTCGTTGGGGGCAACGTAACAATCGTTAATACCATGGGCGGAAATCTTATTGTCAACGTTAAGGAGACCCGCGTTGCGGTAAGCCGCGAAATGGCGCAAAAAATAATGATATAAATCTGATAAGGAGGAGAAACAGATGAAAACTTTGAAGGACACAAAGGTAGGCGAGACCGTAAAGGTCGTAAAGCTTACGGGCGAGGGCGCTGTAAAGCGCAGAATTATGGATATGGGCATCACCAAAGGCGTTGAAGTGCATATCCGTAAGGTAGCCCCATTAGGCGACCCGGTAGAAGTTACCGTGCGCGGCTATGAGTTATCGCTCAGAAAAGCCGACGCGGAAATGATCGAGGTTGAATAAGCTTTTTTTCGGGGAGCGGTTCCCCATATTTTAAGTCTCGGGGTTAGCCCGGGCTAATTAAAGAAAGAGAGAGGAAAAGCTATGAGTATAAGAATTGCCCTTGCGGGCAACCCGAACTGCGGTAAAACTACCCTGTTCAATGCACTTACCGGCTCCAACCAGTTTGTAGGTAACTGGCCGGGCGTTACGGTAGAGAAAAAAGAAGGTAAGCTTAAAAAGCACGACGGCGTTATAATCACCGACCTGCCGGGTATTTATTCCCTGTCGCCTTACACACTTGAAGAGGTTGTTGCGAGAAATTACCTTATTACAGAGCGCCCCGACGCGATACTGAACATTATCGACGGAACAAACCTTGAAAGAAACCTTTATTTAACCACACAGCTTGTAGAGCTGGGCATACCGGTAGTTATCGCCATTAACATGATGGACGTTGTTCGTAAAAACGGCGATAAGATAAACACCGAGGAGCTGTCCCGTCAGTTAGGCTGCAAAATAGTTGAAATTTCCGCCCTTAAGGGTACGGGAATTACCGAGGCTGCCGAGGCTGCAATAGACGCGGCAGAGCACACAAAGACCATTCCGCAGCACAGCTTTTCAGGCACTGTTGAACACGCTATTGCCCACATTGAGGAAGCGGCGGTTCACAATATGCCCGAGGAACAGCAGCGCTGGTACGCAATAAAGATTTTCGAGCGTGACGATAAGGTACTGGCTCAATTAAAGCTTGACGGCACGGTTTTGGCACATATTGAAAATGATATTAAGGCTGCCGAGAAGGAATGTGACG
>OGDU01002618.1_pt1 | contig 11218 bp, 7 predicted proteins | sample 1570371 | NCBI WGS metagenome assembly OGDU01 (sample SAMEA2581977, study PRJEB24529) | metagenome | biome: Human gut stool | place: China | collected 2011
TGGAAGTGGCGGTAGACCCAGCATTCCTGGAGCCGCCGCAGGCGGCCAGCAGGCCGGCAGCACCCACAGCGCCAGAGACCTTCAGAAAGTCACGACGAGAAATTGCCTTGCTCATTTTCGTTCTCCTCCTATGTAGAAAACATCTTCTTGCACGGACGCCTCTGCAAAGCATCCGTTGTATACAAATATGATACCAAAGGCAAGAAAAAAAAGAAAGATGCAAATTGTAGTGATAGCGGCAGAAAACGTACAAATATTGCGTTTATTTTTTGCCCGGTTTTGACGTCATTGCCATAATGAATAAACTTGGACCGAAAAACTGTGCAACTTGTATACTTCAACGATTTGCATAGAAAACTGGGATGCAACAGGAGAAGATTGGCCTGAATTGCAAGAATTTTGTAGCCGAGGCAGAATTTGTTGAAAGAGCGTTGTATACATCAAAAGCAACGATAACAGAAAGTTCCGCCCCTGAGCTGATATATCAATAGCGCAAAAAACGCGCGAATTGGGGCGCGACTGATATATCACGGATGCAGAAAAGATACAAAAAATGCCGTCCGGCGTGCGGACGGCATAAGATCAGGAAAAAGAGTCACCGGCGGGCGGCGTAGAAGGCGCTGCGCTCCCGGAAATAGCACTGGGGACACATGCTGACGTACTGGACGTCGTTCTCAAGGTCGATGGCTACCTGTTCGCCCTCAAAGACGAAGCGGCCGTTGACCTTGCGGCAGTTGCAGGTGGCCTTGCGGCCGCAGGTGCAGATGGTCTTCATCTCCTCGATGGTATGGGCCAGCTCCAGAAGCCGGGTGGAGCCGGGGAAGCCCTTGAGGGAGAAGTCGGAGCGCAGGCCGTAGCAGATGACGGGGATGTTCAGCTCTACCGTCACCATAAACAGCTGCTCAGCCTGCTCGGCAGTGAGGAACTGGCTCTCGTCACAGAGCACACAGGCCAGAGGCCGGCCCTCGCTGCTGGCGGCCCGGACGGCCTCCACCAGGTCCATGTCCGGCGGCACCAGCAGGTCGGCAGGGCGGCGGACGCCCAGACGGCTCACGAGGTCGCCGCTGCCCTTGGTGTCCACCTTCGGCTTGAGGATGAGCACCCGCATCCCCTGCTCCTCGTAGTTGTGGGCCACCTGCATCAGCGCGGTGCTCTTGCCGCTGTTCATTGCGCCGTAACGGAAATAAAGCTTTGCCATGTCGAAAAAGTCTCCTCATGAAAGGACTCTCTCAGCCAAAGCCTGACGGAGAGGGCCTGTATTATCGATAGTATGTGCTCAGTCCTGATTGCGCAGCCGGTAGCCCAGGCTCATCAGGCTGTCGCCGAGGTGGACGTTCTCCACCACCACGTCGGGGTAGGAGACAGACAGATCGTAGTGGGAGAAGTTCCAGAAGCCCTGAATGCCCAGAGCCACCAGACGGCCGCTGATCTCCTCTGCGCCGCTGCGGGGCAGACAGAGCACAGCCACCTCGGGGTGGTGCTCGGCGCAGAAAGCTTCCAGCTCATCAATGTGTAAAATCTGGATGCCGTTGATCTCTTTGCCCACCTCGTCGGGGGCATTGTCGAAGGCGGCGATGAGCTTGTAGCCGTTGGTGTCGGTGGTGATGAAGCGGCTCACAGCCTTACCCAGACGGCCGCAGCCGATGAGGATGGTGGGCAGGAGGTCGCCGTTGCCAAAGAGCAGATGCTCAAGGATGCTCAGCAGGTTCTCCACCGAGTAGCCGATGCCCTGACGGCCATTCACGTCGCCGATGCAGTTGAAGTCCTGCCGCACCTGAGAGGCAGTGGTACCCATCTGGGCGGCCAGCTCACGGGACGAGATGCTGGTGATGCCGTCGTTCTTCAGGGTGCGCAGGTAGCGATAGTATTTGGGCAGGCGCTTGATGACGGGCAGAGAAGCTTTGCCGGGAGTGTTCATAGGGGGGTCTCCTTTCTTTTTATCCGCAGCATTGCCGGGGAGAAGTGCGCAGCGGCAGGGTGCTCCGGCAAAAGATTTGTACTTTCTTGTACAATAATGATACATATTTGACAATCTTATCTCTAGTATAAAGTATACAGCGCGAAGACAGAATGTCAAACCATTTGGCACATTTTTTTGAGAAAGAAAAGAAATCTTTGCCGAAGTATAACCGGCAGGAATGCCGGACAAGCTGAAATGAAGCAAAAAGGAGGATACGCAGAATGTCACAAGAAGAGAAGAACATCCCCGTGGAGCAGCAGCGGCTGGAAAAAGAGCAGATCGAGGATATGGGCAGCGTTTACCGTACCCGGGGAGCTCACGCCATCCACTGCCTGACTGTCATCGGGCAGGTGGAGGGCCATGTGGAAGCGCCTCAGGGCCAGAAGACCACAAAATATGAGCATGTCATCCCCCAGCTGGTGGCCGTGCAGGAGGACCCCGCCATCGAGGGCCTGCTGGTCCTGCTCAATACGGTGGGCGGGGATGTGGAGGCGGGGCTTGCGCTGGCGGAGCTCATCGCCAGCATCTCCAAGCCCAGTGCGGCGGTGGTGCTGGGCGGGGGCCACTCCATCGGCATCCCGCTGGCCGTCAGCGCCCAGCGGAGCTTCATCGTGCCTACTGCCACCATGACGGTCCACCCCGTCCGCCATTCCGGCATGATATTGGGCGTGCCGCAGACCATGCGCTGGTTCGAGCAGATGCAGGAGCGCATCACCGGCTTCGTGGCGTCCCACAGCGGCATCTCGGAGAAGCGTTATACTGAGCTGATGATGCGCACGGGCGAGCTGGTCATGGACGTGGGTACCGTGCTGGATGGCCGAAAAGCCGTGCGGGAAAAGCTCATCGACGAGCTGGGCGGGCTGTCGGATGCGCTGGCATGGCTCTACCGAGAAATCGAGGGGAAATAAATTGCCATTTGACTTTTCCCGTGGTACAATGAAAGAATCGAGTAGTATCGAAATTCTTCCATCGTCACCGACAGAGCCGCCCTGAGCGCGCCCTGCTTCATGATATAAAATAAGGAACGGGTTTTAGGAAACATGGCAAAGAGAAAACGCAAGACCTCCGGGCGCAGCACAGCCTCGCGCCGCAAGAACCGGACACAGGACCGGATGCCCGCGGGGCTCATCACCCTGTTTGCGGGGCTGGTGCTCATGGCGCTGGCTTTCGTGCCGGGCAGCTCGGCTTGGCGCACGATGCACGATGTCCTGTTCGGCGTGTTCGGCTGCGGAAGTTTCGTGCTGGGCGCAGCGCTGTGCTATCTGGCCATCCTCTACACCCGGGGCGAAGACCTTCTGCCCCATATCGCAAAGCTGGTGCTGGGGCTCATCTTCGCCAGCGGCACGGTCATCGTCTTTTCTGACATCCCCACCGACCAGACCGCCGCGCAGATGACTGCCGCCTGTTATCATAATGGTATGAGCGCATGGCTCTCGGGCGGTGCGCTGGGCGCTGTGCTGGGCGGGACGCTCCTGCTGCTCTGCGGCAGACCCGCCGCCAATCTGGTCATGGCGGCACTGGCGGCCTGCGCCAGCCTGTACATTTTTGACGTTACGCCCGCCGAGTGCTGGCAGTGGCTCTGCAACGTGGGCGGCAGCGTTCACGAAAAGGGCCTTGCCGTCCACGAGCAGAATGCCGCCCGCCGGGCCGAGCGTCTGGCAGAACGCGCCGCCGAGGAGGCCGAGGCGGAGGAATACGAGGCCTATGGCGACGACCTGCCGGAAGACGAAGTGGGCGAAGGCGAGGACTACTACGGCGGCGAAGAGCCTGCCGCGCCCGCCTTCCATATCCAGCCTCCCGGCTGGCTGGCTGGCGTCTTCCACTGGGGCCATCAGGTGATGCAGGGCGGCGAACAGGCGGAGCCTGCCCCTGCGCCCGCACCGGAAGCGCAGACCCCGCCTCAGCCCGAGCCTGCCCCCGTACAGGTGGAAAAGTCCCGGCCTCGTGCGCCCTTTGATATTGACTTAGGCCCTGACCATACCACCGTCACCGAGGGCGGCAGTGAGCCTATCGAGCCCATCATCCTCGGCCCCGGCGGCACCTTCGGCATGGACCCGCTCCGCCGTGCGCCCATCCGCGCCACCGTGACTCCCATCGTCCCGGACGCTGTGGATACTGCCGCTGAGGACTTCTTCACGGCCCAGCCCGAGCCGACGGTGACACCTACCGTCACGCCCGCTGCCCCGGCAGAAGAGCCGGAACAGCAGCCCGCACCTGAGCCGCCGCTCTCTTTCGGCATCCCGCTCTATGATTTGACCCCGACTCCGGAACCGGCCCCGCAGCCGGTCAGCGCCGAGAATGCGGTGGCGTTCCGCTCTGAGCCGGATGAGGACGGCTGGATCAGCATCACCAGCGACCCGGTGGAGGAAAAAGACCTCAACACGCTGGTGGCAGCCGCCATGGAAAAGCCTGCTGTCTCCGAGGAGCAGGCCGCGAACGCCCCCGCCGAAGAGGCGGAGACGGAGGAGAGCTTCCAGTATCAGTACCCGTCCATCGAGCTGTTCGAGCGCGCCCCGGAGGAAAGCGACTCCGGCGCGGAAGACGAGCTGAAAGCCAACGCCCAGAAGCTGGTGGACACGCTGGAAAGTTTCGGCGTCCGCACCCGTGTGCTGGATATTTCCCGCGGCCCGTCGGTCACCCGGTATGAAGTCCAGCCCATGGCGGGCGTCAAGATAAGCCGCATCACTTCGCTGGCGGACGACATCGCCCTGAACCTGGCGGTGGCCGATGTCCGCATGGAGGCACCCATCCCCGGCAAGCCTGCCGTGGGCATCGAGGTGCCGAACCATAAGAAAACGCCGGTCTACATCCGCAGCGTCTTTGAGAGCCAGAGCTTTTTGCGGATGACCTCGCCGATGGGCATTGCGCTGGGCAAGGACATCGCCGGCGTGGCTCAGGTGGCCGACCTGTGCAAGATGCCTCATCTGCTCATCGCGGGCAGCACCGGCAGCGGTAAATCGGTCTGTGTCAACAGCATCATCATGAGCCTGCTGTTCCGCTCCAGCCCCGAGGACGTCAAGCTCCTGCTCATCGACCCCAAGGTCGTCGAGCTGGCTGAGTACAACGGCATCCCCCACCTGCTGATGCCCGTCGTCACCGAGCCCCGCAAGGCGGCCGGCGCACTGGGCGGCGCAGTGCAGGAGATGGAGCGCCGCTACCACCTCTTCGCGGAGAACAACGTCCGCGACATCAAGTCCTTCAATAAGCTGGCTGCAACGGACCCGAACCTCGAGAAGATGCCCTATATCGCCATCATCATCGACGAGCTGGCCGATTTGATGATGGTCGTCGGCAAGGATGTCGAAGACTCCATCTGCCGCATCGCCCAGAAGGCCCGTGCCGCCGGTATGCACCTCATCGTGGCGACCCAGCGCCCCAGCGTGGACGTCATCACCGGACTCATCAAGGCCAACATCCCCAGCCGCATCGCCTTCGCCGTGTCTAGTCAGGTGGACAGCCGCACTATCCTCGACGGTGCCGGTGCCGAAAAGCTGCTGGGCATGGGCGATATGCTCTTCATGCCCGTGGGCGCACCTAAGCCCACCCGTATCCAGGGTACCTTCGTGCGGGATGAGGAGATCAGCCGTGTGCTGGACTTCATCAAGAAGAGCGCCACCGTCCAGTACGACGAGGCCATGATAGAGGCCATGGAAAAACACGCCATCCAGGACGGCAAGAAGGGCAGCAGTTCCGCCGACTCCGACGAGGAGGGCGGCAGTGACCCGATGCTCAAGCAGGCCGTGGAGGTGGTCATCGACGCCGGCCAGGCGTCCACCAGCCTGCTGCAGCGCCGTTGCAAGCTGGGTTATGCCCGCGCCGCCCGCATCATGGACGAGATGGAAGAAAAGGGCATCATCGGCCCCTACGAGGGCGCAAAGCCCCGCGCTGTCCTCATCAGCCGCCAGCAGTGGCTGGAAATGCAGATGAATCAACCGGATGAATAACCTCTCAGTCAAAGCCGGACGGCTTTGCCAGCTCCCCTACCAGGGAAGCCACTGGCGTACCGGACAGGCTCACGCTGGATGAATAGAATTTTTGATTTCGGAAGCAATAGAGCCCTGCTGTATAGGGCAGGCATCATGAAAGAAAAAGGATAACTATGGAACATTACACCGAATTTCTCCCCATCAGCCGGGCCGACATGGAGGCCCGGGGGTGGGACCAGCTGGACTTCGTGGTGGTGGGCGGCGACGCCTATGTGGACCACCCCAGCTTTGGCACCGCCATCATCAGCCGCCTGCTGGAAGCCGAGGGCTACAAGGTGGGCGTGCTGGCCCAGCCCCGCTACACCGACTGCGAGGACTTCAAGCGGTTTGGAAAGCCGAAGTACGGCTTCTTCATCGGCGGCGGCAATGTGGACAGCATGGTGAGTCACTATTCCGTCGCAAAGATCCCCCGCGCGGAGGACGAGTATTCGCCCGGCGGCAAGGGCGGCGCACGGCCCGACCGCAGCGCCACCGTCTACACCAGACTTGCCAAGCAGGCATACCCTGACCTGCCCGTCATTCTGGGCGGTCTGGAAGCATCGCTCCGCCGCTTTGCCCACTACGACTACTGGCTGGACACCGTCCTGCCCAGCATCGCCGAGGACTCTGGCGCGGACATCATCAGCTTCGGCATGGGTGAACACCAGACCGTGGAAATTGCCCGCCGTCTGGCGGCAGGGGAGCCGGTGGAGAGCATCACCGATGTGGACGGCACCTGCTACCTGACCGACTTCGACCACCTGCCCGAGCGGTATGTGGAGTGCGCGGGCTTCAGGAAGGTCGCCTCCGATAAGGTGGCTTATGCGAAAGCCTGCCGCATCCAGATGGACAATCAGGACGTCGTCAGCGGCAATATTATCGTCCAGAAGCAGAGCGAGAAGTACCTCGTGCAGAACATCCCCGCAAAGCCCCTCGTCCGCTGGGAGCTGGATAAGGTCTACGCCCTGCCTTACACCCGCCGCTACCACCCCATCTACGAGGCCATGGGCGGTGTGCCTGCCATCCGCGAGGTGCAGTTCTCCATCATCCAGAACCGCGGCTGCTTCGGCGGCTGCAATTTCTGCGCCATCCAGCTGCATCAGGGCCGACGCGTCACCAGCCGCAGCGCCGACAGCATCGTGGCCGAAGCAGAGCGGATGACCCACGAGCCGGATTTCAAGGGCTACATCCACGACATCGGCGGCCCCACCGCCAACTTCCGTTTCCCATCCTGCCGCGAGCAGATGCTGCGGGGTATGTGCAACGGCGGCAAGCACTGCCTCGCCCCCACCACCTGTTCCCACATGATCGTGGACCACAGCGATTATCTGAAAATCCTCCGCCGCGTCCGGGAGCTGCCCGGCGTCAAGAAGGTGTTCATCCGCAGCGGCATCCGCTTCGATTACCTGATGGCCGACCCCGATGACACTTTCTTTAAGGAGCTGGTGGAGTACCACGTTTCCGGCCAGCTGAAAGTCGCGCCGGAGCACTGCGCCCCCAACACCCTCGCCTACATGGGCAAGCCGCCGATCGAGACATTCAACAAGTTCAAGGATAAGTTCTACGAGCTGAGCAGGAAGGCGGGAAAAAAGCAGTACCTCGTGCCGTATCTCATGTCCAGCCACCCGGGCAGCACCCTCAAGGATGCCGTCTATCTGGCCGAGTACCTTTATAAGAACCACATGCGCCCGGAGCAGGTGCAGGATTTTTATCCCACGCCCGGCACCGTGAGCACCTGTATGTTCTACACCGGCCTCGACCCCTATACTTTGAAGCCGGTGTTTGTGGAAAAGACCGCTGAGGGCAAGGCACTTCAGCGCGCCCTGCTCCAGTATTATGAGCCCCGCAACGCCGAAAAGGTCATCAAGGCGCTGAAAATGACCCACCGCGAAGACCTCATCCCCCTGCTGGTTCCCGCCGAGGGCCGCATTGCGGTCCAGCGCTCGGCCCGCAGAGCCGAGGCCGCCGATGTGACCATCCACGGCGACGGCACCTACACCGTCCGGCCCAGAGGCAAGGGCGGCAAGCCGCAGAGCCGCTCCGCCGCCCCGGCAGGCCGCAATCCGGCGGGCCGTCAGCCCAGCCCCGGCGCGCGTTTTGCGCCCCATTCGGCTCCTGCACATAAACCGAAAAGCAATCAACAGAAAGAGAATACATCGTGGAAAACTTCAAAAAAGAAAAAGTGAACGCTCAAACGCTCATGAGCCGCCTCGCTGCGCTGGCACTGGCCGCAGCTCTTGCGCTGGGCCTCGTGGGCTGTGACACCTCTTCCATCGTCCCGGGAGGCAGCGGCGACGTCATGCCGAACCCGGCAGCTTCTCAGACCGGAACGACGCCTTCCGACGGGCAGGACGCCGCCTTCCAGATGCACTTCATCGACGTGGGGCAGGCGCTGAGCGTGCTGGTGGAGTGCGACGGACAGTTCATGCTCTACGACGGCGGCAATGTGGACGACGGCAGTCTGGTAGTCTCCTACTTGCAGAGTCAGGGTGTCGAGCAGCTGGAGTATGTCTTCTGCTCCCACGCCCACGAAGACCATGTGGGCGGTCTGGCCGCTGCGCTGGCCTATTTCCCGGCCTACCACGTTTACAGCCCCGTGACGGAAGCCTCCACCAAGTGCTTCAAGGATTTCGTCAAGTACACCCAGCAGCAGAACTTACAGGTCGAAGTACCTGCCGTAGGCACCCAGTGGGCGCTGGGCAGCGCCACTGTGACCATGCTTGGCCCTGTGGCGCAGTACGATGACACCAACGATACCTCCATCGTCCTGCGCATCGACTACGGCGTCACCAGCTTTCTGCTGACCGGCGACATGGAAAATACCGCCGAGACCGACCTTGTGAACAGCGGCGCGAACCTCAGGGCCGATGTGCTGCAGGTGGGCCACCACGGTTCCAGCACCTCCACCAGCTACCTCTTCCTGAACGCGGTGCTGCCGGAAATGGGCATCATCTCCTGCGGCGTGAACAACAAGTACGGCCACCCGCACGAGGAAACGCTGAGCATCCTGCGGGATGCCAGGGTGGATGTGTACCGCACCGACCTGCAGGGCACCATCACCATTGGCAGTGACGGCCAGAACTACACCGTGGGCACCGAGCACTTTGCGGCAGATTCCGCGCTGAACCCCACCGACCCGGCGGCATCCAGCACGGCCCAGCAGGCGTACATTGGCAATGTGAACAGCAAAAAGTTCCATCTGCCTACCTGCCCGAACCTGCCGGCAGAGAAGAACCAGATCCTCTTCTCCAGCTATCAGGAAGCCGTGGAAGCAGGCTATACGCCCTGTTCCAGCTGCATCAAATAAAGAACGAACTCCCCCAGTCTGCTTCGCAGACAGCCCCCTCTGGGATGGGGCCTTTGGCAAAACCGAAAAGCTTACCTTTTCGACAGAGGCTCCCTCCTTGAGGGAGCTGGCACGGCGTGAGCTGTGACTGAGGGAGTTTTCTTTTATCCGCCGCTCTGCGGGATTGATAAAATCCCACAGGTGCGGTATACTTAAGACCACTTTATTTCAAAAAAGCAAGGAGGTGCGGCGGATGATCGGTGCACCGCAGCCGCTGGTGCTGGCAAAACCGGCGGCGATCGATACAGCACAGGCAGCGCGGTATTTCGGGGCCAGAGGGGAACCGGACGACCGCACCATGACCCTGTTGGAAACATGCGCCATGCCGCTGCTGGCGGCGGCAACGCCCCGGGCGGTCTGGCTGGAAGCGGACACGGCTGCCCTTGCCGAAGCAGGCATCCTGCGGGGTGGGGATGTGATGAAGCATCTGGAAAACTGCCCGCAGGCGGTGCTGCTGGCCGTGACCCTTGGCCCCGGCGTGGATGCACAGATCCGCCGTGCCGGTGTGGGAGATATCGCGGCGGGCGTTGCGTCCGACGCACTGGGCAGCGCGCTGGCCGAGCAGGCCGCAGACGCAGCCGAAGCAGAGCTGCGCCAGTGGGCCGCAAAAGAGGGAAAGTATTTGACCGGGCGGTTTTCGCCCGGCTACGGTGACTGGGATATTGCAGTACAGCCGCTGGTGGCAAACGCGCTGGATACGGTGCGCCGGGCGGGCCTGTGTGTGACCGATACCAACCTGATGACCCCGCGCAAGAGCGTGACGGCCATTCTGGGGGTCAGCGGCCACCCGGTAAAGGGAAAACTGGCCGGGTGCGGCCACTGCGTGCTGCGCACCCGGTGTGAGTATAGAAAGAGGGGAAAGACCTGTGCAAGCGAGTGAACTTTTCAAACAGAGCAATACCGTCCTGCTGGACGGCGGCATGGGCACCATGCTGCAGGCTTCGGGCCTGAAGCTGGGTGCAAAGCCGGAGGAGCTGAACATCACGAACCCGGAGCTGATCGAGAGCATCCATGCCAAGTATGCCGCTGCGGGCAGCCGCATCGTCAACGCCAACACCTTTGGCGCATCGGCCCACAAGCTGGCGGGCAGCGCCTACAGTCTGGAAGAGATCATTGCGGCGGGCATCGCCAACTGCAAGCGCGCCTGTGCGCCCTACGGTGCCCTGACCGCGCTGGATGTCGGCCCGCTGGGAGAACTGCTGGAACCCAGCGGAACGCTGGCCTTTGAGGATGCGGTGAGCGAGTATGCGCGCATCGTCCGGGCAGGCGCTGCCGCCGGGGCCGACCTCATTTTCTTTGAGACCTTTACCGATCTGTACGAGCTGAAAGCCGCTCTGCTGGCAGCAAAGGAAAACAGCGGCCTGCCTATCTTAGCCAGCATGAGCTTTGAAGCCGGCGGGCGCACCTTTACCGGCTGCACGGTGGAAAGCTTCGGCGTGACCGCCCGTGGCCTGGGTGCCAACGCGGTGGGCATCAACTGCTCACTGGGCCCCAAGGAGATCTTCCCCATGGCAAAGCGTCTGGCAGAGGCTGTGCCCGGCGACTTTCCGGTGTTCGTCAAGCCCAATGCGGGCCTGCCCCGGGCCGACGGCAGCGGCTACGATATCACCCCGCAGCTCTTCGCCATGGAAATGAAGCCCTACCGGGAGCTGCATCTGTTTGCGGCGGGCGGCTGCTGCGGCACCACGCCGGAGTTCATCAAGCTGCTGAACAGCGTTTTTGCAGGCTGCGTACCCGGCCGTCCGGCCCACAAAATGCCCTCGGTGCTGTGTACGCCGGTGGATTTCGTCAACGTGGACGGCATCACGGTGGTGGGTGAGCGCATCAACCCCACGGGCAAAAAGCGCTTCCAGCAGGCACTGCGGGAAGGCGACATGAACTATGTGCTGGAACAGGCCGTCAGTCAGGCAGAGGCCGGTGCGCAGATCCTGGACGTGAACGTGGGCG
>OGDU01002620.1_pt1 | contig 11212 bp, 7 predicted proteins | sample 1570371 | NCBI WGS metagenome assembly OGDU01 (sample SAMEA2581977, study PRJEB24529) | metagenome | biome: Human gut stool | place: China | collected 2011
GATCCGGAGCGCTATATAGACAGTGCGTTTGTGGATTCTGCGTTTATAGAATTGAAAAGCTGTGATCTGTGGGATGTGAAAATGCTGTATCCGCTCCTGCATATGGACCATGCGGAAGAGAAGTGCTTCGTCCGTAAGGAGATGTATGAGAGGCTGGTGAAGGCGGTGGGGAATCTGCCGGACGGTTACCGGTTCCGTATCTGGGATGCCTGGCGCCCCTTTGCGCTGCAGCATGAATTGTTTGAAAAATATTCTGTGGACATCATCCGGGATTTTCATTTAGAAGAGCTGCCGGAGGCAAAAAGGAGAGCTGCGATCTGCAAATTTGTCTCGGACCCGGTACCGGATATAAAAGTGCCTCCCGCCCATACCACCGGAGGAGCCATTGATCTGACGCTTCTGGATCCGGAGGGCAGAGAGCTTCCTATGGGATGTGGATTCGATGCTTTTACGGATAAGACCTACGCAGCGTATTTTGAGGCACCGGAGCATGTACAGGGGGCAGAGGACGAGCAGGTCCGTGAAAACCGCCGTCTGCTTTATTATGCTATGATCGATGCGGGATTTACCAATCTGCCATCGGAGTGGTGGCATTATGACTACGGTGACCGATTCTGGGCCTATTACATGCGGAAGCCCGCAATCTATGAGGGCGTATTTACGAGGGAGGAAATTCATGGATAATCAGAAACAAAAGAAGAAAAAAAGTGTGATGGACACCTTGTCCGCTACTATGGTACTGGTGCTGATCGCACTATTGCTGGTATTTGTGGGATATACCTATCTGGCACTGAAGAACGGTTACACCTTGGATGACCTGATCGACAATATCGTGGGGAATCTCATCGGTGTGCTGGCAGCATTTCTGTTATTCGATATACTGAACAACAAGCTGACCCAGGATGCCTACGCCAGAGAGACCTCCCAGCAGATCACCAAGACGCTGATGGGAGAGCCGGAGATCCTGGATTCTTTCAGCGATGAAGATAAAAAGACTTTCCTGAAATCCACCATTACCTCCATGATAAAGGATGAAGATGCGGTGGATATGCTTTCTACCAATATGGAGAAATATTTTGACAGGGCAAGAGGCGCCAGGATCCGGAAAATGTTCGATTACACGATCAATCTGGAGCCGAATCTGACGGAGGAATATGTAAAAGCCGGATTCCCCGGAGCCACAGACGGAAAGTATTACCTGATCGATGAGGAATTGAAGTTCAGCGTAAAGTGTCTGGGAGGAACAGACGAGAACTACGCGGGCGATGTGATCAGACTCGGTTTCGCCTATGATAAAAAGAGTCTGGACGGTGGATTGTTGGAGACCGGACAGGATGCGGATTTCACCAAGAGCATTTTCAATGAGGATCTGGTGGTGGAACCGGAAGCCGTGGACTTCATCAACAGTATTCCCGCAGATAAGATACGGGATGTGATCAATGACCTGTTCATGCCGATCTTGCGAATTGACAACAGCGGAGATAATGACGACGAAGCGCAGTTTGAAGTAGAACGCAAGAGCAACGGATTTATCCTGAAATTCAAGTTGGATTTTGACCGCAACGAGGCAAGCGGGGAGCATCTGGTCAGCATCTATTTCAAGATGCCCCGGGTATGGAACTCTATTTTCGAGGTGACTCTGGTGGATCCGACCAAGGAGCCCCATATCAAGCTGAAATACAAGAACGGAATGGATGTCACTATGTATTCCTATCTCAATAAGGAAAGCACTGCCAATGTCGGAGCCTGCATCCAGAGAGCCGGACTCTATGACATTGCGATCAAGGACGAGTGGATCTACCCCAAGAGCGGCGTGATCTTCCATATTAAGAAGGCGTAGAATAAATATGAAACCAAGATCTCATCAAAGTATGCAATTATATAAAATGCTCCTATCCCGCGGTTATCCGGAATCGTTCTGTGATCTGGTGACGAAGAATCTGAATACGGATTTTACGGCGAGCCGTATGATCGGTTATCTGTGTCATTATTCTGATCTGCCGCCGGAGGAGATTGCGGACGAAATGCTGGCGATCTTAAGTGACCGCAATCGCATTATGCAGAAGAAAGAACTGGAAAGCAATAATGCAGAGTGGAATCGTATTCTGATGCAGGGACTGGGGATTGATACAGAAGAGACGAAGCATTCACTTTATTAAAAAAATACAATCAGGACCCTTTTCATATCTAGCATTCCTCACTGCTTCCGGAAATCCCTCGGAGCACAGCCGTATACCTGCTTAAAGGTGCGCAGGAATAATTTATAGTTTGAGACTCCGTGTCGATCCAGTATTTCGCTGATGTTCAGATCGGTGTCTTTTAAATCCTTGCAGACATGCGTCAGACGCACGCTGTTGATATAGGAAGTGAGGGTGGTTCCCATGTTCCGCCGAAAAAAACGGCAGAAATATTCTGGGTTCAGATGAGCCAGGGAGGCTGCATTTTCCAGAGAAATGGCTTCGGTGTAATGGGATTGGATGTACTGAATCACCGGTTCGAGGCGATGCAGATTTTTCTGACTCTGAATTCGGGAAGTATTGTCGACGGTGACCTTATAGTGGGTCATAAGGATGTATAAAAAATCATAAAGCAGACCGGAAAACCGCAGAGTATAGCTTTGCGGTTTTTTTGTATAGAGATCGCCCATGGAAGTCAGAATCTCCTGAATCTGCGCATCGGCAGAAGAATCCCTGCGGGAGAACAGAAAACGGATGCTTTCATATTCTGGGATGGCACCTATGAGAAACGCATAAGGAATCTGTAATAACAGAACCCGGGACGGTGTTGTGGTCCGGGTAGCATGGACGGCGGCGGAATTTACCACATGATAATCTCCGGCATGCAGCAACAGAACCCGCTGTCCCTCAATGAGTTCCATGGAACCCTCATAGATATAGATAACTTCCATGCTTCGATGCCAGTGTTCCGGTATGTAATCGTTATTGCTGTTATAGATTGTAAAACGGACGTTGATTCCGCTTTCAAAAGCAACCTCTTCGTGTGGAAATTGTGGCATCGCAAAGCCTCCTTCTGAAATTATATTAGTTCCCGCGATATATTTATATCATAGAATAAAAAGAAGGAAAAAGTCAATATTGACCTAAAAAGAAGTCATAATCAGATATAGGAATCAATGTGGAAAATTGCTAAACTGGTAAACAGAAAGAGCAAGCGGACAAGCTTGAATGACAGGAGGTTATAGCAACATGACAAAGGAAAAAATCAAAGATCTGATAGCAAAAATGACATTGGAGGAAAAGGCGGCAATGTGTTCCGGCGCGGATTTCTGGCATACTGAAAGCTGCGAGCGCCTGGGGATTCCCGCAAGTATGGTATCCGACGGCCCTCACGGTCTGCGCAAGCAGGATGACAAGGCAGATCATCTGGGTGTAAATGAGAGTATTAAAGCAGTATGTTTCCCGGCAGGCTGTGGAACCGCGGCATCCTTTAACAGAGATCTGTTGTATCATATGGGCGAGACACTGGGCAATGAGTGTCAGGCAGAAGGCGTCAGTGTCATTCTGGGGCCGGCTGTGAACATCAAACGTTCTCCCCTGTGCGGTCGTAATTTTGAATACTATTCAGAGGATCCCCTGGTGGCAAGTGAGATTGCAGGCTCTCTGATCCGCGGTGTGCAGAGCAAGCATGTGGGAACCAGTTTAAAGCATTTTCTGGCGAATAATCAGGAGACCCGTAGAATGTCCGTGAATGAGATCATTGACGAGAGAACACTGAACGAGATCTATCTGGCGGCATTTGAGGGAGCGGTGAAGAAGGCAAAACCCTGGACAGTTATGTGCTCTTATAACAGGATCAACGGTACTTATGCCGCGGCTCATCACAAATATCTCACAGAGACCCTGAGAGATAAGTGGGGATTTGACGGTTATGTCATGAGTGACTGGGGAGCAGTCAATGACCGCGTGGAAGATTTAAAGGCAGGACTTGATCTGGAGATGCCTTCCTCCATGGGAGTCAATGATCAACTGATCGTAGAAGCGGTACAGAATGGAACACTGGAGGAACAGGTGCTGGATACCGCGGTGGAGCGTATTCTGAATATCGTATATCGCTATAACGAGAACAGAGATACCGAAGCGGTGTTTGATCTGGATCACGACCATGAGGTTGCGAAGAAAGTGGCGGAAGAGACCATTGTATTGTTGAAGAATGAGAATGTACTGCCACTGACAGAGGGCGAAGAGATCGCCTTTATCGGAAAATATGCGAAGAAGCCCAGATATCAGGGTGGCGGCAGCTCCCATATCAACAGCCATAAGATCACCGGAGCCCTGGATGCGGCAGAGGCAGCAGGTAATACACATATTGTGTATGCCCAGGGATTTGATGACAAAGAAGATAAGACGGATGAGGTATTACTGGCAGAAGCCGTGGAGACGGCAAAAAAGGCAAAGGCAGCCGTGATTTTCGCAGGACTGCCGGATGCATTTGAATCCGAAGGTTTTGATCGTAAACATATGCGGATGCCGGATTGCCAGAACGAATTGATTGAAAGAGTGGCAGCGGTACAGCCGAACCATAGTCGTATTGCACAACGGTGCACCGGTGGAGATGCCCTGGGCAGATCGTGTGAAAGGTATTCTGGAAGCCTATCTTGGAGGACAGGCTGTGGGAGGTGCCGAGTATGACATTCTCTTCGGCAAAGTAAACCCCAGTGCAAAGCTTCCGGAGACATTCCCGAAGCAGCTGGAGGACAATCCTTCTTATCTTGCCGGCTTTGGTGAGGGCGACCATGTGGAATACCGGGAAGGCATTTTTGTGGGATACCGCTATTATGATAAGAAGAAAATGGATGTATTGTTCCCCTTTGGCTACGGATTGTCCTATACCACATTTGCTTACAGCAATCTGTGTTTGGACAAAAAGACAATGAAAGACACAGAAGAACTGACGGTGTCTGTGGATGTGACCAATACCGGAGATAGAGCGGGTAAGGAAGTTGTACAGCTCTATGTGGCAGATAAAGAAAGCACAGTGATAAGGCCGGTGAAGGAGCTGCGGGATTTTGTCAAGATCGAACTGGCACCCGGCGAGACGAAGACAGTAACTTTTACGCTTGGAAAGCGAGCCTTTGCTTACTATGATGTACAGATCCATGATTGGCAGGGGGAGACCGGAGAGTTCGAGATCCTTATCGGAGCATCTTCCAGAGACATTGCTCTCAGAGATACCGTGACTGTGGAATCCACCGTGAAGATTCCTTTCCACTATACCACAGATACGACAATGGGCGACATCATGAGCCGCCCGGAGGCCTGGAAACTGGTACAGAGTGTTCTGAGCAAAGGAATGTTCGGTCAGGGCAGCGAGGTCAACGAAGGCGGCGATGCCGCGAAGGAAGCCATCAGCGATGAGATGAATGCAGCTATGCTTCAGTATATGCCCCTGCGCGGACCGGTCAGTTTCGGCGGCGGAGTCAGCATGGCAGATGTACAGAAGTTGGTGGACCGCCTGAATGCCATGGAGAAATAATTAACTGTTTATTTATAGCAATCCCTAAAAGTTAGGCAAAAACTAACTTTTAGGGATTTTTATATATACCGCTGAGTGACATTTTTAAGTCGGATGAATGCAAGAAAGAATGTGGAGAATTGTTATAATTAGAATATGAAAAATAAACAGGCATAGAAAGCCGCATTACCAAGGCACGTTAAGGAGGAAACGGATGAAAAAAATAGCAATTGGCGGAGGACAGGGATTTTGGGGAGATTCTCCAGATGCTGCTATCCATATGATTCACAATGCAGATATTCAATATCTTGCATGTGACTATCTGGCAGAACTGACGCTGTCCATTATGGCAAAGCAACAACTAAAAGATCCATCAAAAGGTTATGCTCCTGATTTTGTGACAAGATTGTTGAAACCAGCAGGAAAAACTGCTTGGGAAAGAAATATTAAAATTTTGACAAATGCAGGTGGCATGAATATTTCAGGATGTGTAAATGCTATTCGACAGTATGCAACTGAAGAAAATATGAAAGGGTATAAAATCGGTTATGTAACAGGGGACGACATTAAATCAAAAATCCCGCAGCTGTTAAAGGATGGATGGACATTTCCGAATTTTGACTACGAAGGCGATTTCACGGATATTGTTGATAAAATATATAATTGCAATGCCTACATTGGTCATGAAGGCATTCAAAGTGCAATTGAAGGCGGAGCAGATGTTGTAGTCACCGGAAGAGCAGCTGATAGCGCACTTTTCCTGGCTCCGTTGGCTTATGAATTTGGTTGGAAAGACAATGACTGGGATAACCTTGCAAGAGGAATTATGGCCGGACATTTACTGGAATGTGGTGGACAGGGAGCAGGCGGCAATTATATGTATGATTGGCGTAGCGTACCTCAGATGGAAAATCTCGGATTTCCTATTGCAGAGTTGACAGATAAAACATTTGAAATTACTAAGGCCCCTGATTGTGGAGGAGTCATTTGCGAGCAAAGTTGTAAGGAACAATTTTTATATGAAGTGCTAGATCCGGCAAATTATCTGACTCCTGATGTAAATGTGGATATTAGTAATGCTACTATTACACAGGTTGGTGATAATCGCGTCAGAATTGATCATATTCATGGTAAAGAGAAACCGGATACTTTGAAATTGTGTGTTGGGTATCATAAAGGTTGGAAGACGGTTTCAATGTTGAGCTTTGCATGGCCTGATGCTTATGAAAAAGCCCGATATTGTGCAGACATTATCATGAAGAAAATGAAGCAAAAGGGAATGAAAGCGGATGATGTTCATATCAGTTTTATTGGTCTGAACAGCCTTCATCTTAATGTGGCTGATATGAGTGAAGAAGCATTGAAAAATCTGAACGAGTGTGTAATGCGTATTGCTGTATTTTCAGAGGATAAGAATGAATGTGCGAAGATCATCCCGGAAATCAGCCCTATGCAGTTAAACGGACCTCCCGGAGCATCTTTCTTCGGAGGAAGGGCTCGTGTGCAGGAAGTTATGGCACTGTGGCCGACATCTGTTCCACGAGAGGCAGTAGAGATCAAGAGCCATATTATTACAATATAGTTTTGCATAGAGAGGACAAGATTATGAGAGAAATATTATTGAATGATATCGCTCATGGAAGAAGCGGTGACAAGGGAGATACCAGCAATATCTGTGTATTTGCCAGAAAACCTGAATATTATGAAATTATTAAAAGAGAAGTAACGCCCGAAAGACTACATGATTTTTTCGGCGACATGGTAAAGGGCGAAATTATAAGATATGAAGTTCCCAGCCTTGGAGGATTTAATTTTGTACTCAAACATGCACTTGGAGGTGGTGCAACCATGAGCTTGCGGTTGGACAGCCTTGGAAAATCTATGGGGAGTGCCATTATGAGATTAAAGATTCACGTAAAAGATGAGGAATTATAAGGGGATCGGAGGTGAGACCTTATGGGATTAGAAAAAGTGGAAGCACTACAGAATTTGGTAGTTCTTGACTTGACCCGGGTAGTAGCAGGACCCTATGCAGGCTCTATATTGGGAGACTTCGGTGCTGAAGTAATAAAAATCGAAGTGCCGGGAAAAGGTGATGATGCCAGAAGCTATGGTCCTTACAGAAATGGAGAAAGTGTTTACTATGCGAACCTGAATCGCAATAAAAAAGGAATTACATTGAATTTGAAGACGGAAGAAGGGAAAAAAATCTTCCTGGAACTGGTGAATAAGGCAGATATTCTCTTGGAAAATTATCGACCTGGGGTTATGGAACGATTGGGATTGGGATATGAAGTTTTGAGAGAAAAAAACCCACGCCTTATTTACGGAGCTGTGTCAGGCTTTGGCTGCTATGGATCGTACTCTGACAGACCGGGTTATGATATTATTTCACAGGCAATGGGAGGTCTTATGAGCGTTACCGGTGCAAAAAACGGAGATCCTACGCGTTCCGGAAATGCCATGGGTGATATACTGGGCGGCATGAATCTTGTGATTGGTGTTTTAATGGCTTTGAACGTAAGAACACTCACCGGAAAAGGACAAAAGGTAGATGTATCACTGGTAGATTCTGTAGTGGCCAGCCTGGAGAATGCATATACAAGATATTTTGAGTCGGGGCAACTTCCTGTAAGAAATGGAAATGCGTACGCATCTATTGCACCCTATGATAGTTATCAGGCGAAGGATGGTCAGGTTATTATAGCATGTGGAAATCAAAAGCTATATGAGAAGCTTTGCAACGAAGTTCTTCATATGCCATGGATGATAGCGTTTGAAGTTTTCTTGGGTTCGGCAAAGAACAACTGGATGAGTACGGATTGGCAGAAACCGACGGACAATATCTATCCGCTGCTGGACTGCATTCTGGAGAACATTCCCGCTCCTACACAGTTGGAAGGTACGCCGCAGATGCTGGTGACCTCATTGGACTACTCCTCTTATACCGGTCGTATCGCCGTAGGCCGTGTACATCGCGGTACTTTGCGGGAAGGCATGAACGTGTCTTTGGCAAAGCGTGACGGTACAATCATCAAGTCGAAGATTAAAGAACTGCATACGTTTGAAGGTATGGGCCGTGTGAAGGTATCGGAGGTATCTTCCGGTGATATCTGCGCCCTGGTTGGTATCGAAGGGTTTGAAATCGGAGATACGATTTGCGACTACGAGAACCCCGAAGCATTGCCGCCCATCGCCATTGACGAGCCTACCATGAGTATGCTGTTTACTATCAACGATTCTCCGTTCTTCGGCAAAGAAGGTAAGTTTGTGACTTCACGCCACATCCAAGATCGCTTGACCAAAGAACTAGATAAGAACCTGGCATTGCGTGTACGCAAAAGCGAACTGGAAGACGGTAAATGGATTGTATCAGGACGTGGTGTACTTCATCTTTCTGTACTGATTGAAACCATGCGCCGCGAAGGATACGAATTACAAGTAGGACAGCCTCAGGTTATTTTCAAAGAAATAGACGGAGTAAAATGCGAACCTATCGAAGAATTAACGATCAGCGTACCCGAAGAATATTCCAGTAAAATGATCGATATGGTAACCCGCCGTAAGGGTGATTTGGTTTCTATGGAAACACAGGGTGACCGCGTAAACATTGAGTTTGATATGCCTTCGCGCGGTATTATCGGTCTTCGCACCAATGTACTGACTGCATCGGCCGGAGAAGCGATCATGGCCCACCGCTTTAAATGTTACCAACCATACAAAGGTGAGATAGAACGTCGCAGCAACGGTTCTATGATTGCTATGGAAAGCGGAACAGCTTTTGCATACGCTATTGACAAATTACAGGATCGTGGCAAATTTTTCATTTATCCGCAAGACGAAGTATATGCCGGCCAAGTGGTAGGTGAACATGTTCATGAAAACGACTTGGTGATCAATGTAACTAAATCGAAAAAGCTTACCAATATGCGCGCATCAGGTTCTGATGACAAGGCACGCATCATTCCTCCGGTAGTATTTTCGTTGGAAGAAGCATTGGAATACATTAAGGAAGATGAATATGTAGAAGTTACTCCAAAGAGTATGCGTATGCGTAAAGTGATTCTTGACGAAACAGAACGCAAGAGAGCCAACAAAAGCTAATCAATCTACATTGAATATAAAAAAATCCCGAAGGCCATATTACCTTCGGGATTTTTTATCTCTAATCTACAAACTTCACTTTACTAACCTCTCTAGGTTTAGCAGCCGGCATTTCATCGGGATAACCGAAAGCAATCGCATAAAGCAACTCATACCCTTCACTGAATCCCAACTGTTTCATATATTCGGCAGCTGCAGGTGATTTCATGAAACGCACAGGTCCTCCCAAACAACAGGAACCTATTCCCATTGACCAGGCAGACAAAATCATATTCTCACCCAACAGACCACAATCTATCTGTGACATATCATATGCAGGATCGTTAGCAATAAACACTACTGTAGGAGCATTATTGAACATATTCTTAAATCCCGGACGTTCTGCCGCTTTGGGATTTTCTTTTTTGAATATTTCAGTCAAACCATTGATAAATTCCGGATTATCTACTACACGAACCTCCCATGACTGTTTATTCATTCCATTAGGTGCATTGATTCCACATTCTACTATAGTCTGCATCTTTTCACGCTCCACAGCCTCGGGCTTATACTTCCGTATACTACGGCGACTCATAATAGTTTCTACCACAGGGTTTACCTGGCTCACGGAAACACTATCCGCAACAACTTCCTTCTGTCGGGAGCCTTGCGATGTACAGCTGCATAATACGAACATGCCTGCACCAACTAACATTAATCTAAATAATTTCATTTGCTATCATATTTGGTTTGCAACAAATCTAGGCATTTTCAAGCATAAAAAAAAGTGGTTCCTTTATAAGGAACCACTTTTTTTTATGTTAAATCTGTAAAATTCAAATTACAACTTCGGACCAGCAGCAACCAATTTCTTACCTGCTTCGTTACCAGTAAACTTAGCAAAGTTCTTAATGAAGCGACCAGCCAAATCTTTAGCTTTTTCATCCCACTGAGCAGCGTCAGCATAAGTATCACGAGGATCAAGGATCTTCGGATCAACACCCGGCAATTCTGTAGGAACAACGAAATCGAAGTAAGGAATAACCTTAGTAGGAGCCTTATCAATAGAACCATCCAGAATAGCATCAATGATACCACGAGTATCACGGATAGAGATACGTTTACCAGTACCGTTCCAACCAGTGTTAACCAAGTATGCTTTAGCACCAGTCTTTTCCATCTTCTTAACCAATTCTTCAGCATACTTAGTAGGATGCAATGACAAGAAAGCAGCACCGAAGCAAGCAGAGAATGTCGGAGTCGGTTCAGTGATACCACGTTCTGTACCAGCCAATTTAGCTGTAAATCCAGACAAGAAGTAATACTGAGCCTGTTCAGGATTCAAGATAGATACCGGAGGCAATACACCGAATGCATCAGCTGACAAGAAAATAACTTGTTGAGCGTGAGGACCTTTAGAGATAGGTTTAACAATGTTTTCGATATGATAGATAGGATAAGAAACACGAGTATTTTCTGTTACGCTCTTATCAGCGAAATCAATCTTACCGTTAGCATCAACTGTTACGTTTTCAAGCAAAGCGTCACGTTTGATAGCAGCGTAGATATCGGGTTCGCTTTCCTTATCCAAGTTGATAACTTTAGCATAGCAACCACCTTCGTAGTTGAATACACCTTCGTCATCCCATCCGTGTTC
>OGDU01002624.1_pt1 | contig 11203 bp, 7 predicted proteins | sample 1570371 | NCBI WGS metagenome assembly OGDU01 (sample SAMEA2581977, study PRJEB24529) | metagenome | biome: Human gut stool | place: China | collected 2011
CGCCATCAAGACCACCTTCACCGAGGAGACCGAAACCGATCTGTTCGGCGAGCAGAATGTGCTCATGGGCGGCGTGAACAAGCTCGTTGAAATGGGATTCGAAGTCCTCACCGATGCCGGTTACCAGCCTGAAATCGCCTACTTCGAGGTCTGCCACGAGTTGAAGATGCTCGTCGACCTCATGAACGAGGGCGGTCTGAACAAGGCTCGCTGGTCCTGCTCCGACACCGCCCAGTACGGCGACTACACCAACACCTGCATCGACGAGCACGTACGTGAGCGCATGCAGTACCATCTGCAGCGCATCCAGGACGGCTCCTTCGCCAAGGAGTTCATCGAGGACCAGGATGCTGGCGCTCCGAAGTTCAAGGCTCTGCAGGAAGAGTATGGCAACGTCCGCATCGAGACCGTCGGTCCGAAGCTGCGCGCCATGTTCTCCTGGAACAACGGCAAGGATGACGACGCTGATATGGCCACCTTCACCGGCAAGATCGCCCGTGGCTGATGTGGCATTCGGCTAATCGCTGAGTCTTTTACAAGACCGCTGCCCTTACGGGTGGCGGTCTTTTTGTATGTTCTGTCGCATATTGTTCTAGGATAGATATGTACGGTTTCTTACGGTTTTTCTATAGGAAGAGATGTCATGGTCACTGCGACTGGTCCCGCACCTGGTTCTGAAATGACAACGTCGGCTGAACCTACCGAAGACCGTAGCACGTCAGGAGTTCTGCACGTTGCCGCGATTTTCGCCTCGCATATGGTGTTGCAGCGTAACAAGCCCATCGCCGTGTTCGGCGCGCTTGATGCCGATTGCGCCGGACTTGAGGTTTCCGCGGAAATCCGCGATTTCGATGGTTCCGTGATCGTGCAGGCGCATGCGTACGCCTCCAAAGAGATCAAGAACGGTTTTTCACCGTGGCGCGTCATGCTGCCGGCACAGCCCGAAGGTGGCCCTTACACGTTGCGCGTCACCGCAGGCAACGATTTCATCGAATATTATGACGTGCTTATCGGCGAAGTATGGCTGGCCGGCGGTCAAAGCAATATGGAACTTGAATTGCGCAACAGTGAAGACGCCGAGGAAGCCCTCGATAACTGTGCCGATCCGTTACTGCGCTTCTACAATGTGCCGAAAACCGGTGTGATCAATCGCAACGCCGAACATGCGGCAAGCTGGCAGGAATCATCGCCCGAAAATAGTGGCGTGATGAGTGCCGTAGCGTACTATTTCGCGCGAAAACTGCGTGATGAACTTGATTCCGACCTTCCAATCGGCATTATCGACTGTTATATCGGGGGTACGTCGATTAGCTGTTGGATGAGCGAGGACGCACTGAATTCCAGTGAATCCGGGCGCGATTATCTTGCTCGCTACGAGCAGGCGGTCGCCGGTAAAACGCAGGAACAGTTCGATTTGGAGTATAGCGAATGGCAGTCGCGTTCTGATACGTGGAATGCGTCGATTGCTGCAGCTCGTGAAGCCGATCCTGATGTGACGTGGGATACGCTGACCCAACAGTATGGCGAATGCCCGTGGCCGCCGCCGATGACGCCGACTTCGCAGTGGCGTCCGGCTGGCCCGTTCCATGCCATGCTGGAGCGTATTGTGCCCTATTCCTTGGCTGGATTCCTGTGGTATCAGGGCGAGGAAGACGAGCCATATTGCGGATCCTACCGTGAGTTGCTGGGCATGATGATTGGTGAATGGCGTGCGCTGTGGAGCGAAAGCCTGCCGTTCTTGATCGTGCAATTGCCGCAGTGGATTGACAAGAAGGTCGACGAGGGCGACGGCGATCCGATGCTGTGGCCGGTGTTGCGCGAGGCTCAGTGGGATGCCGCGCAGTCCATCGACAATGTGTTCGCCATCTGCACTATGGATTGCGGCGAATACAACAACATTCATCCGGTTGATAAGCGTACGCCGGGTGAGCGTCTCGGCGAATGCGCGCTCCGCCAGATTTACGGCATGAGTCGTGTTCCGGTGTATGGGCCGACGGTACTTGGTTTCCGCTGCGACGAAGGCGGCCGCGTGCGCCTGTTCTTCCGGTACGCGCATGGCCTGCATTTCAGTGGCACCACGCCTGACAGTTTTGGTGACGAGTTCGCCAAGAGCCTGCCTTCATTGGTGCGTCTGCCGGAACGTTCCGGTTTCGAGCTTGCCGGTGCCGATGGTGTGTTCCATCCGGCCTACGCCGCGATTTTCGTGGATTGCGATATTGACGATCTGGTCAACGCAAAGGTCAATGTGGTTGATTACAACGCCACGGAATTCGGTATTCCGATCAACAGCCGCAGTATCGGCACGATTACGTTGGCCACACCGAAAGTGCCGCAACCGGTTATGATGCGTTACGCATGGCGTAGTTGGGGTCCGGCACCGTTGTTTAATGACAATAAGCTGCCTGCTCACCCATTCAAGCTAGACCTGACCGATCACACCGACTCTGATTACGCTGAATAATCGCGTTGAATGATTGTCGATAGTTAACAATGAATAGCGTGCGATTGCTGTGCTTATAGTGTGCTGCAATCGCACGCTTTATATTGTGATTGAAGTCCTGCTGATCGCACGTCAGTCAAATACGAATCAAATACCAGTCAAATAAAAAATCGTTGAAAAATCAACGTTTCTGCGATTTATGTCACTAAAATCGCAGAAACGAATCAAATAAAATGCGCTGCACTGCGAGCGCATAAGCTATTGCCAGAGGTCCGGGCCGAATGATTCCAGGTATGCGGTCAGTTCGGCCGCCATCTGCTCGTCTTCCGGAATGCGCGGGTGACCATCCGTGCCGCAACCGTTGCGTGAATACAAGAAATGTTTCACGTGAAACTCGCCCTCAGCGCGAAGCGTATCGCGGCCGTTGCCGTGGAAGATGGCGTGGAACTGACCGTCACGACCAAGAGCTACGTGCGCGACCTGTTCTGCATGGCAGACAAGGTCGACGTGAAGGCTTCGGTGGCCGAGGGCATGGTCTCGCTGCTTCCGGGCGAAAGCGTCATGCTGCACATCGCCACCGCCGATGTCGCAGCGCTTGCCGATCCGGGTGCGTTCGCAGCCGCCAACGTGCCGCGTTCCGTCAACGATCTGAAGCGTGAATGGTGAGATTCCGCGAATGTGCCGTCTACTGAAGCGATAGAAGAGTGGATAGAGGACTACTGAAATTTCAGTTGACGTGTTCGGTTGAGTAAAAACATAAGTTGAAGCGCCGCCAACCTTAAGAGACGAAAGTGTTGTGAACACTGACTTTTCAAGAGGTTGGTCGGCGCTTTTACTGTACGATGTAGATGAACCGTTTAAGTTGCGATTTAAGTTAAGAAGAAGGACACGGACATGCCTATTCAAAAAAGCAAGGTGACGATTTTTGACGTTGCCAAGGCTTCGGGAGTCTCTAGTAGCGCCGTTTCGTATGCGCTCAACGGCAAGTCTGGTGTTTCCGATGTGACCCGAGACAAAGTGTTGAAGGTCGCACACGAACTGGGATGGAAGCCGAATGGCGCGGCACAGGCGCTGGCCAAGGCGAAGACGCAGCGCGTGGGTCTAGTGTTGGGTTACGACCCGAAGCTGCTTTCCGTCGAATCCTACATGATGGAACTTATTTCCGGTCTTGGCGCCGAGCTGGAAAAATACGATTATTCTCTGCTGGTACGCATGGCCGTGGGTGAGGGCACGAAGCTTTCGATCATCGATGATTGGATTGCTACTGGCAACGTCGACGCCATGCTGCTCGTCAAGGTCAAGCTTGGAGACCCTTGCGTTGCCTTGCTTGAGGAGCATACGGAGATGCCGGTGCTTGCCATTGCCGATGCCTCCGTGGTCGGCAATCTGCCGAGTCTGTCAAGCGCCGACGCCGATGCCGTGCGCCAAGCGGTGCGATACCTGTATGATCTCGGGCATCGTCAGATCGCCCGCGTCGGCGGTCCCGAATCGCTTGCGCACTCGTATATTCGCGATTCCGCCTTTGCGGACGTCGCTTCCGAGCTGGGCATGCGTTATCGTTGCCTGCACACTGACTACACGCCGGAAACCGGTCGCGAGGCCACGAAGCGCCTGCTGGCGTTCTCTGAGCATCCGACGGCGATCATCTACGACAATGATGTGATGGCGTTGGCTGGCCTTGGCGTGGCAGCTTCGCAAGGCATCAAAGTACCGGAGGAAATCTCCATCATGTCGTGGGATGATTCCCTCATGTGCACCGCGGCTTATCCGAACCTGACCGCCATGGGCCGTGACGTGGTCGATACCGGTAAGCAGGCCGCCGGATTGCTGCTCAAGCTGATCGGCGGCGAGCGTGTGGGGCATCTGATGGAAGGGCCGTACGAATTGCGTGCCCGCGCTTCGACCGGTCCCGCTCCGGCAGCGGAATAAGATGCGATGATGAGTTAATGCGATGATGAATTAAAAAATTGCGATTGCGCATTTGCTGCGCCCTGACAAGGGCAGGATGAAGGCGAGCAGCGAGCCGATCACGGCAATCACCGCAAGGGTAACGCCATACAGGATCGCGACGGTGTTGCCGGACTGCTTTGACATGTACCACAGGTCGAACGGCGCGAGTCCCCAGAACAGCCCGGGAATCGCGGATTGGAAATCAAAATCTGAAATCTGAAATCGTAATCTGAAATCAAAAAGCGCCCGTGCCCCTCGCTTGAGGCATGGGCGCATTGTGGCCTTACGACTTCAGGCGCGTTTCTGTGTGATCTGATAGGCGGTGAACAGCACGACCAGCCAAATCACGCCGGCGACCACTGCGATGCGATAGCTTGCGGAGAAGCACATCAGCACCACGACCAGCAGCATGAACGCGATCACCACATACGGCGTCACCTTGGCGAACGGCAGCTTGAACGCAAGTTTGTCAAGTGCTTCCTGGCCCTTCAATCCCTTTAAATCATTCGGACCGTCGCCGGCGGCGACAACGCGACGGAACTTAATTTCCGTAATCATAATCATGATCCAATTGATCGCAGCGGCGATCGTGGCGATCGACATCAGATAATTGAACGCGAAATCGGGCCACAGGAACACGACCCCCACGGCCAGCGCGGTGATGGCCGCGGAAGCGAGCACCCCGACAACCGGTACGCCGTGGAAGTTGAGCTTGCCGAGGATTTCGGGCGCGTTGCCCTGCCTGGCCAGCGAGTACAACATGCGGGAGTTGGCGTACAGGCCGGAGTTGTACACGCTCATCACGGCGGTCAGGCACACGAAATTCAGAATGCCGGCGGCCGCATGCACGCCCACCGAGTCGAAAATCTGCACGAACGGGCTGGAATTGCCGTCGATCGTGCTCCACGGCACCACGGCCATAATCACGCCGAGCGCGCAGATGTAGAACACGAGAATACGCCAGATAATGCCGTTCGTGGCCTTCGGAATGGTGGTGCGCGGATTTTCGGTCTCGCCCGCGGTGATGCCGATGAGTTCGGTGCCGCCGAAGCTGAACATCACCACGACCAGCGCCATCAGCAGGCCGGTCCACGTGCCGTCCGCATTGCGAGACATCAGGCCATGCGGCAGGAATCCACCGTCAACGGTAAACCAGTTGGCGAACGACGCGCGAATGCCCGAAGCGGTCGGCACATTCGCGATGATCACATACAAACCGCCGAAAATCATGGCAAGCACGGCCACGATCTTGATGATGGCGAACCAGAATTCAAATTCGCCGAACTTGTTCACGCCCATAAGATTCAGCGCCGCGATGGCCACCAGGAACACCGCCGCCGACACCCACTTCGGAATGTTCGGGAACCAGTAATTCACGAACGAGCCAACCACGGCCAACTCCACCATGGCCACGAGCACGTAGTTGAACCAGTAATTCCATCCGGAAATAAAGCCGGCGCGCTTCGACCAGTACTGCGTGGCGTAATAGCTGAACGCGCCCGCCTTCGGATCCTCGACCGCCATTTCGGACAGGGCGCGCACGATCAGGAAAATCGCCAGACCGCCGATCAGATAGGCGAGCAGAATGGCCGGGCCCGCCAGCTGAATCGACTCGCTGGAACCATAGAACAGGCCGGTGCCGATCGCGCCGCCCAATGCGATCAATTGAATATGACGATTCTTCAAAGACTTGCGCAGCGTCGGCGGAACCGGCACATCGTCGGTTTCGCGCGGTTTCTTCGCAACGGTTGCGTCGCTCATGAATGCTTCCTCTTCTTGGGTGCCTCGGCAATATTCGGCAAATTCGGCAAATTCGGCAAAAGTTTGGCGATCTTGGCGATGTTGCGTTCGGCAGTAGTGGTAGGTGACGCGCCTATGGTTTTTGGCATGGCGCGTCTTCCCCGATTGTAGCTGTAGCGCGTGGATTCGGTTTCATAGTGTTCAATAGTTCGATAGTTCAATAAAATGAAGGTTTTGGGAGCAATGGTTGGTGCTGCTTGAGCGCTACGGGCTGGAGGTCGTCATGGCATTCATCAAAGACATGGTGCGTATGTGGTTGCATGCGTGGAAGCGATTCATCTCCATCGCACTGATCTCGTTGCTGGGCGTCGCCGTGCTTACGGGCATTTACGCGGGTTGCCGAGACGCTTTTCTTGCGACGGATCGTTTTTTCGACACCCAAGGATTGCACGACATTCAGGTGTTGTCGACGGCCGGATTGACCGATGACGATATTGCCGCGCTCCGTAAGATTTCCGGTGTGGCGAAAGTGCAGGGCGAACGTTCGCAAACCGTGACCGTCGATTTGAACGGCAAAAAAACCGTGACCATGCAGGAGATCGGCACGAACGGCATTGACCAGCCGTATCTGCAGAGCGGACGCATGCCGGAGAAGTCCGGTGAGATTGCGGTGACGCGCAAATTCATCAAGGATTCCGGCTACAAAAAGGGCGACCATATTACGGTGACGCCGCAGGATTCGGCGTCTTCTGCTTCTTCTGCGACGTCTTCCGTGTCCGATTCTGCAGAATCGGACAACCAAACGGGCGAAAACGGGTCCCAGATGTCCGATTCTGGTGAATCGGACAATCAGGCACCGGGCTTCCCTGCCGAACTGACCATTGTGGGCGTGGTGCTTGACCCGCAGGATCTCACCAATCCAGACGGCTATTCGGGTACGAACGCGTTCCGTTCCTCCGCTACCAGCGACTACACGTTCTTTGCGCCGTCCGACGGTGTGACCGGCAGCATGTACACGGCCGTCACCGTTCTCGTGAAAGGCGCCTCCGACAAGGACTCGTTCAGTGACGCCTATGACGACACCGTCAGCGAAGTCGCTGACCGCATCGACGGCACGGTACGCAAGAACCGCCAGCAAGCACGCCATCAGGAACTACTCGACGCTGGAACCAAACAAATCGACGAGGCGAAAGCGCAAGCTGACAAACAGTTCGCCGCAGCGCAACAGCAGATCGACAGCAATCGCAGTCAGCTCAACCAGCAAATCGACCAAATCGTCAATATGCAGGCGGGCACGGCTGCAGGGTCCCTCGACGAAACAACCCGTGAAACACTGCGTGAAACGGTAATTGCCGCAAGCCCGCAATTAGCGGAAGCCAAAGCGCAACTCGACCAGGCGCAATCGCAATTGGACCAGCAGAAAAAAGACACCGAACGGACACTGCAATCCAAGCAAAACGAGCTGGAAGACAGCATTCCGCAAGTGCGTTGGTATGTGCAGGACCGGTCGCAAATCGGCGGATTCAGCTCGCTGAAATCTGATCTGGAATCCATCCAATCGCTGGGCAACGCATTCCCGATCGTGTTCTTGCTCGTGGCGGTGATGATGAGTCTGACCGCCATGGCGCGCATGGTCGAAGAGGATCGCGGGCTGATCGGCACATACACAGGGCTCGGCTACGGGCGTCTTGCGGTCGCCTCACGATACCTGTTGTTCGCGCTGTTCGCCTGCCTGATCGGCGGTGGACTCGGCCTGATCGCAGGCTTCCTTGGCATTCCGGCATTCCTGCTCGTCGTATTGCGAGGCTTGTATGTGATGCCGGACGTACGCTTGGAATACGACTGGCTGTATGGAACGGCCGGAGTCGCGCTATTCGTAATCGGCGTGCTTGCCGCAACCGTGTATGCGTGCGCGCAGGAAATGCGACAGAAGCCGGCCAGTCTCATGCGCCCGAAAGCGCCGCGTGCAGGATCGCGCATTCTGCTGGAGCGTATCAAGCCGTTGTGGAATCGCATGAGCTTTCTCGGCAAAGTCACGGCACGCAACATTTTCCGCTTCAAATCGCGCCTGATCATGACGGTCGGCGGCGTGGCCGGCTGCACCGCGCTGATTGTGTGCGGACTTGCGATCAACGACACCGTTGCCGCATTGGGCGCGAAACAGTATCAGGACGTGTATCAGTACGATTTGATGGTGGTCGCGAATGATGACGATGCTGATGCGATGCGGCAAAAAGTTGCTTCGGATGGTCGCGTCACGTCGAGCATGGACGTGCGCGTTGAATCGGGTGATCTGACCGGCGATTCGGGGAGCGAAAGCATTCAGCTGGTTGCCGTGCCCGACAGTGAACGCAGCGAGTTCGGCAAGATGGTCACGTTGCAGCCGGTGCGTTCCAGTTGGGTGGATGGTGCGAAGTCGTTGTTCAGCGGGAAGTCCAGAGCGTCTTCCTCTGCGTCTTCGGTGTCCGATTCTGGAGAATCGGACAACCAGAGCGGTAAAAATGGGTCCCAGATGTCCGATTCTGGAAAATCGGACGCGAATGGTACTTCCGACACGAAGGACGCGATAAGCCTGGGCGATGACGGCGTGATCGTATCGCAGTCCGCGGCAAGCGCAATGGGCGTCAACGCGGGCGATACGGTGACGCTGACCAACGGCAACGAAGTGCAGGGCGACGCGTATGTCAGCGCGGTGACCCGCAGCGTGATCGGATCGGACGTGTACGTCAGCGAAACCTACTATCACCAGCTGTTCGACACTGCTGCATCCAGCGCGTCTTCCGCATCTTCTGTGTCCGATTCTGGTGAATCGGACAATCAAAGTGGCAAATCCGGTACCTCGAATGGCGCATCGTCAAACGACCGGCAACTGGTGTGGAACGCCATGTACGCGAAGCTCAAAGGATCGGGCGAATCCCAGGCCGCCTACGCGGAAAAGCTGGAAGACGACGACGCGGTCATGAAAGCCGTGAGCTGCGCGCATATGGCGGAAAGCTTCAAATTCGATCTGATGGGTGCGGTGGTCGCGCTGATCGTGGCGCTCGCGGGCGGGCTCGCGCTAGTGGTGCTGTTCACTCTCGCCAACACCAACGTATCAGAACGTGAACGCGAGATGGCCACACTTAAGGTGCTTGGCTTCTTTGACAAGGAAGTACATCATTACGTGAATCGCGAAATGATGGTGCTCACCATGATGGGCGTGGTGCTGGGCTTGCCGCTCGGACGTTTCGTCGGCGGATTGCTGACGGCCGCGTTGAACATGCCCGCACTGTATTTCGAAGTGGAATGTAAGCCGTTGAGCTATGTGATCGCGGCTGTCGCGACCATGGCGTTCGCGCTACTTGTGCAGCTGCTCGTCAACCCTGTACTCGACCGCATCGACCCGATCAGTTCGCTCAAGTCCGTCGAATAGTCGCATGCATGGTTGTCCGTTTCTCCAGAATCGGACACTTAGAGTGCCGGAAAGGCTCGGATTCGCGTTTCAGTTCTTCGGATAACGGTAGTTGTGTGGCAGTTGCGTGGTGAGCTGCGGGTCCAGGCCGAGTTCCTTCAACTGCCGGTCGATTTCGCGGCGCGCACGTTTCACAAGTTCGGCTCGATATTCATCGCCATGTCCGGCATTGCTATGTGCCGCATCGCCATGTCCCATCGTTCCCATCTTCTCCAGTGCGTCCAATGTTTCCGCCATACGCTTGAGCCGGTCCTGATGGTGCAGCAGCGCGCGCACCTGCGCATGTTCGTGCACGATCGTCCGCCAATCGGATGGTGTGTGTGCAATCTCCCGAACCGCGGTGACCGGATGTACGTCGGCCACCTGATATGTGATCGAGCCAAGCAGCGGCATTAGGAACACCGTAATCGCGCCGGCTGCGACCAGTGTTGACGCGGTGTCGCCTTGCATGGTGCCGACCTTCACCGCCAGTGACGTGACGGCGACGATGATCGGCAGCGCGGTCGTGCAATACAGCGCTACGGTGACGCGATGATGCGATGACAGCGGATTCTTGCGTTTGTCGAGCGATAACGCAACATATACGGGCACCGCGCGAATCAGCATGAGCATTACGATGAACGCGACGAGCAGCGCGGGTCGGCCTGCCACGGCGCGCACGTTGATCGCGGCTCCTGACACCACGAAAAACACAGGAATAAGGAATCCGTAGCCGACGCCTTCCAGTTTCATTTCCAGCGACTTGCTGCCGTCGGGGATGATGTAACGCAGGATGAAGCCTGCGGCGAACGCGCCGAGCACCGCGTCAAGTTCGAACAGTGCAGAAATGGTGACAAGGAAGATGAGCAGGAATGTGGTCAGTCGCATGAGCGTTTGCGATGACGTGTTCGCGTTTTCCGTAAGGAAACGGTACAGGCGATGGCCGGTTTTCAGTGCTTTCGTGGGTAGCATTGCGCACAGTAGACAGATGGCAAGGAATGCGCCGAGCACGAGCATGGTCTGCCAGCCGGTTCGGGTGGATAGCAGGATGGCCATGGCAAGGATTGGGCCGAGTTCGCCCCACGTTCCGTACGAGATGATGGCGTCGCCTATGGGGGTGCCTTCGAGGTTGCGTTCCTTGAGAATCGGCATGAGTGTGCCGAGAGCGGTGGTGGTAAGTGCTATTACCGTGGCGATGCCGTTGATGCCTTGCTTTGCGAAGAATGGAAGCAGGGTCACGACGAGTCCGGCGAGCCCCAAGGTGATGATCCATGTGACAAGGCCGACTTTGCCCTGATGTCCGGCGAGTCGTTTTGGGTCGATTTCGTAGCCGGCGAGCAGGAATAGGAACGCCATGCCGAGTTCGCTCAAGAGTTTCACGGCGTCGTTCACTTCGATTACGCCCAGTCCGTACGGACCGAGTGCGGCTCCGGTGACGAGCAGCAGCACGGTTTGTGGAATGAACCTTCCTGGAATCAGCTGCGCCACAATCGGGCTGACGGCCGCCACCGCCATGATGATAGTCAATGAAACGAGCTCTTGCGTCATGTTTCTAGCCTAGTGAGTCTGCATGACGGTGTTCAAGGACGTGATGCCCCATGATGAGCCAAAGGGCACTCTGGGGCAAGGTTAAGTTTTTGTAA
>OGDU01002630.1_pt1 | contig 11175 bp, 10 predicted proteins | sample 1570371 | NCBI WGS metagenome assembly OGDU01 (sample SAMEA2581977, study PRJEB24529) | metagenome | biome: Human gut stool | place: China | collected 2011
ATGTTTCAAATATTCTTTCAACTCGATCGTCTTCCACTCGATAATTTCTCCCAGTAATTCGGGAGAAACCTCCTTATCCGTAAATGCCTGCATTAAACTATGATCTTTCAAATAGGCAGCGACATCCCGAACTCTCTCCGGGGCCTGCATCGCAACCGGCAATTTATCCACGGGCATCCCGAACACTTTGATTACCTCCTGTATCGCGGGGAACTCCTCAGAAGTCATGAAGAAAGTATTCCCAACAAACATCGGAGCTATGTTATATTTCCCCGATTTAAAAATCATCGCAATATCCCCCTTAAAATTATTCATCGCCACAAAATTCCACTCCTCGACAGGTGGTGATGTACTCTCAAAATAAAAAGCACTGGCCATCCGTTCCTGCATAAACACGATCCCCGCTTGCAAGTATTCTTCATTCTGAGCCCATCCCCGGTAACGTCTCGAATAAGAAACCGGAGGCTCCATTTATACGGATACCGTCCCGACGGGCTGTATGCCTCCGGATCTTCCCCCTCGATCTCTCCTCGTTTCCTCCAAACCGCACTTGCTTTTTGCTTATAATCTTCATCCATCTGGCAAACAGTTGACTCCGTCATGTATTTAATATCCCTTATCATGAATTTAAATGCCTTTTCAGGAGCCTCAAATGCCTGAAGTAAAAAATCACTACTTTTATAAAAGAAAATATCATATTGTGTCCCATCTACTTCTATCGAACGATTATCAAACTCCGCAATACTTAAACTAATTCCTTGTAAAGCATGATCATGCCGAAAGAAAGTCTTCCCCTCTAAACGCTCCGCTTCCCCTTGTGAAACCGCCATACGCCCGACCGCATTTTCTACGGTCAAAGAATAACGTGTAAAATCCACTTGTCGATCAAACAACGAAGACAAATTGATCGGTGCCACACTTTGAGGATACCACAAACACTCCGGTTGCAACAACGTCACCTCTTCACCCACGAAAGCCTGCCGATTCCCGAAACGGAAAATACCAACACTATTCGCTTCCGTGTCATAAAACTCCTTATCTGGCAAATCCAAGTAACATACTCCCTCATTTATACCCCCTTCATATTCCATCTCAATCACTAACGTATCTCCCGGCTGTATTACCCGATTGATCTCGACCACTTGTTCGTCACGAGAATATCGGGTTTCCTGCCCTTCACAAGTCAATCGTGAAATCGTCAATGATGGATTCAGATACAAAATAATCGAAGGTATTTCCTTGCCCGTTTTATTACAAATTTCCATCCGACTGGAAGCCTCCATCCCCTTTACCTTCTCTTTAAAATGAATATCATGTTCCAGAATATGCACCTTTGCCTTATCCTCACTTCGCACATACGCCTGCCTAAACGCCTCCCGCTGTCTTCCATCTTTGACAAAATACCCTTCATAACTCACCCCGGCAAAAACAGCAATTACCAGTAACCCGGTTCCTGCCAATCGCAAAATATTTTTCCTTTCCGATTCTCCTGTCAAACGTTCCACGTAAAAAATAGAAAAGCACAATAATGCCCCACCCAAACCCAAGAACACTAATCGTTGTAATAGAAACAACAACAGACTCTTTCTTTTGTGCGCCATAGGCAACCACTACAACCTCATCTAATTGACCAACATCTTCTACCATTTGTACATTAACAACCTTTCGGTTATTAACAACCTCTTCTTTAGGAATAAAACCAATATAACGGAAAGAAAGCACAGATTTTCTTTCAGGAACAATAATACTATAATTACCATTCATGTCTGTCAATGCATGCACTGTGGAATCATTTTTCAAAATGATTGTTACACCAATCAAAGGCTCACCTTTTTCATCTGAAACGTTACCTGTTACCTTAATACCCTTTTGTTGTATAGTTTGCTGTACTTTAGGAGCTTCTGGCACCGAAATAGTAATTTGTCTTCCCGACATCTTATAATTCAGTCCTGTCTCTGAGAACAACTCTTTTAATACAGCATCTATTTTCTTATTGGAAACTGAAATGGAGACTTTGTTATTCAGATTTTTCTGAACATTAGCAGAGTAAATAAAAATATACTTACTATGTTTTTCGATATAATCTAAAATATCTTTAACTGTAACATTCTCATACTGTACTGAGAATAAATCTTCTTCGGAATTCCAACTAATAGAATTAGTACCGAATGAAGAGAATGGAATCATAAAAAAGACGTTTATAATGCAAAAAAGCTTAAGTCTTTTCTTTAAGTGTAAAAAAATAGTTTTCTTTACCATAAAAATTTCTTTTTAGGTTAACAATTTTGGATTTATTGATTTAACTAGGGAATTACTATCGGGTAAATACGGCAATATTTATCCGATTTTTTTTGTCATAATGGCAGTCTGTTCTTCATAGGCAAACATATTAAAAGATTAATTAAAAAAATTATTTATTTAAATATATACTAGTATCACTTTTTTCGATCGTGAATGACAGGGTTTGCTGAATACATTCAATCACCTCGTCTATATCATCTTTCAAATCTAATTTCCCATACACTTTTTCTTTACCAATAATTGGATCACATTGAATAGATATACCATAGTAGATGCTTAGTCTTTGAATGATCTGCGACAAATCATTACCATTCAATAACATAATCCCCTCTACCCAACTAATATACTCTGCTACATCAACTTGCTTTTGATAAGCAATTGTACCATTTGCTATATTCAACAGATCATTAGGATTCAAACGTGCTTTCTTTTCATTCTTATCAGTAACTTCTACCGCACCTTCCACCAATACAATATTAGTTGTTCCTCCTTTATAATTCGAGATATTGAACTTCGTTCCTAACACTTGCAGTTTAAAATCATCAGACTCCACTATAAAAGGATGTTTCTTATCATGCGCAACTTCCAGGAAAACTTCTCCTTGGGCATAGATTTTACGAATGTCTCCTTTAAAACAACGAGGATAAATCACTTTTGACTGGGAGTTAACGACCAGCCGAGTCCCATCAGACAATTCTACTCTAGCCCTTTTCCCCGCAGGGACAAGCAACTGATTATATTCTTGTTCCTCTTTGGTTTTCTCTTCTTTCTCTTTTATCACTTGTGAATTGACAGCAACTTTCCCCTCTTTCGAATACTTAATGAAAACATCTTCATCCAAATTAAGCTGTTCCTTGGAAGTAATAAGAGTCACTTCCTCAACAGATTGGCTATCCATTTCTTCAGCAATAGCCTGGAAGTCTAAATTAACACTTCCATTCTGATTAAAAAAATAAATAGTTGAAATGCAAATCAAAAAGGAAGCAGCAATAGAAGCTGAAGCAACTAAGAAATATTTCTTTCTGCGCTTCATAGCATCTTTTCGCATCTTTCGTTGAGTCTTCTCTATGATAGAAGATGAATCAATCTTTTCCTGCACACAATTTTCCCAAAAGAATTTCAACTTCTCAGCATCAGGCATAGAAGTAAAATCATCCTCAATATTTTCTTGAGAATTCAATTTACTAAATAAATCTGCGAGACGATGGTATTCTTTCAAGCTCATAATCCTATTTTAATGTTGTTCTATAGATAAAGACGCAACTAAAAAAAAAATCTCCCAGTCAAAAATGATTTTTTTTCATTTTTCGGGTAAAAAGAATAAAAGTGGAGTTAGCTATGTGAAAAAATAAGGCATTAATAATGCAGGAGAGTAAAAAACTTAGCTCTTGCGAGATTTCATATTCAATCTTTTAGCAATTTCATCTAACGCAAAAGCAATATGGTTATTGATAGTCTTCACTGATATGTTCAACATATCTGCAATATCTTTATAAGGAAGCCCGTCTATTTTTGCTAAGAAAAAGACATGTTTACACTTGGGAGGAAGTTGTTGAATGGCGTCATTAATTTTAGCCATTTCTTCCTTACTAATCATCTCCTCGGCTGGAGATTGAACCGGCTCAAAAATAAAATCTTCGATATCATCAAATGACAATTCATACTTTCCAGTTTCCTTCCGCAAAAAAGAAATCGCTTTTCGATAGGTGATTGTCTGGATCCAAGCATTCATATTGCCAATTTCAGCCAGACTTTTTCTATTTTTCCAAACTTCAAAAAAAACATCACTCACAATCTCTTCAGCTGACTCCTTCTGGCCAAGTAGCGCAAATGTATAGTGATATAAACGCGAAGAATAATGCTCCATAAAACGATTGAAAGCAATTTCATCGCCGTCTACTATTCTACATATTTCATTATTCTCAAGTTTCACAGAAGTATTTATAGATTATTTCCAATTAACAAAATTGAGCCAAATATAGCAGTATCGTATCAATTACGAAAATAAAACACCATAAAAAGGAATTAAAAGTTATCAATTATAGAAAAATGGCTATAATAAAAACATTACCATTTAGCTATAAAAGTCTCTTACTTAGATAACGTACAGGATACCATACGGAGAGAAAACCAACGGCTAAAACTGTGATAAAGATTAATACGACATCCCAAGCGTGAACGCTGACAGGATAGGCATCTACAACAAAAGTACCACCACCGCCTCCCAATGAAATTATACCGAATTTCTGTTGTATAAAACATAGGATTAAGCCCAGGGCAATACCGGAGATAGCGCCAAAAAGAGAAATGAGACGTCCTTCAAAGAGGAATATTCGGGAGATGAGTTTATCACTAGCTCCAAGACTCCGCAAAGCTACTACATCATCCTTCTTATCCAAGATCAACATAGAAAGGGAGCCTATCACATTAAAACAGGCTATCATTAAAATAAAAGTGAGGAACAAATAAGAGATTAGTTTCTCTATCTCCATAATACGGAAAATATCTGCCTGCTGCTGATAACGATTCTGAACAACAAAATCATCACCTAGTATGTTTTCTATTTTAGATTGTACCGATGAAGTATTTACATTAGATTTCAATTTCAATTCCATCGCAGAGACTTCTGTTGTATAATCCAGAAGCTGACGAAGAAAATCGAGAGAAGTCAGAATATATTTTCCATCATATTCTTGCTGATTCACCACAAATACGACACCCGGAGAATACAGATAATCGCGGTTAAAAGAAGCGCCGGGATTTGCCATATTCACTTTGGCATTTCGCTTGGGAAGATATACCTGAAGAGGATCGACAAACTCCAAACCAGTTCCCAAAGTCGCAACCAATTCCACTCCCATGACGCCATAATTCACGATCGAATCATGAAGAACGAATTCTCCCGCGCCATAAAGTATGCTGTCTATGGCCGTCAGTTCTTCAAAATTATCCTCCACCCCTTTTAGTACAACCATAGCCTGACGGTCCTTGTATTGCACCATTGCATTCTCTTCGAGCGTCTCTGTAAACACCTCCACTTCAGGAAGCGCACAAACGGCACGAATCCGTTCATCTTGTGCATCAAAAACCTTTCCTTCACGGACCGTAATTTTCAACTGCGGATCAAAAGCCGTAAAAAAGCTGGCCACCATATCCTGAAAACCATTAAAAACAGAAAGAGTGCAAACCAAAGCAAGCGTAGCAAGAGCCACTCCACATACGGAAATGCCGGATATGATATTAATAGCATTATGCTTTTTCTTTGAAAAAAGATAACGCCTGGCTATATAAAAAGGGAAGTTCACCTCTGCAATGAGTTATTTCACTTCAGCAATGAATCTATTTTCTCAATATAATCCAATGAATCATCCACGAAGAATTTCAGTTCAGGAATGATACGCAGCTGGTGACGTACACGAGTCCCAAGCTCATAACGAATGGATTTCATATTGTTATTGATATTCTTCACCATCTCTTCTGCTTTCTCTGAAGGAAAAACACTGAGGTAGACACGGGCAATACTCATATCAGGACTGATGCGAACTGCGCTAACAGAGACCAATGTACCCGGCATGGACTTTGTTTGAAGCAGGAATATCTCACTTAGCTCTTTCTGCAACAAGCGAGATATCTTATTCTGTCTGGTTGTTTCCATAAAGTTATTTACTATTTTACAATTTACTACTTACTATTTTCTTCCTTATGATCGTTAATCCGTCACGCAAAGGAAGTATTACTTTTTCCACTCGCACATCTTGTGCTACCAAATCATTAAAGGCTTTAATACCAATCGTTTGAGCGTCCGTATTGCGAGGCTGTTCAAGCACATGCCCGTCCCACAAAGTATTATCAGCAATGATATATCCGCCTTCGGAAAGATACGCCAATGTCATCTCGTAGTATTCAATATACTTACGTTTATCGCCATCAATAAAAGCCATATCAAAAGTAACACCTAAACGCGGAACAAGTTCTAAAGCATCACCTATATAAAAACGAATTTTATCGGCAAACGGTGATTTCTCCAGCCATGGACGGGTAAAGTCCTCTTGTTCATCATTGATCTCAAACGTATGCAACAGTCCACCTTCCGGCAGACCTTCCGCCAAACAAAGGGCGGAGTAGCCGCTATACGTTCCGATTTCCAATATCTGACGAGGCTGAATCATTTCTACAAACATCTTCAGCATCCGTCCCTGCAAATGCCCGGAAGCCATACGAGGACGAAGGAGCTTTACATGCGTATCCCGATAGAGCGATTTCAAGTAATCGCTCTCGGGATCAATATGCTGCAAAATATATTCGTCTATCGATTCGGTTTCCTGCATAAAACTTACCTCTTTAAAAATTAAAGATAACGGTTGTTGTTAGGTAATACAGTCTCCTCTGCATGCTTCAAAGCATCTTCCACTACATTAATTTCGAGGAATGAGGTCTTTGTTCCTGCCTTACCACTACTTAAATAACCGACCATATCGGAAGGCTGCAAACGGCCTTCTTTCAACAGACGGCGCAATGCCGCAAAGTAATATTGCTGTCCGTTAGCCAATTCCGGCATATAGATAGCTTCCACACCATAAGACAAAGCCAAATGACGCATTGTCTTTTCTTTATAGCAGATAGCCAGCACTGGATACTTTCCACGGAAAGCAGCCAGATTACGAGCAGTGCGTCCGCTATAACTATCAGTAATAATAGCACGTATTTTTAACTTAGAAGTAGCTTTTACTGCTTGTTTAGCAAGGAACGCCGTAACATCATTACTATTCTCATCTAACGGAATACGGATATCATTTTCTTCCAGTTTATCTTTTTCTGCCTGAGCCGCAATTTTAGTCATCGTTTTCACCGCTTCTACCGGATACTTACCATAAGCGGTTTCTCCGCTCAACATCAAAGCATCTGTACGATAGTAGATTGCATTGGCAATATCAGTCACTTCCGCACGAGTCGGACGAGGATTATTTATCATTGTATGGAGCATTTGAGTAGCAACGATTACCGGCTTCTTTGCCAGAATACACTTGCGAATCAATACACGCTGGATTCCCGGAATACGTTCTTGAGGCACCTCGATACCTAAGTCACCACGGGCAACCATTACGCCATCTGCCACTTCCAGGATTTCATCGATATTATCCACCCCTTCCTGATTCTCAATCTTAGCAATAATCTTAATATCACTATTATGTGCATCCAGAATTTCACGTATGTCAAGTACATCCTGACGGTTGCGTACGAAAGAGTGAGCGATAAAATCAATATCCTTTTCGATAGCATAAAGAATATTGTTACGGTCTTTTTCCGTTAATGAAGGAAGATTGATGCGAACACCCGGGACATTTACGCTTTTACGGCTTCCCAAAGTAGCATCGTTCTTAACTTCACACAGCAAATAACCATCCGTCTTATCAATAACTTCCAGTTCCAGATCGCCATCATCAATCAGAATCGTACCGCCGATATTCAGGTCAGACACAAAGTTCGGATATGAAACAGCAATACACTCACGAGTTGTTTCCAAATCCGGATTACCTACAATCTTTACTTTCTCTCCTATTTTATATGGAATCGGCTCTGCATTAGCCGTCGTACGAACTTCCGGACCTTTTGTATCCATCAAAATCGCAATACGGTTGGACACAGCACGTACATTTGCAATCAAAGCTTCAAAACCTTCACGGCTAGCATGCGCTGTATTCATACGCACTACATTCATCCCAGCTTCAAACAACTGTTTTATAAAATCCACATCACAACGTCTATCCGAGATGGAAGCCACAATCTTAGTCTGTTTCAATAACATAGTCTTTCTACCTATTATATATTATTACCTTATTTATTATCTATCCAATAAAGCCTCCAAAGCCAAACGGTACGAATTTAGCCCAAAGCCACAAATCACTCCTTTACAAGCACAAGCAATCATCGATACGTGCCGGAAAGACTCGCGACTATGCACATTGGAAATATGCACCTCAATCACCGGAGATGTCACAGAACGAATAGCATCCTGCAAAGCTATGGAAGTATGTGTATACGCACCTGCATTCAAGATTATACCATCCACATCAAATCCCACCTGCTGTATGCAGTCTATCATTTCTCCCTCGATGTTCGATTGAAAATAGTCGATCTCCACGTCAACGTATCTTTTGCGAAGATCAGCCAAGTAATCTTCAAATGTAACGCTTCCGTAAATGGAAGGTTCACGCTTACCCAACAGATTAATATTCGGGCCATTAATAATTTGTATCTTCATCGCGCAATCCTGTTTTTTTATACCTTTGTATCTGAAAGAATGTGCAAAGGTAGAAAAAAGAAATGGAAATCAACGAAAAAAAGCATAAGAAGGAACAACAAGAGCTGATAATCAGGAAGTATCAGCAGTATCTCAAACTGGAAAAGTCCTTATCTCTTAATACTCTGGATGCCTATCTGACAGATCTGGACAAACTGATGAGCTTTCTGAAATTGGAAGGGATTTACGTATTGGACGTATGCTTGTCCGATCTTCAACGTTTTGCGGCCGGATTACATGACATCGGCATTCATCCCCGTTCACAAGCCCGCATTTTATCAGGAATCAAATCATTCTTCCGTTTTCTCATCCTCGAAAACTATCTGGAAGCAGACCCCAGTGAACTATTAGAAGGCCCTAAAATAGGTTTCAAACTTCCTGAAGTACTGACTGTGGAGGAAATTGACCGGATTATCTCCGCCGTCGACCGCAGCAAAGCTGAAGGACAGCGAAACAGAGCTATTTTAGAAACACTATACAGCTGCGGACTTCGGGTATCAGAACTTATCACCCTTAAACTATCCGACCTCTATTTTGATGAAGGCTTTATCAAAGTAGAAGGAAAAGGAAGCAAACAACGACTCGTACCGATCTCCCCCCGGGCTATTAATGAAATAAAGCTTTACATCACAGACCGTAACCAGATTGAAGTGAAAAAAGGGCATGAGGATTTCGTTTTCGTCAGTCAGCGGAGAGGCAAAGGACTTTCCCGGATTATGATCTTTCATATGATAAAAGAATTAGCACAAAAAGCGGGCATTACCAAAAACATCAGTCCACACACTTTCCGGCACTCCTTTGCCACTCATTTACTGGAAGGTGGAGCCAATTTGAGAGCCATTCAATGTATGCTCGGACATGAATCCATTGCGACAACGGAAATCTATACCCACATCGACCGCAATATGCTTCGTAGTGAGATTATCGAGCATCACCCACGAAATATCAAGTATAGGAAAGAAAAAGAGGAGTTATTTCATTAAATTATGATAAAATCGCCCCCTTATTTATATAATTATATTAAGAATTAATATCTTTGCGTTACTTTTTCTGTGTGAGCAGAAGGAGGTTGGCAAATAGACGATATTTCAATTACAAACATTTAATTTATACCTAAAATGACTAAGAAGTTGTACTTGCCTTTACTCATGGCAATGGTTGTTGCATTATTCTCTTCTTGCAGCAAAAAAATGGGTGAATTGTCAGCTGATTACTTCACTGTTACTCCGCAAGTGCTGGAGGCAGTAGGTGGTAAAGTTCCTGCGACCATCAATGGTAAATTTCCTGAAAAGTATTTCAACAAAAAAGCGGTTGTAGAAGTTACTCCGGTTTTGAAATGGAATGGCGGCGAAGCTAAAGGCCAACCAGCTACTTTCCAAGGTGAAAAAGTGGAAGGTAACGACCAGACTATCTCTTACAAGATGGGCGGTAGCTACACAATGAAAACTTCTTTTGACTATGTTCCTGAAATGGCTAAGTCAGAATTGTATCTGGAATTCAAAGCTACTATCGGAAAGAAAGTGGTGACTATTCCTGCTGTGAAAATAGCTGATGGTGTAATCTCTACTTCTGAATTAGTAAACAATACATTAGGTAACGCTAACCCTGCATTGGGCGAAGACGCTTTCCAACGTATCATCAAAGAAAAACACGATGCCAACATCATGTTCTTGATCCAACAAGCTAACATTCGTTCCAGCGAATTGAAGACTGCTAAAGAATTCAACAAAGAAGTAGCTAACGTTAACGAAGCTGCTAACAAGAAGATCAGCAACATCGAAGTTTCTGCATACGCTTCTCCTGATGGTGGTGTAAGCTTGAATACTACTCTTGCTGAAAACCGTGAAGGCAACACAACTAAGATGTTGAGCAAAGACCTGAAGAAAGCAAAAATCGATGCTCCGATCGATGCTAAATATACTGCACAGGACTGGGAAGGTTTCCAAGAACTGGTTTCTAAATCTAACATCCAAGACAAAGAGTTGATTCTCCGCGTTATTGCAATGTACCAAGATCCTGCTCAAAGAGAAAGCGAAATCAAGAACATCTCTGCTGTATACAAAGAATTGGCTAACACAATTCTTCCTCAATTGCGTCGTTCTCGTTTGACTTTGAACTATGAAATCATCGGTAAGTCTGACGAAGAAATCGCTAAGTTGGCTTCTTCTAATCCTTCTGAACTGAACGTAGAAGAATTGCTGTATGCTGCTACACTGACTAGCGATCCTGCTAAGCAAGAAGTTATCTACACCCAAGCTACCAAACAGTTCCCGAACGATTACCGTGGTTACAACAACTTAGGTAAATTAGCTTACCAAGCTGGTAACATTGACAAAGCAGAATCTTACTTCAAGAAAGCTGCCAGCGTTAATGCTACTCCTGAAGTTAACATGAACTTAGGTTTGATCTCTTTGATGAAGGGTGACAAAGCTGCTGCAGAAGCATACTTCGGTAAAGCTGCCGGCACAAAAGAACTTGGCGAATCTATGGGTAACCTGTACATCGCTCAAGGTCAATATGAAAGAGCTGTAAACTCATTCGGTGACTCTAAGACTAATAGTGCCGCATTGGCT
>OGDU01002633.1_pt1 | contig 11169 bp, 12 predicted proteins | sample 1570371 | NCBI WGS metagenome assembly OGDU01 (sample SAMEA2581977, study PRJEB24529) | metagenome | biome: Human gut stool | place: China | collected 2011
TAACCCCCATAATAACCGAGACCAATGGTTCTTTAGCTCTCTTCATATCGATCACAAATCTCCTGGGTTCTTCCCACCATCTGCACCTGCCCATGTTCCAACCAAACCACTCTATCGCACATCTCGCGGATCTGCTCCAGGCTGTGCGATACAAACAGCACGGTCGTGCCGCCGCTCATGAGCTCCAGCATACGCTTGCGGCTTTTCTCCTGGAAATTCGCGTCACCGACAGCAAGAATTTCGTCCACAATGAGAATCTGCGGATTGACAACCGTCGCAATCGAAAACGCCAAACGCATCAGCATACCGGATGAATAGTTGCGAATCGGCACATCAATGAACTCACCTAGTTCGGAAAATGCAACAATTTCGTCGTACTTTGACTTCAAAAAATCTTCCGTATAACCGAGAATTGCGCCATTGAGAAAAATATTCTCGCGTCCGGTCAAATCATGGTCGAAACCCGAGCCCAGTTCCAGCATCGGCACGATGTTGCCTCTGCAGGTCACAGAGCCCTTAGTCGGTTTGAGAATTCCTGAAATGACTTTTAAAATCGTGCTTTTGCCTGCGCCGTTGTGGCCAATAATGCCGACAACCTCGCCGCGGTAGACATCGAACGATACATCCTTCAGCGCCCAGAATTCTGAGGTCTTGTACTTGCCGCTCAGCTTACGTGTTACGAACTCCTTCAGCGACATGATTTTATCGTCCGTCAGCCGAAAGCGCATCGAAACATTTTGTACCTCAATAATTTTTCGTTTTTGAAGTTCTGCAACTTTTTCCTTCTGCTCATGGAGCAGCTTTTCATTTTTGCTCATTTTCACACCTTATAAATAGAGGACAAAATTGTCCTGCGATTTTTTGAACGTGAATGCACCCACAGCAAGCATTCCTAGCGCAATAAGCGCGCACTGCACATACATGAACGGTTCAGGCGAAAGACCGTCAATGACGCATGAACGCAAAAACGTTACATAGAAGTACAGCGGATTCATTTTAACGATCATTTGAATACTGTCCGGCAGAGCACTAATCGGGTAAAAAATAGGGGTCAAATACATCCAAATCGTCGTCAATACACCCCAAAGAAACTGAATATCCCGGAAAAACACCATTGCCGATGCGAGCAGCATACCCAGTCCGAGACAGAACAGTGCCAGGCAGAGCAGCGGGAACGGCAAAAGAAAATACGTTTTATTCGGCAGCAGACCCGAAAAAATCGCCACCGCTGCGAGCGGGATGAGCGAAATCAGCATATTGATAAGCGACGACATAATGCGCGTCAGCGGATAAATATACTTCGGCACATATACTTTTTTAATGAGGTCAGCGTTACCTACAATAGATGTAAGCGCCATGCCGCATGCCTCAGAGAAGTAATTGAAGACAACGTTACCGCAAAGCAGATAAACCGGAAAGTATGGAATATCAAACTTAAACATATTGGAAAACACAACATACTGCACGATCATGTTCAGAAGAGGATTGAGAAAACTCCAGAACACGCCGAGAATAGAACGCTTATACTTCGCCTTGAAATCGCGGTCAACCAGCTGCTTAATAAGAAAGTGATACCGTCTCAGTGCAATCATTGCGTTGAGAATAAAGCTTTTCTTGCCGGTCTTGTGCTTGTGGATTAACATCAGCAGCAACGTCACGAGAATCACTGCACCAGCGACCACGAACTGCCAATAATGCAGACCTGTCCAGATATAGTCCCGACCGGTAGCCGAGAACGCCAGTTCACCGTCTACAGCTTGTCCGTTGATGTACAGCTGACCATTTTCCATCGAAGCATCGGTTTTCATCACCGGCGTGAGCGCGTCACCTGCCACTGCATCAGGCGAGGTAATGCGCAGTGCCAACGGCACATTGTAAAGCGTTTCGAGGGATGGGAAATCGAATGTCGTAACCTGTCCCTCAGCAATTTGGTTCGCTTGCAAGTTCTGATCAATCAAGACTTCCTGCGTCGCCATATTCACGAGCTGCACATTTACCGTGCCGTGATTGATGCGGTTAAACACGCCCCACTGCACAGAAAGCTGCTCAAAAATCTGAATTTTCGGCGTAAACTGCTGTTCCACAACTGAACCTGCTGTCAACTCTACCGTCGCAGCATTCGCCACTGGCATTTCAATATTGCCGCGCGAGTCGCGGAAACGAAGCTGCTCTCCAGCGAGAAAATAAAACGCCACCGCAAGCACCATGTACGCGACGAAAACAATCGAAAAAATCTTCTTTAGTTCTCTGGTCGAGAACCCCTGCTGTGTTTTTGACATGAATTTATACAACCTTATCCTTAATCTTCCTCGGGCTCCTCCACCCACTTCTTAAACGTCTGATGCGTCACGCCGAGCCGTCTTCCGGCCTCTCTGAGCGAGACCTCACCGCGCTGCCACTGCTGCTTCAGCGTTTCGAACTCCGCGCCGCGCTGCTTCGGCTTGCGGCCGATATGCACGCCTTTCTTCTTCGCCGCACGAATGCCTTCGCTCTGCTTTTGACGGCGCTGCTCACGCTCCTTGAGGATAGTCGCATCGAAAACCTCAAACATCAAGTCGCTCAGAAACTGCTGCGATTTCTCGTCGTGCTCCTGCACGCTCAGCGGAATATCCGCAATTCTCAGCTGAATTCCATTGTCGCGCATCCAGTGCAGCTCATCTGCCAGTCCCTTTTTTAGGTCACTCAGGCAGTAAAGCGAGGAAACAGTCAGTGTATCCCCTTCTCGCAATGCAAGCTGCTTCAGCAGCCGTAAGTTGTTCCTCTGTGAGGATTTTTCACCGATGGTATCAATGAAAATCTCTCCGTCCCGTGCTCCGAGCGCACGAAAACGCTCTGTCTGTGCGTCACTTTCTTCTGGCTTTACGCAGGAATAGTAGTAATTTTTGCCTTTCATGGACACATCCTCACAGAGCTAAAGCGTTATCATGGTTACTAAAGTACACTTTATTATCCTATGAAAGTATTGTAGTTTAGAGACAGATTTGATATAATAAACTAGATTATACGGTTAACACGCTGTAAATCAGAATTTTCTTTGTTTTGCATCAAATTGTACTTTTTTCAACATTTGGAATTATCCTGTTCAATCCATTTCATGAAAGTTCGATGCGTTACGCCTAGCTGCTGCGACGCAGCACGTGCAGACAGACTGCCCTCACACCACGCTTTCTTGATGATTTCGTAGTCCGCAGGGCGATTTTTCGGCCGACGGCCGAACTTGACGCCGCGCGCTTTGGCGGCCGCGATGCCTTCCGCCTGCCGCTGATGGATAAACTCCCGCTCGGTCTGCGCCACATACGAAAGCAGCTGCAAAACGATGTCAGAAATCAGCGTTCCGATCAAATCACGTCCCTTTCTCGTATCCAGAAGCGGCATATCGAGCACCACAATATCCACCTGCTTCTCTTTTGTCAGCAGGCGCCACTGCTCCAAAACATCATCATAATTTCGTCCCAGCCGGTCGATGCTCTTAATCACGAGAGTGTCGGCCGGTTTTAATTTTTTCACCAGTCTGCGATAGCCCGGCCGTGCGAAATTCTTGCCGGACTGCTTATCGATTACCATATTTTTCTCCGGCACGCCGAACTCGCGCATGGCGATCACCTGCCGTTCTTCATTCTGGTCACGTGTAGATACACGAATGTACCCGTAAACTTGCTGCATATTGCTTTTTCCTTCCACATCAGTGATGAAGAAAATCCTGATTTCACCTGATTTCTTATATCAAATTTCATTATATTTGCTACTGCCAAATTTGGCAACGACAAAATTCCTTATACTAAAGCAAGCGAAGAAGTTGGTGATGAGGATGAGCACACGAAAACTGGCACCTGGCAACCGCAATATCGTCGGCGCGCGCGTGACCGAAGCACGTTCCACATAAACGCCCGGTATCTGACATCGAGTTCAAGGCACTGGCCGAAATTCTGAATATCGATGTCCGCTGGCTGCTCGGCCAGATTTCAAACCTCCAAAGAGAAAAATACATATTATAGCAGTGAACCCGCTGAAACTATCAGCGGGTCCTTGTTTCTCTCAGAAGGTCATTTGAGATGAAAAATGTTTATGTTCCGAAAAAATCGAGCGGCAATTACCGGAACGAGTTCCGTATCAGTTCTGGTATATATTGAATGACTACGACTGTTTTCGCGGCGAACGGCAGAAGTGCCTGCGTATCGTCCAGAATGAGCCACCTGAGGAACTTGTCATGTCCTATCTCGCTGAACAGCCGGTGTCTGCGTATCGTGATACGGCGTCAGGGCGAGCGGGTCGTTATGATGCTCGCGGAAGAGGAAGAGGATGACATCGAGGCGATCGACAGCAGCACAGCAGTTACCGAGATAGGCGGTACGAAGTATGCTTCGCTGCCCGAGGCCTTTGCTGCCGCAAGCAACTATGATGATACCATTACCCTGCTGAATAACACAGAACTTGCTGAGCCGCTCTCTGTCTCGTTGAATGACCATTACATCAGCCACTTCACGCTGGATCTGAACGGTAAGACAATCAGCTGCAATAACGGAAATTCTGATACCCTCTTCGTCTGTGCAACACTTATCATTTGCGACAGCAGCTCTGAAAAACTGGAAGGATCACAAAAAACGCTAATTTTGCCGACCGGTGCGGGCAGGGCGAGAAAAGCCGGAGATACAGATTCCCGGCACAGCTTTGCAGCCATGCCGGGAACGGTTGAGGGAATATGAAGATCAGAAAGTTATAGCTCGCCGCGCGCTTCGCGCTCTGCAAGTTCTTTCATGATAGCGGGATACTTTTTGTCGAGCTGATACAGCAGGCCGACGATCAGAACGCCGACAAAGATCAGCAGCGGGCCAAACATATAGATGTTGATGATCGAGTTGATTGCGGACTGCGACTGCACAACAGCGCTGCCGGTCGAGGAAATATAGCCGCACAGACCCATAATGCCTGCAATGCTGGCCTGTGCGATGCCGGTGCCCAGCTTGGTGCCGACCGAACCGCCTGCGAAGATGAAGTTCTCCTGACGGATATGGTGCTTCCACTGGCCAAACTCGACAACGTCACCGATCATTCCGAATACAAAGGCGCACAGCGGCGCTTCGCCAACGCCGCGCAGCAGCGGACACAGGAAGGTGAATACGATCAGAACGATGGTTTCGGAAAGATACAGCGTGCTGTACATCCACGAGTCGTTATGGAACACATACTTGCCGTAGTACGGCAGAATCGTGCCGACAACAGCCTGATTGGTGCTCTGGAACATCCAGAGCAGCAGGACAGCCCAGAAATACTGATTGGTGACCAGTGCTTTGAGGCTGCGGCCGACCGGAATCTTTTCCTCCTCGCTACGGTAATAGAAGCGGCACAAAACCGAAGTTAGAACACCATAATGCAGACAACTCCCCCGATGGATTTGATAAAACAGGAGCATATCGGATGCTTGCAAAACGGAAAACGCCCGATCATCCCAATAGATGACAGAGTGTTTTCGATAAATGTAAATCCTGTTTCCCGTTTACTCGGTCACTGTGCCGGAGAAATAATCCAGAATGCCGTTGCACATGCCTTGCGCCAGCGTCTGCCGATAATCATCGGTCAGCATAAGGGCATCCTCATCAGGATTGCTGAGAAAACCCATCTCGATCAGAATGGTCGGAACTTCCGCAAAGTTGAAGCCTGTCAGATCTGAACGCTGCACAATACCGTTGTTTTTCGCGCCAGTCGCAGCTAGCGTTGCGTTCAGTACGCACTCACCCGCTTTCTGGCTTGGCGCTACGATATCCTGTGTGGCCAGTTGATTACCATAGGGTACGAGCATGGACATGCCATATACCGACGAATCCGCAGAACCATCCGCATGAATACGGATACACAGATCAGAGTGATTTTCGTTCGCCATCTGTGCGCGTTTATAGCTGGTCATATCGCTTTCGTGAGTCGTTCGTGTCATGATAACTTTTGCACCCTGTTCTTCGAGCAGGGCTTGCAGCCGCAGCCCGACTGCAAGGTTCAACTGTTCCTCGGTTTGATTTCTGCCGGAAGCACCGCCGACAAAGGCTTCTTTGGTCGCGTTGCTGTGTGGCGAAATCGGCTCCTGCACACGCTGACTGGTCACTTCATGTCCGGGATCAACGCAGACGATTTTCTCCGCAAGCGGCAGAACAGGTTCTGGCTCTTCTGTTTCGGAGGGAACATTATTCGAAGGCGCATTATCGACTTCAATTTTTGTCGATTGCTGCGGTTCCTGCGGCTGTTGCTCAGTCAACGTTTGCCGATTACGGCATCCGCCTATACACAGGAATGCAAGCAGCATACAAATTAGTCGTTTCACTGATTCCATCCCTGCGCTTTCTCATAAGCTGTGATTGTATCAACATTCTGCTTTTCGGTCGAACTGAGCATATCATTGGAGAACGACGAATCCGGGTAATACCAGTCTGCGGTACTGAAGTAATCACTCCATTGAGAAGATGAGAATACATATCCATGCCGTGCAAAGATTTCATTGCGGATTTCTGCAACTTCAGTGCGCGTTAATACGCTCAAATCGCTGTTAGTGATTGTCAGTGTGTCCGTCGGCCATAGATGATTGCTGCCAATATAATCGCTGCTGACATCATTGATCCCCCGCGAAACGGTTTGTCCATCTGAATAATAGTCATATCCGGACTCGGAGTAAGGCGGCAGGTCGGGATCTGCATATTCCTCCTGTACACCGTTGGGATCGAGCGTACAGTGCTCGTGTTCCATCGTCATCGCCCAGTTGCCGCCGCTTCGACAGGTAACAGTCAGATAAAGCTCACTATTCTCGAAATCCAGAACAATATTGCCCTCGTTGCCACGATCATCCTGATAATAACCACCGGCCTGTGTGCCATCATAGTTCATCTCAAGAGAAACCGTATCGATTGTGGTTACACGGTCGCCCTGATTCCATACAGCCTGTGCAGAGAAGCAGAGAATGTCATTGTTGCTTTCCAGATTGAAGCCTACATAACCATCCAGATAGCTGTTATAGCGGTCTACCGTCCAATAGCCAAGGTAATCGTATACATTCGTACCAGTGATTGAGCCGGAGGTATCCGGTGCGGTAGCATCTGTATTATCGTGATCCTCAGCGGCATCATTGTAAGCAGAAGAGTCATTGCTGTCCGCATCGCTGTACGTCGAATCGTCTATGCCTGCCATCAAACTGCCGACACTGAGCGCACCGAAAATCATAGATGCAACGATATACACTGCCAGATACGCGAGCACAGAACATGCAACACGCTTGCCGGACGGATCGGGTGTGATATTCTGTTGTGCGATTTTCTGCTCAACATGTGCCTTGTAAATGCGGTTAAAGCGCTTGCAAACAGGATATTGGCGACAACCCACCAGATACCGCCGCAGACTGCGACCACAACGAATACTAGCGCAGCAACCGGATGCGAGGTAAACAGTACACAGGCAACCGGAGCGCAAACCGCATCGAGAATCAGCGGCCACATCACCATATGCAGCCATTCACGCCAGACCCCACGATAAGCGGCATGGTACAGTGAGAGAAAGAACGATGCCCAGTTCATCTTTCCCTTTTCGCCGTACGCGATGCTTTGAAACTGCGGCAGATAATACTCTGTATTCTTTGCAATGATCGCGCGGTATGCCGCATCAAAATCTGTCGGCGCGGACTGTGGTGCGGATGCTTGAACCGACTCTTCCTGTGCTTTTGATCTCTCCGGTGGAATATTTTCCTTCACGAGCTGTTCAGCTTCGACCGCCTCGACTTTGGGATTTTCCTGCTGAACTGATTGAGATGCCGTTTCCGGTGCAGCCGAATCCTCCGACTGCTTCGCGCCGCAGTCAGGACAGAATATACTGCCCGGTGCTAATTCTTTTCCACATTTTTCACAGAACATAATAGCTCCCCCTTAACCGTAAATTGCATTCATTGCCATTGCGATGGAAACCGCATCCGTACAGGTTTCTGTGCCCCACCGGCAGCTGGCCGCCTGTGCATATACATTGTCACCGCTGTAATTGACTTCAAAGGTGATTGAAAGCATGCAGTCATACTCTCTGCAATACCCTGATACCGTGACATAGTATCGCTTTTTGGCAATTTTAGACGAGGACCATTCCGGGTCGTCCAGCGACTGCTTAGCCGCTTCGCCGATTTCAGTAACGCCCCAGTTATCAAACACCATATCTTTTACATCGGAAACCGGATGATTGGTGAATAGATAGATTACAACGATAATCGTAACGATCGTACTGAGCGCACTGCCGATTGCTTTCCAGTTGATGCCGTGGGACTCTGCTGGCGGCACAGGATTTTCGCCTGTATTGGGCGGTATTTGTGTGGCATTCTCCGATTGAGAAGAATTGTCGCCTGTGGTATTCTGCTGTTCGTTGTGTGTGTTTGCCTGCTCAGCCTCCGGCGGTTTTTGCGACTCTTTTTGCAGTGCTGCACCGCAATACCGGCAGAATTTCGAGTCGATTGGCACAGTTTTGCCGCACGACGGACAAATCTGCTCTGTTGGCGGAGCAGGTTCCGGTTCAGGCGGTGTGTTAGATGCGCAGGTCTGCTCGTTCATCTCTGTGCCGCAGATATTACAGAAATGCGCAGTGTCCTCAACTTCGTTGCCACAATTCAAACAAATCTTGCTCATTTTATCCCCCCATTCATATTTGGGTAGTTGTGTGGTGTGTGATGCTACCCATAGGTATTATTATACAATACTCATAGTATTTTGCGCAATACTAATTGTCAAGATAACCTAGTATCAAAGGGCAGGTGACGATGATGTATTGCGAAGTCAATGTAGGCGAGCGAATTCGATATTTCCGTAATTTACGCGGCTGGAGTCAGGAAACGCTGGCGCTACAGGCGGAAATCAACCCGGCTTTTCTCGGGCATCTGGAGCGCGGTCTCAAAAGTCCGACCATCAAGACGCTGGAGAAAATCGTGCGGGCGCTCGACATTTCACTGGCGGAGCTGTTCGCCGATCCACAACCTGTGGATAATGCGAAAGATGCCGTCATCGCACAGGTGTGCGACCAGATACACGACCTCCCGCTCGAAAGCATCGAGCGGATCAACGTGATCGTGCGGAATGTTCTGGCGATTGAGAAGTGATTTACAGGTGTATTATAGCAAACGAGGTGGACAGGGATTGTCCACCTTTGATTTTATATAAAAAGATAGAGGAGTCTGCATACCGCAGACTCCTCTGTGAAAAAGAGTAGAGAGATGGATAGTGTCAAAAATTACTTAGCAGCCAGACGGCGAGCCTTAGCAGCCATGCGCTCACGAGTAACGTCGAGCAGTACGGCGCCGATGATAACCAGGCCGAGTACGAGGTTCTGTACTGCCGAAGAAACGGACAGCAGGGAGAAGCCGTTACGCAGAACAGCGATGATCAGTGCGCCGAGCATGGTACCAACCATGGTGCCCTTGCCGCCCATGAAGGATGCGCCGCCGATGATGCAGGCTGCGATTGCGTCGGTATCGTACGGCTGAATAGCGTTAACGCCGTTGCAGATACCGGAACGACCGATGGATACGATACCAGCCAGAGCTGCCATGAAACCGGACAGGGTGTAGCAGAAGGTCAGCACGTTAGCGGAGTTGATACCGGACAGACGAGCTGCTTCCGGGTTGCCGCCTACACAGTAGATGGAACGGCCCAGAGCGGTCTTGGTCAGCAGGATGTGCATGATAACGTAGATGACAAGTACTACGATAAAGGATACCGGGAAGCCGGCTACGGTCGAAGAACCGAGCCACATAACAGCATCATTACCGGAGAAGGATACCATCTGAGAGTTGGTGATGATCAGCGCACCGCCCCACAGTACGTTCTTCATACCGAGGGTAGATACGAACGGATGCGGCAGGTGCAGACGGGTAAGAAGCATACCGTTGATCCAGCCGATCAGGGTGCCGCCAACGATGGCAACAACCAGCAGCAGAACCGGATTGTTCATGCCCTTGTTAACCAGCATACCTGCAAGGCAGGCAGCGAACGTTGCGTTCGCACCTACGGACAGGTCGATGCCGGCAGTGATCAGGCAGAGCAGCATACCGGTGGATACCAGTGCATTGAACGAGGTCTGCTTGAGAACAGACATCATGTTGGAATACTTAAAGAAGTTCGGCGAAGCGATCGCCAGAACTACACAAAGGATTACCAGTGCGCCAAAAGTACCAGCATAAGACATCAAACTGCTGGATTTCTTCGATTTAGTCATCTAATTTACCTCCCCAAGCTGCCTTCATAAGGTCTTCCTGATTGAAATGTTCGCTGTCACGGTCTACTTCGGCCATTACTTCGCCGCCGCGCATTACGATTACGCGGTCGGACATGCCGAGGATCTCAGGCATTTCCGAAGATACCATGATAACGCACTTGCCCTGCTTGACAAGGCTGTTCATTACGTTGTAAACCTCGACCTTTGCGCCGACGTCGATACCACGGGTCGGTTCGTCAAAGATAAAGATCTCTGCATCCGTGTTGACCCACTTGCCGATTACGACCTTCTGCTGGTTACCACCGGACAGCTGGCCTACGATCTCGTCGATCGACGGGGTCTTGATGCGCAGCGACGCAATGTTCTGCTCGCCTGCCTCGAGGATCTTCTTTTCGTTCAGGAACAAGCCCGAAGAGAAGCCCTTCATGTTAGCAAGAATCAGGTTGGTGCGAATGGTCTGAGCCAGTACCAGACCCTGTCCCTTACGGTCCTCGGTGAGGAACGCAATGCCGTGATGGATCGCCTGACGCGGGGACTTGATATGTACTTCCTTGCCCTTGATCTTGATCTTGCCGCTGTCGATCGGATCTGCGCCGAATACTGCGCGCATAATCTCGGTACGACCGGCGCCGACCAGACCTGCAAAGCCCAGAATCTGTCCGCCGTATGCCTTGAAGGATACATCGTTCAGGACGCCTGCCTCAACAACGTTGTCAACCTCGAGCATCGGCTCCTTGGACTTTTCGCCGAATTCCTTCGGGAACTGGTTGTCCAGCGAACGACCTACCATTGCGGTGATCAGGGAGTCATTATCCCACTGATCGATCGGCTTGGTTGCGATGAACTCACCGTCACGGATAACCTCAACGCGGTCGCACAGCTCGAACAGCTCCTCCAGCTTATGGGATACAAAGACGATGCCGATGCCGCGTGCCTTCAGTTCACGGCAGG
>OGDU01002642.1_pt1 | contig 11126 bp, 8 predicted proteins | sample 1570371 | NCBI WGS metagenome assembly OGDU01 (sample SAMEA2581977, study PRJEB24529) | metagenome | biome: Human gut stool | place: China | collected 2011
ATGAAGACGGATGCGGACGTGCTGCCGAACTCCATCGACTATTTCCGGATGTATTTTGCGGGCTCCATAGCCATCGTCATGTATAACCTCTGCGTCGGCATCCTGCAGGCCGTGGGAGACAGCCGCCACCCGCTGTATTACCTGATCCTGTCGTCGCTTGTGAACATCGCGCTCGACCTGCTGTTTGTCGGTGTGTTCCATTGGGGGGTCTGGTCTGCCGCACTGGCCACGAGTATTTCGCAGTTCGTGAGCCTCGGCCTGTGCATCTTCCGCCTGTGCCACTATGACACGGTCTACCGTGTGTGCCTGCGCAAAATTCGCTTCCATCTGCCTATGCTCAAGCAGGTTATCCACTTCGGCCTGCCCTCCGGCGTGCAGAATTCCATCATCGCCTTTGCAAACGTCATCGTGCAGAGCAACATCAACGCCTTCGGCTCGAACGCCATGGCGGGCTGCGGCACCTATGCCAAGCTCGAGGGCTTTGCCTTCCTTCCCATCACCTGCTTCACGATGGCGCTGACGACCTTCGTCAGCCAGAACCTCGGCGCGCATCAGTATGAGCGCGTGAAGAAGGGCGTGCGCTTCGGCATCGTCTGCTCCACAACGCTGGCCGAGTGCATCGGCGTGGTGCTGTTCCTGCTGGCAGAGCCGCTCGTGGCCATTTTCCAGAACGACCCCGCCGTCATTGAGATCGGCGTGCGGCAGGCCCATGTGGAGGCGCTGTTCTTCTGCTTCCTTGCCTTTGCCCACTGCATCGCGGGCATCATGCGCGGCGCTGGCAAGCCGATGGTGCCGATGTTCATCATGCTTGCCATCTGGTGTGTGCTGCGCGTGGCCTATATCTCCATCGTCGTGCCGCTTGTGGCCAAAATCGACGTCATCTTCACGGCCTATCCGCTCACCTGGGGCGTGAGCTGTATCATTTTCCTCATCTACTTCCTTAAATCCGACTGGCTGCATAACTACGACCGGCTGGAGCAGAAAAAGGCGCTGCTGTAACACAATTTCAAACCGGCCGTCCGGGTTTTCCGGGCGGCCGGTTTTACCGAGAAAAGCCCCCACCGGCGCAGCCGGTGGGGGTGGTTTCTACAACGAAAAAGCAGCCCTTGCGAACAAGGACTGCTTTTGGAGCTACTGGCCGGACTCGAACCGGCGACCTGCTGATTACGAATCAGCTGCTCTACCAACTGAGCCACAGTAGCAGAAAAAATCAACAGCTCATATATTATAAGCGAGACTTCGCTTTTTTGCAAGAGCTTTTTCCAATTTTGTTGACCGTCGAAAAAATATTTTTGCGCCGCGCGTCCGCCGCTCTTGCTTCCGGCTTTCTTCTGTGCTATAATATTCGCACATCCGCCCGTAGCGAAGCTGGATATCGCAGCAGATTCCGATTCTGAAGGCCGGGGGTTCGAATCCCTCCGGGCGGGCCAAAAAACGGCAAGCATTCAATGCTTGCCGTTTTTACTTCTTCACTCTTACCTCTTCACTTTTCACTGATATTCTTCAAATAACAGCTCCGGCGGCAGGGACTTTTCCCCGCCGCCGGTTGTTTTATTTATTTCACGAATGCCGAATATATCGTGTTTATCGTGCGCTCGTAGTCGCGCTCCGCGACGGCGATAACGATGTTTATCTCGCTCGAGCCCTGGTCGATCATCTTTATGTTGATGTTCTCCTTGGCGAGGCTCGAGAATATCGTGCCCGCAACGCCGCGCGTGGACTTCATCGAGCGTCCGACGACTGCAATGAGTGCGATGCCGTTCTCGACCGTCACGCTGCTCGCCGAAGTGACTTTCTTTATATCGTAGACTATATCATCCGTCTCGTCGCCGAGGCTCGTAGTCTCAACAACGATGCTGAAGTTGTCGATTCCCGAGGGGATATGCTCGAAGTTCACGCCGTGCTCCTCGAGCACCTCAAGCATCTTGCGCACCGCTCCGCACTCGTCGTGGATGCGGTATTTTTCAATGTTTATCGAAGAGAAGCCCTTGCGCCCCGCCACGCCCGTGACAGTGTTCTCGGCGGGCTCGTCAGTGTCGGCAAGGATAAGCGTGCCGGCGTCCTCCGGGGAGTTGGTGTTCTTTATTCTGATCGGAATTTTCTTCTGCATGACGGGGAATATCGCGTCCTCGTGAATAACAGTCGCGCCCATATACGAAAGCTCGCGCAGCTCCCTGTATGTAACGGTCTTCATGACCTGCGGATTATCAACGACGCGCGGGTCGGCGATGAGGAAGCCCGAGACATCCGTCCAGTTCTCATAGAGATCGGCGTCAGCCGCTGCCGCAACTATCGAACCTGTTATATCCGAGCCGCCGCGAGAAAATGTGCGGATAGTATCATTGGGCATCGAGCCGTAGAAGCCGGGAATGACAGCGTACTCAGTATAGCTCAGGCGCTCGCGCAGAATGGGTATCGTGCGCTTTGCGTCGTATTTGCCACTCTCGTCGAAGAATATAACATCGGCGGCATCTATAAACGCGAAGCCGAGCAGCTTTGCAACTATCTTTCCGTTGAGGTACTCGCCTCTCGATGCGGCATAGTCGCGGCCGGCGCGTCCGATAAAATTGAGGCGTATATGCTCAAAATCATCTTCGAGAGACATATCGAGCCCGAGTCCGGAAATTATATCATTGTAGCGGTTCTTTATCTTCTGGAATATCTCTTCAAAATCGCCGCCTCTCGATGCGGAATCGTAGCAGGCATAGAACATATCGGTAACTTTTGTATCTCCGCTGAAACGCTTGCCGGGCGCAGACGGCACGACATAGCGGCGGTCGGGATCTGATCTGATTATATCGGCGACCTTGAGAAACTGCTTCGCCTCTGCGAGCGAAGTTCCGCCGAACTTGACGACTTTTGTCATAAGGCTCTCCCCTTTAAAAATTGAAGATACTTTATTATACTAAAATGCCGATAAATTGTTACTCTTAAAAAGAAAAATAGCCATATCTGTGCCGATTTCGGAACAAAAGACAAAAAAAGGCAGGCTTTTGCGGCATTTATCTGCAGTTTTGAGGTCAATTCAGCCGTTTTAGTGAATAGGATATAGACACCCGCACAAATTACAAATCAATAACAGAGTGTAACAGTAGGTTACAGTTTGCGCGCTTTTGTTGCAAAGTTCGACATTTTATACTATAATATCAGCTGTTCTCAGCTGTTCGTAAGTTTTTACGGAAAGGAAAAACGATATGAAAAAATTATTTCGCCGTCTCGCGGCTCTGATGTGCACCGTGCTGTTTATTTTCGGCGCGGCGGGCTGTGCGGTCAAAAGCGATAAACAGAAAGAGGAGCTGAGTCTCAAGTTCCAGCACACCGCCCAGGACAGGGAGGTCGGCGAGACACAGTCGATGATAACATATGAAAATCACTACGCCTATGGCATTCACTACCCCGCGATAGGCGTTGAGGCGATAGACAGCCGAATAAAAGCGGCGGCGCAGGAGATAGCCGACGGGTTTGTCAAAGAAGTGCCGAACTCGAAGCCCAAGGGCGAACTGCCGACGCTGAGCGCCGACTACAAAAGCTATCTTGTGACGGACAACGGCAAGAACAAATATGTCAGCATCGTGTTCGAGATAAAGACCGACATTCCCGACAAGAGCATCAAGACGGACAGCATAGAGACGCTCGTCTTTGATATCCCATCCGGCAAGCAGCTGAGCGCAGACGATATTTTTGCTGACGGCTACGAGAAAATCGCCAGCACGCGGGTTGTATCCTATTTCACCGCCAACCGCCTGTTCAATGCGGGCGTAGGCTCGGATAAGTTCAAACAGAACACCTCAGCCGACAAAAAGAACTTCACAAAATTCTCGATAAGCTCCGACAGCTTAACATTCTATTTTGACTCCGACGTTCTCTTCGACGAAGACAAAGGCTGCGTTGAAGCTGTATTCCAGCTCAATGATATAAAGCCGATATTCTCAGCCGAAACCGCAAAGGTTCTGCTCGGCGCGGAGGCGGTCACAGAAACCACACAGCAAAGTTCAACCAAGCCCGAGAGCACAACGCAGCATAAAAAGCCGAATCTCCCCGCGGGGGTCAAATATATCGCGTTCACATTTGACGACGGTCCGAGCAAGATCGCGACCAACCGAATCCTCGACACACTCCAGAAATACAACGGCAAGGCGACCTTCTTCGTTCTCGGCACGCGCGTCGGAAGCTACTCGGCAGAGGTCAAGCGCGCCTACTCGATGGGATGCGAAATCGGCAGCCACTCATGGAGCCACGCGAATCTCAGAAAGATAAGCGCGCAGGAGCGCAAGCAGGAGATAAACAAGACGAACGCCATAATCAAAGAGGTCATCGGCGTGGAGCCGACCCTGTTCAGAGTGCCATACGGCGACTACAAGGGAATTCAGAAAGACTTCGACCTCCCGCTCATCCAGTGGTGCATTGACACCGAGGACTGGAAATACAAGGACAGGCAGGGGTCCGGCAGAACTCAGGCTCAGCGCAACGCGGACATGCAGAAGATAATCTCATCTGTTGTCGACCACGCGACCGGCGGCGAGATAGTCCTCATGCACGATCTCTACGACATGACCGCCGACGCATTCGAGCAGATAGCCGCCGAGCTGCACGCCGAGGGATTTGAATTCGTCACCGTCCACGAGCTCTACAGCATCTACGGCAAGACGCTCGAGCCCGGAAAAGTCTACTTCTCGCCAAAACAGTAACGAAAGCAAAAAAGCAAAAAGCCAAGCTGTGTTTTGCAGCTTGGCTTTTTTGTTGGGGCGGTTATAAATTGGGATTTGCAGTCGTAAATATTGGCAATATTATAATTTGGCGCAACCGCACACATTTCATTGTAGAGCGAAGTAAAATAACCTCTCAGTTCCGGCTTACACCAAGCCAGCTTTTCTGTAAGGAGCTAAAATCGATTATGCGGCAAATCCCAATTCATCTCTCATACAATGTAAAACAAGCAAGCTCAGGCACAGCGGTTATATGCCGCGCCTGAGCTTTTGATATTATTTCTTTTTCTTCTTTCCGGCTATCGGCAGCATTGCCGCGCCGGCGAGGAGGGTTATTGCGGAGACCGCTATCGGCGCGCCGGTCTGCGGGGTCAGCGGAATTTTTTCGCCGCCGTTTGCCGCGCTGCCGGGCGTATTTTTCTTGCCCGAGAGGAACACATAGTTGTCATACTCGCTGTCGCTCATCGCCGTAAATGTAAATGTGCGGCTCTTGACAAACGGCACCTGACCGTTCTTGAGCGAATAGACGACCGTTACGGTGAACGGCTCGGTGCTCTTGGGCAGGGAGTGCTTTTTGAAATCTATCTTGCAGCTCTCGCCGACTTTAAGAACGGTTCCGTTTTTCGCCGAGAGGTCGACATCCATGCCGTCCGCCTTGACGCTGATTATCTCTGTGTCATACTGTTCCGAAAGGCTCTCAATAGTCAGCGCGGTGTCCTTCGAGGTGTGGAAGCCCGACGGGGACTTGTCGAACTTGACATAGAGTCCGTTCGCGGGGTTCTGACCGAGGTTGAACTGCGGGAACTCGGGATCGGAATAGACATCCGTTATTCTGTCCGTGAAGAAGAATGTCAGATAGAAATTTCTCGTGTATCTGTCCCACGGGCACATTCCATGGAACTGACCGTTGACAAACCAAGTGTTCTCGGGCAGATACGCGCAGCTCGCGTCGATATCGCGCTCGGGTGAGATATGCCAGTGAGTCGGGTCATCGCAGACCGTGTTCTGCTTTTTGTAGTCCGCAGGGAACTTCTCGCCGAACGGGGCACAGTATGCGCCGGACGCCGAGTGGACGTCGATGATATAGTCGGAGTTGACTCCGGTGCTCGTGCCGATATCGTGCTCGGTGTTTGCGATTATCGCTATCTTTGTGCCTGCGTCCTGAGCGCGCTTCAAGCCATCGCTCATGTGAGCCATGGCGTTGTAGTGCATCTCGTCGCTCTTGGCTATCAATTCGGCATTCTCGACGGGGTCAAGATATTTCGCCTTGAACTCCTCGTACTTATCAAGGGGCACGAAGTCCCAGACGCTGCCGAAGTTAATAACTATATCGAGCAGATACTGATGAATGATATCGTTGAACGCCTGATTGAGGCGGTCAAAACCGAACGCCTCGACGAGCCACTCATATTCATACTCTTTGCGGAAGCCTATCTCGACATATTCGATAAGGGTCGCGACATCGAAATGAATGTTGCCCTCGAACAGGTCAACGATGAGCTGAGTACCGCAGGTCGCGGGGGCGTCCATTATCGCGCGGTCAACATCGCCCTTTGCGCCGTAATAATAGAGATATGTCGCGGTCAGCTGACCGCCGTGGCTGAGTCCGTAGAGATTGACTTTCCGGCTTCCGGTGAGCTCTTTCACTTCCTGAATGAACTTGTCGAGCTTGGCAGCGTTTTCAACCTGACCCATGCGCCAGTCCTCGGTGAAGGTGAAGTGGTTCTCCGCGCCGATTCGCTCTATGAGGTCGGCGGAAATCTCTTTTTCGGCTATGTATTTGTCCTCGCCTTTTGCCTTGAGGACGGATGCGCGGGTGTTCGCCGCGCCCTCGGGATAAACTGAAAGATCATATTTAGAAGTGCCGTCCGGGTTGCAGCGCAGGGGTTCGAGCAGCTCGACTCCCGCCTCGCCTACGACTTTAACGAGCCTTTCATAATCGCCGAACGCCGCTCCGGCAAGACCGCCTGCGAGCTCGGGGATACGGGCTATAACTATCTTTTTGAGGTCATCCATATTGATGCCCCAGACCTGATGCTCGTTTTCGCCGCCGAGGTCATAGAACAGCGAGGGACCGGAATAGCCCTGAACGAGTATCAGCGGCGTTGCCTTATCCTGTGCAAAGACCGACATCGGCAGGATACACAGCAGCATAACAGCACAGAGAAACGCTGATATTATTCTTTTCATGCCTTTTTCTCCTTGGTGACTTTTGCGAGGAAGATAAGCGGCACGATTATAAGCACCGCGATTATAGCGGAGACGAGGAATATCGTCGGGATCGGGACGAGGGTGCTCTCGCCGTATTCGTTGAGCATGGTGCCCAGCTCATATCTGCCGGAGAACTCGGAAATAGTCCAGCTGCCGACCTTCGGGCCGATTATCATAGGCAGAGTGACGGTGAACAGAAGTCTGACGCCCTGGAACTGACCGACCTTATCCTCGGGAGTGTAATCGCGCACTGTAGCGTTGAGGATTATCATAAGAAGACCGTAGCCGAGGATCATAATGAGCGCAAAGAGCACGAAAGTGAGAAGAGTCTTTGCAAAGAAAACGGCAACGAGTCCCGCGACGAAGAGAAGAACTGCGGGGAAGACGAATATTCTCTTACCGACCTTGTCTAGAAGCTTGCCGAGCAGTATGGTTACAACGACAAGACCGACAACAGCCGCCGCGCCGCCGATGATTATGGGCGTGGTTATCTGGAAGGTGTTGAGGTCAAACTTGAGATAGTGCTGAACATAGATGAATATGTAGGGCATAAACACCTGAACTGCGGTGTTGAAGATGCAGGCAGACGCGAGGCAGAGATAGAGCGCCGCGTTGTTTTTTATAACAGACGGGCGGAAGCCGTAGATAAGATCGCTGAAATAGTTTGTGCTCTGTTTTACGCCCTTGCGCGGATCCTTGACCGAGAACAGACCGATGATTCCGCATATTGTGACGAGCGCGCCGAGGAACATGAAGCATGCAGGGTAGCCTGCTGCCTCAACGCCGACACCGAAAGCGACGGTAACTATAACGGTTGCGAACACGGGCAGAAGCGCCAGAACGGCTTCGGCAGTGCCGCGGTTTTCGGGGACGGTGACATCGGTAACCCACGCGTTGAACGCGGCGTCGTTCGAGGTTGAGCCGAAGAAGGTCATGACGCAGTCCATGATGATAACGACGCAGACCGTTGCGGCGACGACCTTGGAGGTATCGGAGATATTAAAGAGTTTTCCGATATTCTCTCGCGAGATGAATGCGAACACGGCGACGGTGAAGCCCCAGATTATGTAGCCGCCGCTGATGAAGATTTTGCGGCGGTCGAGCTTGTCGCTGAGAGTACCCATGATGAATGTGGTCACAACTGCGGCTATCGCAGACGCGGCGACCATCTTTGCTATATCGTCGGCTGTGCCGCCGATGTAGTTGAACAGGAATGTGTTGAAGTAGACGTTCTCAACAGCCCACGCGACCTGCCCGATGAAGCCGAACAGGATGATGTTGAAGAGAATCCGCCCTCCGAGCTTTTTCTTTTCCAATTGTATGTCCTCCGTTCCGGGGCGGATTGCCGCGCCCCGATTTATTTCACGGAATATAATACCAAATTCATGGCGTATAATCAACATATTTTTGTATATCTTTGTCAAATCGGTTTATTTTCGGAGAACTTTATTTTTGAAATCCAAGGTCTCCGTCATCCACACCGCGCAGGACTGGCCGTAATACGGAACGACGAAAAATGCGGGCAGAATTAATACGCAGCTGAGAAACCAGAGAATAAATCCCGCCTTGAATCGGGCGAAAGCGCGGCAGTGCCCGCGCATGATATCGCGGCTTTGGCGCAAAGCCTGTTTTATCGAAACATTCGGATCGGCGGCGAGAATATACTCCGCCGCAGACCACGCCTGACGCGCGCCGGAGCAGAATATGCAGCCCGATATAAGCATGAGTATGCTCCCCGTGAGCACGGCGGCTATCGTCAGAATGCCGACATTTGACGAGAGAAGCATATATATCCCGCCCGCCGCAAGAGCCGCGCCCGGCAGGAGAAAGAATATCCACAAAACGAGGTTAAGCGCCGCGAGCGCGATATGCAGGCGGAGCGCAGAAAAGGCGCGTTTGCCTCGAAACGCCGCGGTACATTCGGCAGCGCGGCGTTTTTGCCCCAGCGCGCCGAGCAGGAAATACCGCTTCATCCCCTGCCGCAGCGGCGCAATGAGAGCCGAGACGGCTATGGTCAGCAAAATGCACGCCGCCGCATTGACGGCGGGGCTGAGCAGCTTTGACACCGAAGATAGCGCGGAGGTCACCGCGGAGGCATTGAGCAGGAGCCGCGCCCCGGCGGTCATGAATCCCCCGGCGACAGCCGCCGCCGCGAGACAGCCGAACATAACGGCGCCGCCCGCTCCCGAGTCCGTCTGCGCCGCCCTTCCGCACACTCTTATCTGTGAATCCTTCATTTTTTGTCACCGCCCATTTTTTGAGGATATTATTTCCCTGATTTTCCGTAAAATTCCTCCGGATAACAAAATAAGAAGAAAATTCATTTTACTTTTAAATTTATGTGATTTATACTATATATAATAAAATAAAAAATCGGAGACAAAAATGAAGATAACGAGAAAAACCAGCTCCACGCTTTGCGTTGACATTCACGGTATGCGCGAGCGTGAAGCAAAATTCCGGCTCGAGTCTCTAATCGAAAACGGCTCGGCGGATATAACGCGCCTTGAGATAATCCACGGCTTCAACGGCGGCACGGTTTTGCAGTCCCTCGTGCGAAGCGGACTCGAATCAAAAAGGATAAAGGAAATTCGCCCGGGCGACAATTCCGGGCAGACAATAATAATACTTAAACAGGGAGAAAAATGATGAAGAAGAAAACAAAGATACTTATCTGCGTGCTCTGCGCCGTCGCGATAGCGGGCATTGCTGGCGGACTGTTCGCGAAGTTCCACACGAAGAAGATCCGCCCGAAAGAGACCGTCTCGATAAAGAGCGTCAGCGGAATAAACCTCGACGAAATAACGCTCACGGCACACAGGGGTCTGAGCGCAATTGAGCCGGAGAACACCCTCCCCGCTTTCAAGGCGGCGTGCGAAGCGAAGTATAACTATGTCGAGTTCGATATCGAGCCGACCTCCGACGGCAAGTGGATAGTCATGCACGACGACGATCTCAAGCGCACAACGAACGGTCACGGCAAGATAAACAAATATACACTCGACGAAGTCAGCGCGCTGAAAATCGACAACGGCGCGAATATAGAAAACTACACCGACCTAAGGCTCCCCACATTCGAAGAGGCGATGGCTCTGCTCGACGAATACTATCCAGATGTAAAGCCCATGATTGAAATAAAGAGCATAGGCAAAGACAATCTCGACTCGCTCGTTGAGTTCTTCAAAGACTACGCCGCCAAGGGCAGGAGCACGATTGTTATCTCGTTTGACAAGGACATAATCGACACATTATATAAGGAGTGCCCCGAGCAGACATATTGGCTGCTGACAAGCGAGCTTTCGGACGAGGCCGTTGACTTTTGCAAAAATCACGGCAATATGCGCGCGGCATTCAACGGCAACAACGCGAAGAACACCGACAGCGTGATAAACGCCGCCATTGACGCGGGCATCCCGCTCGCCGCGTGGACGATAGACAACACCGACTCTCTGAAGCACCTCTATTCTCTCGGTATCAGATATTTCACAACAAATCGGATCACGCCTTAAAAAATTTTTTAAAAAAGTGTTGACAAATAGAGAAAGTATGATATACTAATAACAGTAATCATTACTGATTATGAACTGAGAGGAAGCAATATGAGATATTCGTCACAGCGTGATACTGTTCTGAAAGTCGTAAAAGCGGCTCGCGATCACCCGACTGCGGACACGATATATTCGCGTGTGCGCGCCGAGCTGCCGAAGATAAGCCTCGGCACCGTCTACCGCAATCTGAGCCTGCTCAGTGACATGGGGCTGATAACGACGCTCGAGACGCTCGACAAGAGCATCCACTATGACGGCAACACCGACTCTCACAGCCACTTCATCTGCGAGCGATGCTCGAAGATAATCGATCTCGGAGTCGAACGCGGACTGCCCGAAGATATTTCCGAGCTCGGGCTGCTCGTGCGGCACAAGAAGATCATCTATTACGGACTCTGTCCCGATTGCCAGCAAAACACGGCGGAGGATGACGACGCCGGAGTTTTACAATAAAAATAATTTTTAAAGTGTAAAGGAGAAATCATTATGAAATTCGTATGTCCCGTTTGTGGTTATGTTTATGAAGGCGATTCTGTTCCGGAGGGCTTCAAGTGCCCCATCTGCGGCGCTGCCGGAGAGAAGTTCATCAAGCAGGACGAGGGCATGACCTGGGCTTCCGAGCATGTTGTCGGCGTTGCCAAGGACGTTGATCCCGAGATCC
>OGDU01002657.1_pt1 | contig 11080 bp, 9 predicted proteins | sample 1570371 | NCBI WGS metagenome assembly OGDU01 (sample SAMEA2581977, study PRJEB24529) | metagenome | biome: Human gut stool | place: China | collected 2011
TGATTCCGTTTTTCTTTCTTAAAGTCGTAAGCAATATACCAAATTGCTCTTTCTGCATGATGTCTTTGCTTCTTAATTGTACTTGATAATGACATCATTATACAATATAATGACATCTTATACAATTGAGCAATTGGAAAATCAATTGAGCGAACGGCAACCTTCCTCTTTGTTAATCATAACGAAGAATTTTTCGCTATTTGTTACAAATTTCAAAAAAAGCGTGCAGATCTCTCCACACGCTTTTCGTTCATCGTCTTATTTATTCAAAAATTATTTCCACATTCCCGTCGCAAAGCACATCAATGCCGCCCAGGTATATAACGGGTAAAAAAATCCCTGGTCATCCACGCCGTCTTTTAAGATTTTCTGTGCTTCTTCTTTGGTCAGCAGCAGAAAACCATCAAAACATTCCGTTCCAACGACGCCTTCCTGACTTACCTTCGGCATCTCTTCACGGTTCAATATGATCTGCACCAGTGCATTGCTCTCATCCGTCATACCGGGGGTACTGAATACCAGCGGATTCACCAGACGGATGCTGTCACTGACTTCCCGAGCTTTCTACAGTCGGCTGTTGTCGTTCCTTTCAAGTGTGATGCCGGTCTCTTCCCGAAGCTCCCGGGCTGCCGCATGGAATACGGGATTTTCTTCCGTTGCGTCCTCCGGGTCTAAAAGTCCTGCCGGAACGCTCAGCAGAAAATGTCCTGCCGGGTAACGATACTCACGGCTTAAGCAAAGTCTCGGTTCTTGTCCTCTGATCTTCAGGATCACAACGCAGCTGACTGCATCCGGCAGCATCTGTCTGAATTCTTCGTCGCTCTTTACCGCTGCCAGATTATCTTTGGCTCTTCTGGTAGCATCAAAATAATGTTTTCCCGGCTCATATTGCAGATCAAATACCTTGATAAATCTGCTGTCGTAGACGGTCTCTACCTGTTCCTTTTTTATGATCGGTCTGTTCTCCATAGTCATTTTCCTCTTTCTGTTCTTCTGTTCCGCACGTTGCACACTATCTGTCGTTTGCTTCTGTTGTGCGGCTGTTATTTTGCAATTTTTCCGCTTCCCCAGCCGCTCTTTCCAGTCTGCAAAGTACCTGTTCGTAACGTCGTCCCGCTTTTTTCCAGTGGATCAGCTTATGCCATCCTTCCACGTAATCCGGCCTGCGGTTCTGATACTGTAAATAATAGGCATGCTCCCACACATCTATGGGAAATATGGAGGTATACAATTTCAGATCCGGGACATCCTGATTCGCAGTAGTAAGGACCATCAGAGTACCGTCCTGGTCACTCACAAGCCATGCCCATCCAGAGCCAAATACCCCCGTGGCTGCCTGTGACATCTGTTCTTTCCATTGTCTCACCGATCCAAAATCCCGGACCAGCGCCTCCTCCAGAGCTCCACAGGGCTCCTGTCCTGCCGGGCTTCGCATACTGTCAAAATACAGCTGATGATTATATACACCGCCACCGTTATTGTGAATGCTTTTCCGGGCTTCCTCCGGCAGGGACGCAAGTATATTATCCTCCGAAGTGAGCAGTTCCGTCAAGGACATCTGCTGTAACTGCGGATAATCGGCAAGGGTGGCATTCAGCTTATCCACATAGGTCTGATAATGCTTGTCGTGATGAAAATGAAGTGTTTCCTCATCTAATACCGGAAGCAGGGCATCATATTCGTAGGGAAGAGGCTGCGCAACAAAAGGATAATGTTCTTCTAACATGAGACTCCAATCCGCCTGCGGGATACAGGCTTACGATCATACAATATTTACCATACGCCTAGTATATGCTGTCCCCACGGATTTTATTTTCAAATTTGTGCTTTTACAGCCGACCGCTCCTATGCTCTCTTTCTCTGCACGGCCGGATAGATCTCTCTGGCAACTTCCAGACTTTGTCCGGATCTAACTTTCTGCACATCCGCTGTCTCCTGGGCTAACAGCCATCCGCAGACTTCCTCTGCCAGTGGCTCTCCCTGTTCTCTCAGCCAGAAGCTGACATTCGCCAGCATCTGTAAATGATTCAGGATCGTATTACGGCAAAGTCTTCGGTCCGTAATGCGGGTCTTCCAGGGCTCCCCCTCTACGTACAGTTGTGCCGCCTCCCGCAGATAGGCCCGGATCAATGCGGTCTGTTCATGATTGCTCTTCTGCAGTTCCTCACTGATCTTCTTGGTCTCCCAATACAGTTCTTCGCTGCATCGGCCAGCGGGAACGATCCCTTCCATGTATTTTTGTATAAAATGCAGGCTTTCATTTACCTGTCTGCAATATTCTCTGATCAGTTCTTCTCTTTTTGACATAATAAAAAACCGCCCTTAAATTAAAATTTAAGGGCGGAACATTCTTCCGCGGTACCACCTTAATTCGCCCGTCTCTCACGGGATCAGGCCTCTGCAACTACGGACAAACAAACGCTCATCGATAGTCAGGTACGATAACGGGTACTCCCGTTGCAGCCTGTCCGCATCTGCCGGATATCCTGTCCGAATACGAAGTCGGTGCAAAGCTCCGAGACCATGTTCAAAGAAGCCTTCCATATCCCTTCCCACCTGCCGGGACTCTCTGCGACGTATCTCTTCTCCTACTCTTCTCTTCACAGCCTTTATGTCTTTAACTGTTTGTATTTTATTCCTTTCGCGGACATTTGTCAACACTTTGTTTTTGTCACAAACACAAACAGTGGAGCAACTTTCGCGACTCCACTGTTCTTATCCATTTTTATATCTTACAGTTGTGCAATATCCACCAGCGTCAGTTCCTTGCAATCGTTCATATGCTCCATGCTGGTCACGAGAGCATTGGCGGTGTCCATTGCAGTGATGCAGTAGATACCGGTCTCGATAGCGGTACGGCGGATCAGGAAACCGTCTCTGGTCTTGTCGCGGCCCTGGGTCGGGGTATCGATGACAAGGTCGATCTTGTGTCCCAGGATCAGGTCCATAACGGTCGGGGATTCCTGAGAGATCTTGTTGACCTTTCTCGCCTTCACACCTGCTTCATTCAGAGCAGCTGCGGTACTTCTGGTAGCATAAATGGTGTATCCCAGCTTTTCGAAGCGTCTTCCGACTTCAATGGCTTCACCCTTATCCGCATCCTTCACGGTGATGATCATGTTCTTGTACTTGGGCAGTTCTACGCCTGCTCCCAGGAATGCCTTGTACAGAGCCTCATTGAAGGTCTTGGCGATACCCAGACACTCACCGGTAGACTTCATCTCCGGTCCTAAGCTGATCTCGGCACCACGGATCTTCTCGAAGGAGAACACGGGCATCTTGATGGCAAAATACTCTGCCTCAGGCTGTAAGCCGGGCTCGTAGCCAAGCTCACGGATGGTCTTGCCGATGATCACTTCGGTCGCCAGATCCACGATAGGAATACCGGTTACCTTGCTGATATAAGGTACGGTACGGGAAGAGCGGGGGTTAACCTCAATGACATATACCTCGTCACCGATAGCAATGAACTGGATATTGATCAGTCCCTTGACATGCAGTGCCTTTGCCAGTCTTCTGGTGTACTCTGCAATCTTCTCTTTTACTACTTTATCAATGGTCGGAGCCGGATATACGGAGATACTGTCTCCGGAGTGGATACCGGTTCTCTCGATATGCTCCATGATACCGGGGATCAGGATATCGATACCATCGCATACAGCATCGACCTCGATCTCCTTACCCTGTAAATACTTATCTACCAGGATCGGGTGATCCTGTGCGATACGGTTGATGATCTCCATGAATTCTTCGATCTCTTCATCGGAGATAGCGATCTGCATGCCCTGTCCGCCCAATACATAGGAAGGACGCACCAGTACGGGATAGCCCAGTCTGTTAGCAACCGCCTTAGCTTCCTCTGCGGTGTATACAGTACCGCCGGCTGCACGGGGGATCTCGGTCTCTTCCAGAATCTTGTCGAACAGTTCTCTATCCTCAGCGGCATCTACATCCTCCGCCTTGGTGCCTAAGATAGGCACGCCCATCTTCATCAGGCTCTCGGTCAGCTTGATAGCGGTCTGTCCGCCGAACTGTACCACAGCACCATCGGGATGCTCAATATTTACGATAGATTCCACATCTTCCGGAGTCAAAGGCTCGAAATACAGCTTGTCCGCAATATCGAAGTCGGTACTTACAGTCTCCGGGTTGTTGTTGATGATAATGGTCTCATAGCCTGCCTTGGAAAATGCCCAGGTAGCATGTACGGAACAATAGTCGAACTCGATACCCTGTCCGATACGGATAGGACCGGAGCCCAGTACCAGGACTTTCTTGCGTCCGGTGGTCTCCTTGGCTTCGCACTCGCCGCCGAATACGGAGTAATAATAAGGAGTGGAAGCTGCAAACTCTGCGGCACAGGTGTCTACCATCTTATAAACAGCCTTAATGCCGTTGTCATAACGCATCTTCTTGATCTCTTCCTCGGTCTTGCCGGTCAGTCTTGCGATGACGTTATCCGGGAACTCGATTCTCTTGGCTTCCTTCAGCAGTTCCACTGTCAGAGGCTGTGTCTCCAGTGCATGCTCCATCTCGGTCAGAATGGCGATCTTGTCAATGAACCACAGGTCGATCTTTGTAATGTCGTGGATCTGTTCATAACTGATACCCTTACGGATTGCTTCAGCGATCACATAGATTCTCTGGTCATCCACGATCTTCAGACGCTCTAACAGTTCCTCCACAGACAAAGCGCTGAAATCATAGCTGCGCAGGCAGTCCACATGCTGCTCCAGGGAACGGATGGCCTTCATCAGTGCTCCCTCGAAGTTATTGCAGATACTCATAACCTCACCGGTTGCCTTCATCTGTGTGGTCAGAGTACGTTTTGCAGTGATAAATTTATCGAAAGGCAGTCTGGGGATCTTTACTACACAGTAGTCCAGTGTCGGCTCGAAGCTGGCATAGGTCTTGTGGGTAATGGCATTTTTGATCTCATCCAGAGTAAAGCCCAGTGCGATCTTCGCTGCTACCTTTGCGATAGGATAACCGGTCGCCTTACTTGCCAGTGCGGAAGAACGGCTGACACGGGGATTCACCTCGATAACACAATATTCAAAGCTGGTGGGATGCAGTGCAAACTGTACGTTACATCCACCGGTGATCTGCAGTTCGTTGATGATCTTCAGAGCGGAAGTACGTAACATCTGGTACTCCTTGTCGCTCAGGGTCTGGGAAGGCGCTACTACGATACTGTCTCCGGTATGCACGCCGACGGGATCGATGTTCTCCATATTACATACGGTGATGCAGTTGCCTGCGCTGTCACGCATTACTTCGTACTCGATCTCTTTCCAGCCCGCGATACAACGCTCTACCAGTACCTGTCCTACACGGGACAGACGTAAACCGTTCTCCAGGATCTCTTCCAGTTCTACCTGATTGTGTGCAATACCGCCGCCGGAACCGCCCAGGGTATAAGCAGGACGCAGTACAACAGGATAGCCGATGGTGTTGGTGAATTCCACACCGTCTTCCACGTTCTCAACGACCTTGGATGCTGCACAGGGTTCGCCGATACGCTCCATCAGATCCTTGAACTCCTGACGACCTTCCGCATTACGAATGGTAGCTGCGGTAGTACCTAACAGCTTTACATTATGAGCTGCCAGGAAACCGGACTCCTCCAGCTCCATGCCGAGGTTCAGACCAGCCTGTCCTCCCAGGGTGGGAAGGATGCTGTCGGGCTTTTCCTTTTTAATGATCTGCTCCAGAACCTTTACGTTCAGAGGCTCAATATATACCTTATCTGCGATATCTTTATCGGTCATGATGGTCGCAGGATTGGAGTTCACCAGGATTACCTCTACTCCCTCTTCCTTCAGGGAACGGCAGGCCTGGGTACCTGCATAGTCGAATTCCGCTGCCTGTCCGATGACAATAGGACCGGAGCCGATTACCATTACTCGTTTTACATTAGGATTCTTGGGCATCTTAGTTCTCTCCTCTCATCATATGAATGAACCGGTCAAACAGGTAACCGGAGTCCTGGGGTCCCGGACATGCTTCCGGATGGAACTGTACGGTGAAAATATTCTTGCCGGTGTAGGACAGACCCTCGTTGGTACCGTCGTTGACATTGATAAATGCGGGAACCGCTACGGAAGGATCCAGCTTGTCAGTATCTACCACATATCCATGGTTCTGAGAAGAAATATATACTCTTCCGGTCATCAGATCCTTTACCGGATGGTTGCCTCCTCTGTGTCCGTATTTCATTTTATGGGTATCTGCGCCGGTAGCCAGAGCCATCAGCTGATGTCCCAGACAGATTGCGAAAATAGGGATCTCGGTATCGTATAACTTTTTGATCTCGGCGATCACACCGGTACACTCCTTGGGGTCTCCCGGTCCGTTACTTAACATGATACCGTCGGGATTATCATCAATGATCTCCTGTGCGGGAGTTCCAGCGGGGTATACGGTCACCTCACAGCCTCTCTCTGCCAGGGATCTGGCGATATTTCTCTTGGCTCCCAGGTCTAACAGTGCTACCTTCAGTCCCTGTCCGGACAGCTCCGTTACCAGTGCCGGCTTAGGCTCTCTGACACCTTTTTCATAAGCTTCTTTATCAAAACGCGCTGCTCCGGAAAGAGGTCCGTTCTGTGCCAGCTCCGTGGTGGGCGCTACCACATATTTTTCCCTGCAGGTCACCTTTTCCACGACCTTGCCTGTGGTATATGCTTTCAGCTTCGGAAGCACTTCGTTCAGGTCATAGGCTTCGTTGGTGGTGATCATACCGTTCATGGTACCCTTCTCACGCAGGATCTTGGTCAGCGCACGGGTATCGATACCGGCGATACCGGGCACGCCGTTCTCCTCTAAGTATTCCTGTATTGTGCAGTCACAGCGGAAGTTGCTGGGAATACGTGAAAGCTCTCTGACGATGAATCCATCCGGCCAGGGTTTCTCCGACTCGCAGTCATCCCTGCATATGCCATAGTTACCGATCAGGGGGTAAGTCATGCATACAGCCTGTCCTGCATAGGACGGATCCGTCAGGACCTCCAGATATCCGGCCATGGATGTGTTAAATACGATTTCACTGATGATCTCTTTGTCTGCACCGATGTGCGTTCCTTCGAACACCGTTCCATCTTCCAAAATCAAAAATGCCTTCATTCTTTCCTCACATTCTGCCGCTTTTTGCGACGTTTGTATTTCTCTCAGTAGCCTACGATACCTGCGAATTGCTCCGCTGGGTATCTGCATTGTCTACGATACCCACGAATTGCTCCGCTGCTTCGCAGCTCCCGCACTTCTGAAAACATTCGGATTCCGCGGATTTGCTTCCGCAAATCGCTGCATCCTCATGTTTTGGCGATTTAAATTGGCACCTGCCTCCCCGTGCAAGCACGGTCGGCCTCTGCCGTTTAAATCTGGTATCTGCATAATCGATTTATTATATCATAAAAAAAAATGCGTCGCAATAGACCCTGTCTGCGTAAAAACCTACAAAAAACAATTACGCAATCCCGATACTCCTTGGAGAATCTGACAAAGCTGTGTAAAAGCTTACATTTTCCATTGCTTTTTCCACCGGGTCTGATATAAAATAGATATGTATTTTCTATTTTTCAATTATCACAAAACGCTGTTTTCCTACAGCAGATTGGACAGGCATCTATGGATCGTATCGAAAATGCTCAAATGAACTCCCTGGGAACCCGCAAACTCTATTATGAAGATGTGCATCAGACGGATTTCACCGCTGTGGTGATGGAATGTGTTCCCGACAAGGAAGAGGGATATTACAGGATCGTTCTGGACGCTTCCGCTTTTTTCCCGGAAGAAGGTGGTCAGTCCGCCGACAAAGGCACCTTAAACGGTCAGGAAGTACTGGATGTCAGCATCAAACAGGGCATCCTGTATCATAAAACGGCCTGTGAGTTTCCCGTCGGCACCCGGATCACCGGTCATGTAGACTGGAACCGCCGGTTTGATTTCATGCAGCAGCACTCCGGTGAGCATATGATCTCCGGCTTACTGCACTCCCATTTCGGACTGGAAAACGTAGGCTTCCATTTAAGCGACAGAGAAGTGACACTGGATATGAACGGAGAAGTCTCTCTGGAGCAGCTGCGTCTCATCGAGCAAGAGGCTAACACTTATGTCTGGAAAAATCTTCCGGTCAACATCAGCTGGCCCACCGACGAAGAACTGGCGAGCTTAAATTACCGCAGCAAGCTGGCTCTCACGGAAAATGTACGTATCGTCGAGATCCCCGGCGTGGATCTGTGTGCCTGCTGTGCTCCGCATGTAGATACCACCGGACAGATCGGTCTCATCAAAGTTGTAAATGTGCAGAGCCACAGAGGCGGTGTCCGCATCAATATTCTCTGCGGAGACCGTGCTCTGGCAGATTATACTGAAAAACAGGATTCTGTCTGGGCAATTTCTTCTCTGCTCTCAGCGAAACAGCCGGAAGTAGCAGGTGCTGTTGCCCGCGCCAAAGAGGATGCAAGGCTGCAAAAAGAGCGCGCCAATGCCCTGCAGGCAGAGCTACTGAACGTACAGATGGACGCACTTCCCTCCCCGGAAAAAGTACGCCACGTGCTTCTCTTCGTCGGTGAACTGGATGCCATTGCCCTACGTAACGCTGTGAATACCCTGACCGGAAAATATTCCGGTTACTGTGGTATCTTTGCCGGAGATGATACAAACGGTTATCGATTTATTGTAGGCAGTGTTTCCTGTAACTGTCAGGAACTGGCAGACCGCATGCGCCGGGAGCTTTCCGCAAAAGGTGGCGGATCCGCTCCCATGATCCAGGGGAATGTTGCTGTCACGGCAGATACCCTGCAGACAATGTGGGCGTCGCTGTAATGACCATCCTTTCTGCCTATATATGCATTTCGGCACATGAATTCGTATCAATATTTTCACATGGAAAACCCCCGGCATGACCATCTGTCATACTCCGGGGGTCTGTTTGTATATTTTATATATTTTTCGTTTCGGAAAATCTGATTATTTCTCTTCTGTTGCTGCATTCTTCTTCAGTGCTACGCTGACTGCCTTCGCAACGCCACCACCTACTACACAGCTCATAGGCATCTCCAGTGCTCCGTTGATACCACAGAATGCTACGGCGAACATAAACAGATTCGCTCCGGTTGCATTCATGCTCTGCAGATACTCGGTATGACCGAAGCAGATCATCAGAGTGGACATGAAGAACAGGGTGTTCATAAATGCTCCCAGCAGACCGGTCACGAAGTAAGTTACGGTCTTCGTCTTGTCAATCTTCCACAGTGCCTTGAAGATCACGCCGGACAGCCATCCCATCAGAGTTCTGGTGGGGATGCATACCAGGAAAGTGAAAAACGGATTCATTGCTACCAAAGCTGCTCCAAAAGTGTCTCCTGCAAAACACTGGTAAAAGCTGGTAAGTCCAAATACCAGTCCCAGTACGGCTCCGCCTGCAGGTCCTAAGATCATTGCACCGATTACTACGGGAATGGTCATCAGGGAGATTGCTAACGGTCCGATGCGCAGATACCCAAGCGGGGTAAACGCCAGAATCAGCATGATCGCGATGAGTACGGCCAATTGTACCATCTCAAGTGTCTTGTTTTTTTTCATATGAAATTTCCTTTCCGCGCTTTTTGCGCCTTTGCTACTATTCCTCCATCTGGCGTCCTTTAGACTGCCGGAGGATATAATTACAAGTCATTCAAGAAAATAACATAAATGTATACAAAACACAAGTACATTTTTTAATACAATCAACGTACGGTGCGATACCACTTCAACGCCGATGTATAGGCTTCATATACTGTATTCATATCAATATTCTTTAATAGCATCAGGCGGGATACCTCCGCCCAGTTGGCTGTCTCATACTGCAGCATAAAATCGTACACCGGTGCCAGTACGCCGATGCGGTAGATCAGTGCATTGCTGATCTCGCCAGCCACATGGACCACCTTCAAAGCCTCTGCCATGGGTTTCTCGAGGATCACATCCAGCACGGAGAACAATCCCATCAGGAACAATTCATCCTTCTGCGCCTTCAGGCCAAACGCTTCCGCCAGATTCTCGGCAAATTTCGCACGAAGCAGAGATAATCTGGTGACCTCATTCGGCTTATCCGCATACAAAGCATTGGCTACTGCCGTGTTGATCCACTTTTTCAATTCCCGCTGTCCCAGCATGGCAGCCGCATGACGGATAGACGTAATCTCCGAATTTACAGCCAGTGGCTGAACCATTTTCAGCAGATCGATCGTGAGTGCGGTATCACGGCTGATGATATCCGCCGCTGTCGTGAGTTCAAAATCCGGGCTGTTCACAATATTCAGCAGGTCAATATAGTTCCCCTTCAAGGGTGCCACATCTGTCTGTCCCTTCGTAATGGGAACACGATAGAACTTACCCTCATAGAAACGATATCCGCCGGTCTCCTTCAGTCTCTCGAAGTCCTCCATGGTATCAATATTACCGGCACACAGACTGATATTCGGGAATAATTTCCCGAAATAAATCTTGGCTTTGTCAATGGCTATTTTACGGTTATTCAGAAGGACATAATCCATCAACTTCAGGACTTCTCTGTAATTTTCGAAATCACTGACCGCAAGCTTACGAATGGCAAGTTTATAGCCTTGCTGTTTCAATTCCTTCAGACGATTGACATACATTTCAATCGGCGGAATGGTATTATCGATCAAAAGTACGATTTTTTCATGAGGTGCATCGCACTGCTCCGTAATATCCGCAAAAATAGAAATATTGGTGATCGGTACAAAAATCTCTTTTCCCTGAGACAATGTATCGATTCCCATCTTTTGGATCAATTCCAATCCGGTGATCTGTGATGCCCCATCAAATTGTGCTGTCCCAAGCAGCAACGGATTCAACAGGTAATTTTCTCTCTGAGTAAAAAAGGAATAGGCACATACGGCCATATTTTCATCAAAAAGCGGTACTAATGTAAGCAGCATATTTTTACCTCCCAATCTATCTATATTATACCGATTCCGACAAGACTTTACAAGTGGTACTATCAGCACAGAGATGTTATAAATTGAGAGTTAGTTAAGCAAATCCACGAACGCCCACGGCGAACGGAATGTCC
>OGDU01002658.1_pt1 | contig 11070 bp, 10 predicted proteins | sample 1570371 | NCBI WGS metagenome assembly OGDU01 (sample SAMEA2581977, study PRJEB24529) | metagenome | biome: Human gut stool | place: China | collected 2011
CTCCTAATCTGATGGCTGTCGTAGAGAAAACGTGCGATATTTGCGCGCGTGATGACACTGTCGGGATTGGCAGCAAGGAGTGCTTCCGTGGTAATGGAAAAGCCTTCGCGCTGCAGGGCAGCCACTATTTTTTCATTGCGCGCATCACGGCAGCGGCGGAACTCGTTTGTTTTCTCGATAAGGAGCGGGTGCTCCGGATCAATGTAGAGACCGACGATATGGACTTCTTTTCCACCGCCGGCTCTGGTGGGCAGCTCATATTCCGTGGAAAGCTCGATGCCGGGGATTAATTCAATACCACAGGCGGCAGCGGCGGGAGCAGCTTTAGAGACACCTGCCGCGGTGTCGTGATCTGTGAGCGCAAAGGCGGACAGACCGGCAGCCTTTGCGGCAGATACGATCTCGGTGGGAGTAAGGGTGCCGTCCGACTCGGTGGAGTGGACATGAAGATCTATGATGCGGTGTTCCATGGTAAAATCCTCTCTTCAGATAATCTAATTCAGACTAATCATAGAGAAAAAAATCACATTTGTCAAAAAAATATGGAAACCAGTTGAACACGTAGTAAAATAGAACTATAATATAAAGGTACTAAAAAATATACACGGATGTAGAGAATACAGCACACAGGAGGAGCGAAATTGTTTGAAAATGTACGAATCAAAGAGAGACTGACAAAAGCATTTGTTATGGTGGCGGCAATCACTGCCATAGGAGCGGTAGTCGGGCTGGCAGCGATGCTTGTGATGTCGAACCGTTATTCCAGCGCACTTGTGAATTACGGTTTTTCACAGGGAGATATCGGCAAGGCGATGATCACATTTGCCAACACGAGATCAGCGACCAGAGGAATCATCGGATTTGATGAGCAGGGACTGTTGGATGATCTCGTGTTGGCAAATGTGATCATCGCCTTACGAACAGAAAGCAAAGTTCGAGAATTACTTCGCAACCGTTGGGGATGTAGTAACGACGAGCGAGGAAAAGGCACTCTACCAGCAGATTTCAGATAAACTGCAGCAATACTGGGCAGCGGAGGAACCGATCATCGAGCAGGGTGCAACCACCGATGCTACACAGTCCACAGCGGCACAGCAGCAGATGAAGGAAAGTCTGGATCCGATCTACGAAGATATCTATGCAGATATGATAGAACTGATGAATACGAAAGTGACGGAGGGAGACCGCTTGTCCTCCACTCTGACGGCAGTCAGCGTGATTCTTGCGATTGTGATTGTGGCAGTGTCAGCTCTGGCAATGGTTATGGCCAACAAGCTTGGCAATCAGGTGGCAAAGGGAATCTCCGAACCGCTTGAGGCACTTGGCGAGCGGTTTAAAATGTTTGCACAGGGAGATCTTTCTACTCCGTTCCCGGAGGTTTCCACGCAGGATGAGGTCGCAGACATGGCGCGTGAGGCGGCAGACATGGCAGATAAGCTGAATCTTATCATCAATGATGCGGGAAGAATTCTCGGATTGATGTCACAGGGCAATTACGCAGTGCAGTCGGAGCACAAGGACGGTTATACGCTTGATTTTGAAAAATTGATTGTGGCGATGCGCGTTCTGCGCGATCAGATGATAGAGACGCTGACATCAATCGAAGATGCGGCAAACCAGGTTTCTGCCGGTTCCGGCAACCTTGCAGAGGCATCTCAGAGTCTGGCGGAGGGCGCAACGGATCAGGCAGGAGCTGTGGAAGAACTGCAGGCGACCATCACAAGCATTACAGAGAATATCCAGAAGACCGCGGAGCAGGCAGAGGAATCTTACCAGCAGGCAAAGCAGTATGCAGGTGAAGCGGATCAGAGCAAGAATCAGATGCAGTCCATGATTGATACCATGAGCCGCATCAACGAATCTTCCAACAAGATTGGAAACATTATTACAGATATAGAGAATATTGCGTCACAGACGAACCTGCTGTCCTTAAACGCTTCCATTGAGGCGGCGCGTGCCGGCGAGGCAGGAAGAGGATTCGCTGTCGTTGCAGAGCAGATCCGGCAGCTAGCAGAGCAGAGTACACAGTCTGCGGTGGACACCAGAGAGTTGATTGAGGCTTCCCTCAAAGAAATTGAAGAGGGCAATCAGGCAGTAGAGCGTGTGTCCACGTCTCTTGAAGAGGTAATTGACGGAATCAAGCAGATTGCGGAGACTTCCAAGCGCTTGAGCGATAATTCCAAGGATCAGGCAGAAGCCATGAAACAGGCGGAGGAGGGAGTCAACCAGATTTCCGAGGTTGTACAGTCCAATTCTGCAACGGCGCAGGAGTCCTCTGCAACGAGTGAGGAGTTGTCTGCGCAGGCGATTGCACTGGATGAGCTGATTGGAAAGTTTGTATTAAAAAATTAAAAATTGACAGATTCTGCGGTTGCCGAACCGAAAGAAAAGGGATATAATAGCAAGAAGAAAAGTTTCAGAACAGGGGGGAAGTCACATGCAGCTGCTGACATTTACATTAACGGGAATGGATTATGGAATATCACTTGAGAACGTGGAATCCATTGAGAGTAAGATGAATGTCGTGGTTGTACCGACTTCTCCTGCCAATATCAGAGGCATCATCCGCCTTCACGGAGAGATCCTGCCGGTGTTTTCCCTTGCATCCAGATTTGGACTGGGGAACATTGCGGTGGACAACCTTGTGGTTGTCAATGTGGGCGGCATGAAGCTGGCACTTGAGGTGGAAAAGGTAAAGGAAATTGTGGACGTGGAAGATTCCAGAGTGCTTCCGATGCCGACACTGATGAGCGGACAGCAGTGCTGTTTTAATGATGTGGCTTCCTGTCAGAAGGAGCTGATTGTGATGCTTGATGTCAGGAGTCTGGTATCACAGGAGGAGCAGGCGGCGATCCGCAAGATGATCAGCGACAACACCAGAGACAAATAATAAAAAACACTTGACACGGATACGTGTGTGTGATAGATTTAAATAGTTGTTAGAAAACAAAGTAGAGTATCCACTCTCACCGGAGCACAAATACGTGACTCATGGTTCATATTTCAAAGTATTGCGAACATATCATGTTCCGGGTTTGAATGTTTAGTGGATAGTCTGCCTATCCACTTTTTTATTTGGAGGTACGATACCATTAGCGAGTTAATGATTAACGAACAGATCAGAGACAAGGAGATTCGTCTGATCGGAGAGAACGGAGAACAGCTTGGCATTATGTCAGCACGCGAAGCAATGAAGCTGGCGGAAGAGGCAGAGCTTGATCTGGTGAAGATTGCTCCAACCGCAAAGCCACCTGTATGCAAGATTATCGACTACGGCAAGTACAGATATGAACTGGCACGCAAGGAAAAGGAAGCCAGAAAGAAGCAGAAAGTGGTTGAGATCAAAGAGATTCGCTTGTCGCCAAATATCGATTCAAACGATTTGAACACCAAAATGAACGCTGCGAAGAAGTTCCTTAGCAAGGGAGACAAGGTGAAGATCACATTGCGCTTCCGTGGACGTGAGATGGCTCATATGAATGCGAGCAAGCACATTTTGGATGATTTTGCCGCAAGCCTCGGCGAAATAGCAGTAGTGGAAAAAGCACCAAAAGTTGAAGGTAGAAGCATCAGCATGGTGTTGGCAGAGAAAAAATCATAATTAAGGAGGAACATATCATGCCAAAAATGAAAACCAGCAGAGCAGCTGCAAAACGTTTCAAAGTAACAGGAACAGGAAAGTTAAAAAGAAATAAAGCTTACAAGAGACATATCTTAACCAAGAAGACAACCAAGAACAAGAGAAATCTTCGTAAGCCGGCAATGACCGATGCAACAAACGTTAAGAACATGAAGAAGATTTTACCATATTTATAGGAATAAGTTAAGGAGGAATGCAAAATGGCAAGAGTAAAAGGCGGATTAGGCGCTAAGAAAAAGCATAATAGAACATTAAAATTAGCAAAGGGTTACAGAGGCGCACGTTCCAAGCAGTATCGTGTAGCAAAGCAGTCTGTCATGAGAGCCTTAACAAGTTCTTATGCAGGCAGAAAAGAGAAGAAGAGACAGTTCCGTCAGTTATGGATCGCACGTATCAACGCAGCTGCAAGAATGAATGGTATTTCTTACAGCCAGATGATGCACGGATTAAAGGTAGCTGGTGTGGACATCAACCGCAAGATGTTAGCAGAGATGGCTGTAAACGACGCACAGGGATTTGCAGCACTGGCAGAGCTGGCTAAGAGCAAGGTAGCTTAAGGAACAGCAGACAGAACCTATCTCGTATGTGGGACAACCCATATGAGATAGGTTTTTTTATGTAACAGGAAAGCAGGATTTTTTGGTATCGGTATTATACAGCATCTGAATTTTGTATGTTCCAATTTACAGCAATATACGGTATAATATTAGCGATTTTTGAACGCAAAGGGAACTACGAAAGGGAAACGGGAATATTTATATGAAGAATATATGGCGTATTTTTGCAAAAGACATTAAGGGACTGGTGAAGAATCCATTCGCAATGATTATTGCGCTGGGACTCTGTGTCATTCCATCGCTGTATGCATGGTTTAACATCTATTCAAACTGGGATCCTTATGCGAATACTTCCAATATCAAGATTGCGGTCGTGTCGGAGGATGAAGGATACACCCTTTCGGATGGAACGACAGAGAACATGGGCAATGAAGTTGTGGAGGAACTGAAGGAGAATACCAAGATCGGATGGGTGTTCCTTGAGGATTCGGATGCCGCACTTGAAGGTGTCAGGAACGGAGATTACTACGCGGCTGTCATCATCAGCGATAGCTTTACATACAGTATGTATAATGTGTTCAAGGAGAACTTTAAGAATCCGACGATCACATATTATGAGAATGAAAAACGGAATGCGGTTGCAACCAAGATTACGGATACCGCTGTATCGACGGTAAAGCAGAGCATCAACGAGAAGTTTATCGAGGTGGTTGCAAGTACCATTTTTACACAGACGAACGAACTGTCCTCTGAGATGGAGAATCAGGATGTGTTCAGCGAATTTGAGGGCAAACTGACCAACCTGAACAACAATCTGATCGGTTACAGTGATATGATTGATGAGTTTATTTCGGCGAATGCAGTGCTGGAGGCAGAGATCAAAACCGCAGACGGAGAACTGCCGAAGCTCAGCAGCCAGATTCAGAATGGCGAGAAGAGTTTCCAGAATTCGCAGAGCAATCTGAATTCCACGAAAACTTCACTGGAGAATTTCAGCAGCAATGTGCAGACGACACTGGATGGCATCAATCATTCGATCAATTCCATCACAACGGATATCAACAACGCGAACCTGGCGCAGAATGCGCAGTCTACGGCAGACAATCTGAACAAGACGGCAACCGATACGGCGGAACTGATCCGACAGTTAAACCAGTTGAAGAAGAGTCTGGCAGATCAGGCGGCAAATTCATCGGGAACCACAGGCTCCACGGAGGGCACAGGCTCCACGGAAGGAACAGGCTCCACGGAGGGTACAGGTTCCACAGAAGGAACAGGCTCCACAGAAGGAACAGGCTCCACGGAGGGGAGCGGTTCCATAGATTCGATCGTGTCCGATGAGGTGAATCAGCAGATTCAGGAGATCTTAAATACCTTAAACAGCATGAACAATGGTGCTGAGGATATTCAGAATGCATTAAATGCTTTGCTCCAGCAGGGCGGTGGTACAGACGGCTCCGGTCAGATTGTTGCGGATATGGTGAACAGATCTGTGGCAAGCGTGACACAGGTGTTAAACAACTGCAGCGAGTCGATCACCAATCTGAAGAATATGTATACCAACAGTCTTGTTCCGCAGATGGACGGAGTGTTAAACAGTGTATCGCAGATGCTCGGCAATGTGACAAAGCTTCTGGATAACTTAAATACCGCAGTAAATGATATGGGCGTGGTGTTTGACGGAATTCAGACAACGGTCAGTGACACGACGGAGAGCCTTGAGCAGATCCAGACCGTGATTGACAATGTGAGCACAAAGCTGACGGAACTGATCAACCGGTTGGAGAGTGCGGAAGATGATGAAAAAGTAGATGCACTGCTGAAGTTTTTGCAGGGTGATCCGGAGGATTACGGCGCCTTCTTTGCAGAACCGGTACAGGTGACGACACAGGAGATCTACGCGATTGCAAATTACGGATCGGCGATGACGCCGTTCTATTCCGTGCTTGCCCTCTGGGTAGGAGGAACGATTCTGGTGGCACTGATCAAAGTGAAGCCGGATACCGCAGGGCTTTCCAACCCGAAGTCCTATCAGTTGTTCTTCGGAAGATATCTGCTGTTCTTTGTGTGTGGGCAGATCCAGGCGGCGATTATTGTTCTGGGAGATATTTATCTGCTCCACTGCCAGATCCTCTATCCGGGCTTATTCTGGCTGACGGCAGCACTGGCAAGCTTTACCTTTACGCTGTTTATCTATGCGATGGCGCTGGCTTTCGGCGACGTCGGCAAGGCGGCGGCGGTCGTAGTCATGGTTATCCAGATTGCAGGTTCCGGCGGAACGTACCCGATTGAGACGCTTCCGGAGATTTATCAGAAGATTTATATCTTCTTCCCGTTCCCGTATGCCATCAACGCAATGCGTGAGACGATTGGCGGTATGTACGGAAGCGATTATATGAAGTATCTGGGAGAACTGCTGCTTTTTGCGGTGGCGGCGCTTCTGATTGGTCTTGTGATCCGGCTTCCGTTTGTGAAGATCAATCATTTTGTAGAAAAGCGTATGGAAGATACGGAAATGATGTAGGAAATGGGAGATTTTATGGAAAAGAAAGAAAAATACGAACAGATGTATGAGATGCTCGTGACGTATGAGCGCAAGATTCACGAGAAGAATCAAAAGAGAATCAGTATCGGTTTAAAGTGTATTATTATTATTCCGTTGATCTTCCTGTTCCTTCTGTTCTGGACAGAGAGCAATAAGGTTGTGTTTCTGATTCTGTGGATTGTATCGCTGTTTTTGCTGGCAGCCTATCTGATTCTGGTGGAGTATATGGACTATAACCTTCAGGAAAAGTTAAGCGAGATCAACGACGAGGGGACACGCGTGGATTCCCTCATCGGACTGGAGATTGATAATGTTCCGGGAAATCTCAGAAATGTGATTCAGAGGATTGACGACGGATTAAACTCAGAGGCGGAGACCCGGCTGATTGAGACTAAGGCATCCGGGGAAGAAACGCAGACTGTGGAAAAGGCACAGACTGCGGAAGAGACAGAGAAACAAAAGGATGCGGATGCACAGGCTGTAGAAGATGCAGATGCACAGAAAGATGCGGACACGGAGGTGAAGGAGAATGCGTAATATATTTAAGATTTTTTTCGCCGATGTCAAGCGCATCAGCACCAACGTGGTGGCTGTCGTTGTGATCCTGGGACTCTGTATTCTGCCGTCTTTGTATGCATGGTTTAATATTTTGTCAAACTGGGATCCGTACGGACCGTCCGCAACCAGAAATCTTAAGATCGCGGTGGCGTCGGACGACGAGGGAGTCACAATTTTAGGGAACAGTGTAAATGTCGGAAGCAGTGTCATCTCTGCGCTTGAGTCGAACACGACGATGGGCTGGGTGTTTACGGATACGACCGATGAGGCGATCGACGGCGTCTATGATGGAAGTTATTATGCGGCGCTCATCATCCCGGAGAATTTTACGGAAGATATGATCAGTTTCCTCGGCGGAGAGGTGGATCATCCGGATATTATCTATTATGAGAATGCCAAGAAGAATGCCATTGCCTCCAAGATCACACAGAAGGCCAAGACGGCTGTGCAGGAGCAGGTGAACAGCACGGTGGTGAGCACGCTTGCAGAGACCACGATGAAGGTGACGAACGCCCTCTCGGATGTGGATGCGGAAGATTCCGATCCGGCGGAGAGTGTTCTGGTAAGACTCAATAATTTAAGCAGCGACCTACAGAGTTACATCAATATATTGAACTCGTTTGTCAGCATTATGAATTCCGCCCAGAGTATTGTGGAGGCGAGTCAGACCATGCTTCCGAATGTGAACAACATGGTTTCCAACGGTCAGGCATCCATCAACAGCATGGAGAGTCTGCTGGTTGCGGGCAACAGCACGGTGAGTTCGACGGCGGATATGGTGTCGTACAGCTTTGACATGATGAACGATTCGCTAAATAATGTGTCGTCCGTCATCACCAATGCGTTAAACCGTCTCTCGGAGTATTCTCAGGGCACTTCTGTCACGGTACAGGGCTTATCGGCGATGATGCCGTACGTGAGACAGCTGTTTGATAATTCGGTATCCGGGTGGGAGGATACGGCGTCGGAGGATATGCAGGCACAGATCAATGCGATCCGGACGCAGTTGGATACCATCACTGCGGACCTGACAGCGCTGGAGAACAATGCCGATACATCGATGGAGACGGTAAGGAATCTCAGTAATAAAATTGTGACGGAGATTGCAAACTGCCAGAAAGCGGTCGATGGACTGCGCAATGATTTTGCTTACAATGTCAAGCCGAAGTTAGAGAACACAATGAGCTCCATGCAGCAATCCATGATTGCCGCAGCGGGTATTTTAGACGGCGTAGATGCCGATTTTAACGGTGTGGAGAATGCACTTTCCGATTATCAAAGCATGCTTGAGCGTGGAAGCAGCAGTCTTGGTGGATCATTGTCCATGGCGCAGGAGCTTCTCGCCAAGCTAAACAGCGTCACGGCGGATCTGGTAAGCTTACAGCAGAATGACCAGTATCAGGAGCTGCTTGAAATCGTAAAGAGTAATCCGGAGGAGCTGGGAGCCTTTATTTCTTCTCCGGTAAATCTGGAGACGGTCGGTATCTATGAGATTGAAAACTACGGCTCGGCGATGTCTCCGTTCTACACGATCCTCGCTCTCTGGGTAGGAGCGCTGATTCTGGTTGCGATCATTCACGTGAAGGTGCATCCGGTTGAGGGCGTCGAAAATGTGAAGCCGTACCAGGAGTATTTCGGAAGATACATGATCTTTTTCCTGGTGGGGCAGACACAGACGCTTTTAACGGTTCTGGGCAACCTGTTTTATATTAAAATCCAGTGCCATCACCCGGTATTATTCTGGCTGGCAGGCGCTGTGGCGAGCCTGGTATTTACCCTGTTTATTTACTCACTGACCGTGGCATTCGGCAATGTCGGTGAGGCGCTGGCGATTGTGGTCATGGTAATCCAGGTAGCCGGTGCCGGCGGGACGTTCCCGATTGAGACGCTGCCGAAGGTATACCAGATGCTCTATAAGTATCTGCCGTTCCCGTACGGCATGAATGCCATGCGAGAGACGATCGGCGGTCTATATAAGATGGATTACTGGAAGGATCTCGGAGCGCTCGGTATCTATGTATTGATTTCACTGTTTATCGGACTTGTAGTGGCAATTCCGTTCCGCAAACTCAATCATATTATCGAGAAGAACAAAGAGGGATCCGGAGTTATGATATAACATATCCGGAGCGTAGGACTTCGTATACAAAACGGAGAAAAAACAGGGAGCGTGTTAAGATGCGTTTGATACAAATGGTTCTTTTACTCACGGGCAGCTCCCGGGGCATGTACAAGAAAAGATGACCGGGGTAAGCCGGAGACCGAGAAGCGCACCCGCACGATCGGCGGCTGGCTGACTGCGGCAGCGGTTATCTGGATGATTACGGAAGTATTGAGAAGTTTTTAAGTTATTTTGGGTATTCCTAATAGGTATACCCATTTTTTGTTCGGATATTGACAAAAAAAATGTACATTGTTATTATCAATGGTAAGTGTGATGTGTAATTTCAGATAGTAAGGAAGGTTTTCTTAAATGAGAAGACAGGTATTATCGCTTCTGGTCGAGAATAATCCGGGTGTGACGAGTCATATTTCGGGGCTGTTCAGCCGCAGAGGCTACAACATTGACAGTTTTTCCTCGGGAGTGACAGCGGATCCGCGCTATACGCGGATTACGATTGTGGCGAGCGGGGATGAACAGATTTTAGAGCAGATTGAAAAGCAGCTTGCCAAGCTTGAGGATGTGGTTGACATTAAGAAGCTGGAGCCGGGCTCGTCTGTGACGCGCGAGCTGATTATGGTCAAGATACGCGCCAGAGATACGGAACGCCAGCCGATTTTAAATGTGACGGAGATTTTCCACGGCAAGATTGTCGATGTGACACACGATTCCATGGTGATTGAGCTTACCGGGCATCAGGATAAGCTGGATGCATTCTTGGATCTGCTGCAGGGGTATGAGATCCTGGAGCTGGCAAGAACGGGAATTACCGGTCTGTCCAGAGGAACTGCCGATGTGAAGATGATCGACGAAAACGGACATCTGCAGAGTTTGTAATACATACTAATTGTGAACGAGCGGCAGACATCACAGATGTTGCTGCTATGTATAAAAAATGGAGGAAAAAGATATGTCAGCAAAAATATTTTATCAGGAAGACTGTAACCTTTCACTGTTGGATGGTAAGACCATTGCCATCATTGGATACGGAAGCCAGGGACATGCACATGCATTGAACTTAAGAGATTCCGGATGCAAGGTCATTATCGGTCTCTACAAGGGCAGCAAGTCCTGGAAGAAGGCAGAGGAGCAGGGATTTGAAGTATATACAGCTGCAGAGGCAGCAAAGAAAGCCGATATCATCATGATCCTGATCAATGATGAGAAGCAGGCGGATCTTTACAAAAACGACATCGAGCCGAACCTTGAGGAAGGCAATATGTTAATGTTCGCACATGGATTCAACATTCATTTCGGATGTATCGTACCGCCGAAGAATGTCGATGTTACCATGATCGCTCCGAAGGCTCCGGGACATACCGTTCGTTCCGAGTACCAGGCAGGAAAGGGTACTCCGTGCCTGATCGCTGTAGAGCAGGATGCGACCGGCAAGGCACAGGATCTGGCGCTTGCCTATGCACTTGGCATCGGTGGAGCAAGAGCTGGTGTGCTTGAGACAACCTTCCGCACCGAGACTGAGACCGATCTTTTCGGTGAGCAGGCAGTTCTCTGTGGCGGTGTGTGCGCACTCATGCAGGCAGGCTTTGAGACACTCTGCGAGGCAGGATATGATCCGAGAAATGCATACTTCGAGTGTATCCATGAGATG
>OGDU01002661.1_pt1 | contig 11058 bp, 9 predicted proteins | sample 1570371 | NCBI WGS metagenome assembly OGDU01 (sample SAMEA2581977, study PRJEB24529) | metagenome | biome: Human gut stool | place: China | collected 2011
AATACGGTGTGGACTCTGCTCCTGTTCCGGCAGGTTTTGTTATACTTCCGTCCCATACACTTGTCGGAGTTTCTGCTGAAGCTCCTATAAATATCGAGCAACAAACTGTTTGCAACATAGTTACAATAAGCACTATGCATAAAAGAAATGATAAGGCTTTTTTCATTTTTAACTACCTCCAACATTAGATTTTTAGAGCCATTGTAAAAAAAATTACATAATCTCCTCCTTTTTAAGTGTAAATACCGTTAGCAATAACTATCTATCAAGTTTCACCGGAGATTTTCCTTCAAATTCTATTTCACCGCAAGCCGCTTTAACAAAAGCTTCTACAGAACAGGATAACATTGAATAGGCATTGATATAAGTTTTTGCCCGTTCATAATACTGGTTTCCGAAATATGGAGATCCAAAACTTACAACTATGTTTTTCTCTCTTGCATTAGGTCCCATAAATGAAGTAGATATCATATGAGCCCTACCTTCCGTATAGTCAAGAAAACCCTGCGGCCTGAATGGACGGGAGAATAACTCATAAATTACAACATCGTTTCTTTCGTAGAATTCCTCGATATCGTCCCTTTCAATTTCAACATTAAATCCTCTTTCTTCAAAGTAATCCTTCATACTTAATGCAATTTCTTTTACAGGACTATACTCAACTATCGGTACTATTCCTATGTTTTTGATTTTATTTTTATCAAACGGAAAGACATTTAAATCATCCCTGATTAATGTAATACTTTGGTTTGAACAAGCTGTTTGAACTGATTTTACAAATTGTTTATCTTCTTCGGTTAACAATTTAAATGGTTCATAATCTTCTTCAAAAAGTCCTAAACGATTTTTAAGACTTAATATCCTTCTGACAGCATCATTTATACGTTCTTCCGGAATATATCCTGTTAATACTGCATTTTCAATATCATCAACATAATGCTCTGTCGGCCAAAGCATCATATCACAGCCTGCTTTAATCGCTTCTATTTCAGATTGTCTGCGAGTTGGATACCAACTCATAAATCCGCCCATACGAAGGGCATCAGTAATTACTACTCCCTTAAATCCTAATTCACCCTTTAACAAATCGTTTATTAATTTTTTATTGAGGGTAGCCGGCATTTGAGATTCCTCTCCGTCGTAATATGCCGGTAAAGCAATATGACCTAACATTATTGATTCAACACCGGCGGAAATCATAGATTTATAAACTCTTCCGTAGGTATCATACCATTCATCCATCGAAAGTGTGTTTTTTGTTGTTACTACATGCTGATCCCTATAATCCATACCGTCTCCGGGGAAGTGTTTAGCGCAAGCGGCAAGACCGTAATCTTGCATACCCTTAACTATTTGCGGAAGCATTTTTTCGGCAAGAATAGCATCGTCTGTCATTCCTCTTACATTGATAAGCGGATTTCGAAAATTAATGTTTAAATCGCTTACAGGCGAAAATGTCCAATTAGCACCTATTGATCTACCCTCAAGAGCCGTTGCTTTTCCGTAATCGTATGCGATTTGAGGATCATTTGTTGCACCGAGCCCCATCATATACGGAAACGGTGTCAATGCTTCTACCATGCTTCCGCAACCGTTTTCAAAATCGGATGTAATAAGCGGGGGAATATCGGAATTATCGAGAATTTCTTTTACATAGCTTCTTAATTCATCAAGTCCTGCCTTATCACCCTCTGTAATAATTTGTCCGAAGAAAAAGGCGGCACCGGGTTTACGATTGATTTTTTTGCCCTTTTCCATTAAAACTATTTCGGTTTGGGAAATCTTATCTCTAAGTGACATTTCTAAAATCATTTTTTCTATATCTCTCATACTATCAATTCCTTTTGTCATAAATTGCAATATGTCATTCTGATTTTAGACAATCAACAGCAGGTCTAATTTCCCAATCGTTTGCAACAAGTGATTTTTCCGCTTCTGTTGCATTCTTTCCGGTAAGTTCCATCACAATGCCTATAACACGATTCCTTAATTTTTTATTACTGGGTTTTAAATTTATCATTAAATTTTCATAGACATAACCGCTCTTAATCATTGCACCGGTGGAAATCATATTGAGAATAAGCTTTTGAGATGTTCCGGCTTTAAGTCTTGTTGAACCTGTTACAACTTCTGCACCCGTATCCGGGCAAATGGAAATATCGGCAACCGTATCTAAAGGGCTTCCTGAATTTGATGTAATTCCTACCGTGATACAACCTAACGATTTCGCATAATTTAGACCGTCAATAACATAAGCGGCTCCACCTGCTGCCGAAACTCCTACAACGATATCATCATTCGTTAAATTAAGGTTTTTTAAATCGTTAATTCCCAATTCTCCCCTGTCTTCATCACCTTCGCCTGCCTTAACAAGTCTATCATAACCTCCGGCAATGATTCCTACAACTTTTCCTTGCGGGACACCAAAAGTCGGAGGACATTCAGCAGCATCAATAATACCGAGGCGACCTGATGTACCTGCACCCATATAAATCAGTCTGCCGTCCTTTGAAAATGCATTTGCAACTGCATCAATAGCTTTTGATACTTGTTCGCATTGGGAATCAACCGCTTTTATCGCTACGATATTTTCTTTGCTCATTATCTTTGCGATTTCAAGCGAACTCATTTTATCAATATGAGTAGTTTTAGGATTTCTAATCTCTGTTTTTAGCATTACTCTACCTCAAATCATTTTGAATAAGAAAGAATCATTAAAATCGGCTTTTATTTGTAATTTTCGGTCAACAGGATCCAACTCTTCACCGGTAATTAGATTCAAAAGTTTTCTGTCATCGGGTAATCTTAAATTGATGAATCCCATATCCTTTGTAGCAGTCACACATAAATATTCATCGTTATTAAAGACAATATTTCCTTTTGAATATAAGAACACTCCTGCTTCTTCTGCTTTTTTTATGAGTGTTTCAAGCCCAATTTTCACCGCTATACTATCATCGCTTTCGCCGGAAACAATCATATATTTTCCTGCATTATTTATTTTGTTTTTAAGTGTTTTATATTCGAATGATTCAACAACAGGATTTGTAAAAACGAAAAGTTTATAATCTTTTATATCAGCATCCGTAATTTCGAAGATTATCTGCGCATCTTGCTGGGAATGCCGCCGACCTCCTGTGCATCCTCCGGCTCCTGTGGACACTATCTTGCAGTAGAGGGTGACGGAAGTCTTTATCCCTGCGATTTTTATGTCCTGGACGAGTGGAAACTTGGGGAGATAAAACATTGCACAGTTGAGCAGGCGCTTAATTCTCCCACCAGCCAAATGTTTCTGGCACAGGGCCACAAGCGGCCCGCAGAATGTGCAGCCTGTGCTTACCGGCTGCTCTGCCGGGGTGGCTGCAAGCGCGACTGGGATGCCTCCGGAAGCAACCGATTCTGCGCAGCATACAAACATTTTTTCGCCTATGCTCTTCCACGTCTGCAAACCGCTGCGCGTTTTCTCGCACAACAGAACCGATAAAGAGATTCTCCCGAAGGCATTTATGGCCTCCGGGAGAATTTTTATTTTGCCTTCTGAATCTTCCGGATGGAGTGTCCATCATAGAGGATGGGCTTCATCACATAAGTGTAATTCCGGTCATCACATTCGCCGGTGGAAATCATCTCCATGAGACGCAGCGCAAGCTGGCGTCCCATTTCAAAGCCTTGTTCCACAGAACAGGTAACGTCCTCCTGTCGATACGTCTCTTCCGAATAGTCAAAACAGACCAGCGAATAATCCTTCGGAACCGTCTTGCCCATTTTCTGCAAAGTCTTTATCACCAGACGATAGATGATATAGTTGCAGCAAACGATCGCCGTACATTTTGGAATGCCTTTCAAGAATTTTTCAATCGCGCGAACGTAGCTTTCGTTGTGCGCCTCGTCGGAAATGCACCATTTGATGTAATCGTCCTTCAGCTCCAGCCCGCTGTCCCGCATCGCTTCCGCCATGCCTTGAAACTTTTCGACACTTTGGTAGTTGTCGTACACGAATATCCCGGCAATATTGCTATGTCCGGCATCGATCAGGCGCCCTATCAACTGATGCGCACATTCAATATCATTGATGGTCACACGCGGACAGCGCAGATTCCGATAAAAATTGTTGTAGAATATCACCGGAATTTTGCGCCGATAAAGTTCCTTGTAGCAGTCAAGATTCGGGCTGAGGATACTCGACTTAACACCGTCCACGATAAAGCCATGAAAATTCTGATGCACCACTGTTTCCAGACAGCGGCGTTCGTTGCAGAACTTGTTATCGGTCAGAAATACGTGCAGATCCACCCGTTCCTGTGTCAGAACGCTGCGCACACCCTCAATCAGCCCCGAATTTGCACTCGTATCCTGACCTTGCAAAACAAGGCCGATCTTATAAAGTGCATCCTCGGTGTTCAAATCGCGCGTCATCACCTTTTCCCGGTGGAAATAGGTGCCGCTCCCTTTGACTTTGTACACGATTCCTTCATTCACCAATCGGTCAATGGCAACTCGAATCGTTTCCCGGCTGACGCCCAGCTTTCGGCAGAGTGCATTTTCCGAGGGCAGTCGTTGATTTCCAGAAAACTTGTTTTCGTCGATATAAGCCAGAAGCCAACGATATACCTGAGCAGATTTTTTCTCAGCAGCCGAGAGCATGGGCAAACGCTCCTTTTCAGTCGGTGATGGTGGGGCGGGTGCCTTCTGCGTGCTGTATCCAGTTCAGCAAGCGCTCACGAAGCTCCGCTTTGACGTCGGCGTATGCAGGATCTGCGACAACATTGTTCAGCTGCCACGGGTCTTTCTGCATATCATAGAGGAAGTCGTCCGCATACACATCAGATGCCGCAGCCTCGCCGCCATTGACACCGGGGGCATAGACAGAGTACATATAATCTGCCGTGCGGATGCAGCGGCCGCAGCGGCTCTCCGAGATTTGGGCGTAGACCTCATTAGCTCTATTATGATTTTTCTTTTCCACAACGTCAAGCAGATTTTCGCCGATCATCTTGTCGCCGACATCCACGCCTGCCAAAGCCAACAGAGTCTTGGGGATGCTCTCGGTGCTGACCAGCTCGGTGACTTCCTTGCCGCCCTTGAACGGGCCGCCGCAGATGACCAGCGGCACATGCAGGCAGCCGTCGTGGCACGAGCGCTTATAGTCATCGTATCCGTTCAGATGGGCGTCGCGGTTGCGGGTCTTGAAATGAGAGCCATGGTCGGAAGCGTAAAGGATAACAGTATTCTCATACAGACCCTTTTCTTTCAGTTTTTCCACCAGCTTGCCGAGGTTCTCGTCGAGGCTTGCGCACTGTCCCAGATAATCCGGATACTCTTCTGCTGCATTGCCGCCCAGAGCCTTCAAGTCTTCGGGGAGGACAAAATCCGCAAATCGCTGCTTCGAGCCGTTGGGGCCTTCGTAGTGGTTGTGGTCATTCTGATGGTGCGGCTCAATTTGGGATACGGTCATGAAGAAGGGCTTTTCGCCGGTGTACTGGTCGAGGTAGTCCAGCGCGAACTGGTTGATGCAGTCAGCACGGTAGCCCTTAAAATCGATGCGGTTGTTGTTCTCGTCGAACACATAGCCGTCGTAGCCGTGGGAGGTAAATTCCAGCACATCGGCTGCACGCCAGTAGCCGGTGTAGCCGCCGCGCAACTCCAACGGAACGGCTGTAATGGTATGGTCAATGGTCGGCTTCTTTTCCAGCTCGCCATCCGAGGCCAGATGCCACTTGCCGACATAGGCAGTTTCGTAGCCGGCATCTTTTTCCATATACTCGCCCAGAGTCTTGATATTCGAGGGCAGCATCAGGTTATTGCGGAAACAGCCTGTCTCCGTGGGGTATTTTCCGGTCTGGAACAGGGCGCGGCAAGGGCCGCACACCGGCTGGGGAGAGAAAGCATTGTCAAATTTTACGCCCTCCTCTGCCAGCTTGTCCAGATTGGGTGTGACGTTGAGCGGCTGGCCGAAGCAGCCGCAGGTATCCCAGCGCTGCTGGTCACTGAAGTAGAAAATAATGTTATATGCCACGGTCTTTACCTCCTTTTACTGTTCCACTTTCGCGTTCTTCGTTTCCTTCATCTTGCCGCGCAGGATGCCGATGATAACCACCACGATCAGCGCAATGAAGATCCAGCAGAACACGCTGCCAAAGAAGATGTTGGGGCTGCCGTCCGAGATGAGCAGGGCGCGGCGGAAGTTCGTCTCGGTCATATTGCCCAGCACCATGCCCAGCAGCACAGGGACAGCGGGCAGCTCCAGCTTGCGCATGAACCACGCCATCACGCCGAACACCAGCGCAACGCTCAAATCAAAATAGCTGCTGTTCACCGAGTAAGCACCGGCGAAACAGAAAATCACGATGATGGGGGTCAAGATCTGCTGAGGGATGGAGACGACCTTTGCAAACAGGCTAGTCAGGTATTTGCCCTGCAGGAACATGAAGATGTTCACGAGGATAAGGCCCAGCATGATGGCATACATGATAGCGCCGTCGGTGGTGAACAGCGAGAGACCGGGGTTCAGGCCATTTATCATCAGGGCCGACAACATGATGGCCACGCAGCCGTCGCCGGGGATGCCCAGCGTCAGCAAGGGAATCAGGGTCGCGCCACAGACGGCATTGTTGGCAGACTCAGCAGCCGCAACGCCCTCCACAGAACCGTGGCCGAATTCCTCGGGATGCTTGGACAGGTTCTTCGCAGTGTTGTAGGAGAACCACGAGGCCTCCGACGCACCCGTGCCAGGTACGATACCAACACAGGAACCGATGATAGAACCCATCAGCACTGGTCGGAACATCCGCTTGTATTCATCTTTTGTGATTTTGCCGTCATCATTGCCGATTTTTCCGGCGTGAAGGTTCAACTCATTCCGCTTCAGCTCTGCCTTGCCAATGATTTCCACCAGTGCGAACAAACCGATGAGGGTAACGGCAAGGTCAAGACCCAGATACAGACGGGGAATACCAAATGTAAAGCGGTCATAGCTGGTCATGGGGTCTGCGCCCACACAGGAAATAAGCAAACCAAGGCAGGCGGCGATGATGCCCTTGACAAGGCTCTTACCAGAAACGCCTGCAATAATCGTCATGCCGAACAGGCAGACCATAAAGTACTCCGCCGTGCCGAGCTGTGCCGAAATTTTTGCGACCTGAGGGCCGAGGAAGAGCAGCACCAACGCAGAGAAGATACCGCCAAAGGTAGATGCATAAAGTGCAATTTTCAACGCCGCCTTAGTGCGGCCCATTTTGGACAGCGGATAGCCGTCCAGCATAGTAGCCGCCGCGTGGGGCGTACCCGGCGTGTTGATAAGGATAGCCGATACCGAGCCACCATAGCCACCTGCGCAGTAAATGCCCAACAGGAACATCATGCCGGGAATCGCACGCATGGTATAAGTGACAGGCAGGAATAGGATGATGCAGAGGATAACACTTAATCCCGGGATGGCCGCGAACACGCAGCCAATAAAGACGCCGAGGTTTATCCAGATGATATTTTCGAGGGTGAAAAGCAGCCCGGAGGCCGGGCCGATAAAGTCAAACAAACCCATATTCTGCCTCCTCAGAAACTAACATTCAGCACAAAGTGGAATACGACCCAAATCAACACAGCCATTGAAACTGTGATGGCATAGTAAAGGGGTTTCTTGCAGCGGAAAAAGACCAGAAATGCCAGTGCGCAGAATACAGCGCCCACAACAAACAGATCCGTGACCTCTGCCAGCAGATAAGTGACCACCAGAATGAGGACGATGACGAGTGCTTTTGTTTCCACCAAAAGATTCAGCGTTTTAGTTTTGGTCGGGCGGTGCATCACCATGTTGTATGCCTCGCGGCCCACCAGAAGGGCGCTCATGGCCAGCATGAGCCAAATCAGCATCGTCGGGAAAGCGCGGCCATTCACAACGTCTTTTTCCGAGATCTGCACCTGCTGCGGCATGATGAGCAGCAGCACGATGCCAATGACCAGAAACAGAATGCCGCAGATCAAATCAACAGGGTACTCGATGTTCTTCTTCTCGAGCTTCGCGCCCCAGTCATCCAGTCTTGCTTCGATGCGTTCTATCAGATTTTTCACCTGTTTCCACTCCTTTTTAAATATAAAAGCAGGGGGACGGGGTCATCCCCTTCCCCCTGCTTCAGCTTTTTGTCGCTATGAGGACTTTTTATCAGCCTGCCACGATGTCCTTATACTGCTCGACGATGCTCTTGACGTTCTCAATGTGAGCTTTCACATCGTCCTCGGTCATGGTATCGACTTCCAGCAGCATAGTGTCGTTCAGCCACTCGACCATCTCATCATCGGCGAGGATCTTATCATACAGCTCTTTCAGCTCGGCAACCTTTGCGGCGTCAGTACCTTTGCGAGCCATGACGAAGCAGCGGTTGCGGAAGTAGGGGTAGCCCTTGGAGCCAACGCCCTCAACGCCTGCGAAGGGGCCGTTTTCGATAGCCTTGTCATCGAATGCGCAAACCACATCAACGCCGCCCTGCTGGTAGGTCTCAAGAATCTGAGACTGGTGAGAGACCGCGAAGTTCGTTTCACCCTTAGCTACAGCCTGTGCAGCCTCCGCAGCGGACTGGTACGGAGTCAGTTTCAGCTGGTCGCCGGCACCCATAGAGCCGAACAGAGCCGCTGCCAGGAAAGCCTCGGAGCCGGTAGCGCCGTTAACGGCTACGGATACGGGGTTGCCTGCCTTGACATAGGCCTCCAGATCGTCCAGATTCTTGAGGTTCAGTGAAGAATCAGCGGACAGGACGAAGACGGAGGAGTACAAGTTCTCCACGAACTCGAAATCGTCGTAGCTGAACTGCAGCTTGGCCGGATCCAGAGTCTCGGTAATGGCGAACAGACCCTCACCGGCGAAGACCAGTTCCTTATCATTTGCCTTAGTACTGGACACCCAAGTGTTGACAGTAGCAGCATCGCCCTTGACGGCTTCAGCAACCAGTGTGATTTTATTATCAGAATAATCAGGGGACTTGGCAGCAGCCTTTTGGCTGACCATCGCTGCTACACCAGACGGTGCCCACGGGCAGGTAACTTTCCAGCTCTCCTGTTTGCTTCCGCAGCCGGTAAGCATCGACAAAGCAAGGACACCGGCGGTGACCAACGCCGCAATACGCTTTTTCATCATTTTACTCTCCTTTTTTGTTTTGCCTTTTCGTGTGGTAGCAAGCACTTCACCGTGCTTTTGTTACCAACAAGATAACATTTCAAGCAATTTTAAGTCAACAAATTTTTTTATTTTGCAAAAAAAGTTGTCTGGTAAAAGAGCTAAATGACCACATCTGTATTTTGCTGTAGAAAACTTATTGTGCATATTGCACATCCGCTTGAATCATCTTTGTGCAGCTTAAATTCTTTCATGATGTAAAGTGTATCATATTCATAATAGAAGTCTTACTATTGTCTCCATTCATAAATAATTTCTTCGGAATCATCTTGACGTACCCTACGAACCATGATATTCTCTATCACAAATCCCACTGAACTTGTAGATTGATTGCAAATCTTCTGCAAAAGTGGTTGGTTATCACCGTGAGACCCACCACTTCAGTGAGGGAAAGTCCACGAAAGAATTTACCGCCCCGCAACACACCCGATCTATTTTGCCGCCGATTCACCCGACAAAATCCATCGCTGCGCTGCGTGGGCGGTATTTTTCTTTTCCGGGAAGCTGTACCTTGAATCCTTCATAAGCCGTCTGAACGTGATACCGTGCCATGACCTTACACTTTCTGTGGGCGAGCCGGACAACGCCGCTGCAAAACAGGGGCAGGAACTTCGTTCGGAGCAAACGGTGACTCCCATACATGAGCAGAGACCTTTTACTTATTTTTTGCGTCTTAACAATTCGGAAACATTTGTTGAAAATGCGTTTTGAGCGCAGCGGTAGAGGGCAAGAACCGTCCCGTGGCCACAAATTTTCAATTCTTGAAAATTTCCTGTCCATCCGGGACTTCACTTCTTCAATGCGTCTGCATTTCCGAAGTGATCTTGTTGGGGCGTGCCTGCCCCAAACCCTGCCGAGTAACAATAAAGTTCATAATTATTCCATGGACTGAGTATAACACGGCCTTCGACGATACACTACTCCTCTTTTTTGCAAAAATCCAATTATCTTCGGTGACCTGTCGTGAGATGCAATTATTTCATGTCGCTTCACCAATCACTTGACTTGGTTTGAAAAAACACAGAGCATATGATACAATAGAACAAACAATGTTGTCTACCGAGAAAGGAAGTGTCTTTCCATGAAAAAAATCCATAAGTTCTTTTCTAAAGATTTGCTCCATATTCTTGGTGCTGTTGGGATTTTTGTTGCTTTTCTGATTTCTATCGCCTATAAGCAAGTTGGAATCGGGGCACTCATAGCTGCGTGGCTTATTGCTATGGCAATTATCGGGGTAGCATGGATTACAGACATCCGCAAAGCAGACCTGCTGAAAAACGGAAAGATTGTTTCCGGAAAAGTTAATGCAGTAAAAAGGGTTCACATAAAATTCCACATGAGTACCTATCACCTTGCTGATGAAGATGTAATTTATCCTTGGGTGATTCGGTACCAATACAAGGTTGGAAAAGACACTTATTATGGACAGTCCCATTGGTTTTGGTTCAACCCTCTCGTGAGCAAGGGAACACCTATAAAGGTGACTATTGACCCTCAAAACCCAGAAAGAAGCATTGTTGCTGCATGGGAAAGTTAATAGATTGTTTCTTTCCTCTATGATGACGGAAATTTCAAAGGAGCGTAATCTCCTTTGGCACACGACTTTGGAACAAAGTCGTGTGTGTTACACCTCGATAGAGGTGTGCCGCTCCCAGACACAAAAAGTCCCATGGCCAACACCTCGGCGGTGTGGTCATGGGACTTAATGCTTTTTAGGCCTAGCGGAGTGAACAGTAACCAATCCTGACATCCAGTTGCCGTGTCATTTGTTGAATACTGTTTTACGAACAGTCTGCGGACGTGAAGACCCACCATTATATCATCAGCTTTGACCCAAGAGATGCAGCCGACAACGGCTTGACCATGGAAAAGGCACAGGCACTTGGCCTGAA
>OGDU01002662.1_pt1 | contig 11056 bp, 14 predicted proteins | sample 1570371 | NCBI WGS metagenome assembly OGDU01 (sample SAMEA2581977, study PRJEB24529) | metagenome | biome: Human gut stool | place: China | collected 2011
CCGTGTAAAATTTAGAGGACAAAAACTTAATATGCGGGTATGGCGGAATAGGCAGACGCGTTAGATTCAGGTAACGCCATCTCGGTGTAAATTCGGTAAAACCGCAGAAATGCGTTTTTATATTTGCGGATTAAGCGAAACGCTCCGCCTCGGATGTCCTCACCGTGTAAAAATCAGAGGACGAAAACTTAATATGCGGGTATGGCGGAACTGGCAGACGCGTATGATTCAGGTTCATATTTTCGAAAGGAAGTGCAGGTTCAATTCCTGTTACCCGCACCACGCTCAAAGCCTTTATTGATGCGGCTTTGAGCGTTTTTCTTTGTTTAAAAATCTCACCGAAAACACCTGTCACACACCAAAAACGGGCGCACAACTATATGCTGTGCGCCTTCCGAATTTTTATATGTCAACAGGCGTAGGATTTACATCTCAGTCATATTCTCCCAATTCGGAAAATACCATACCTCGGCATCTCTGCCGGTTATATCGCCGCTTTCATCGTAGTAGTCGATATGCATACGGAATTCTCCGTTAAGCGTTATTTGAATATCAAGCTTTCCGTTCTTTTCGCTTATAACAATTTCGTCAACCAGCATCCGCAGGTGCGTGTCGCTTATTGCGCCGTCGGCTATAATCCCGTCCAGAAATTCAACACTTTTCTTCATTTGCTTTTTACGCTTTTTAACGGTGTTTTCAATATCGTTCATTTCCGCAATTCGGGTTTCGATTGTTTTTATATCCGATTCACAGGCAGCAAGCATTTGGGTATAAATTTCTGCGTGTTCCTTATCACGTATTCTTTCAAGCAATATTTGCTGTTGGTCGGTTTTCCGCTGCGTAAGCTTTTCTTTAAGCGCTCTCATCTGCTTTTCTGCCGACGGGCGGTCGGCAAGCCACTTTTTAAGCTCCCCGTCAACTCTTTCAAAGTTTCGGTGGGCCATTATTTTAAGTTCTTTAAGCTCTTTAAGTATAAGTCTGTCAAGCACTTCCTCACCGATTTTATGCGGCGAACAGTTCTCTTTTCCGTAACGGTGGTAGCCGTTGCATACATATTCCATTCTCGGCGGATTATCACGCCAATATCTTGTTTTACAGCTGAACGAAGAACCGCAATCGCCGCATTTTATAAGTCCCGTATATCGGTGATGCGTATTTCCGCTTGAAGCCCGTACATTTCTTTTGGGCTTTTGTTCAAGTAAAAACTGTGCCTGCTCCCATATCTCTTTTGATATGATTGCAGGCACGGCGTTTTCATGTTTGAAATGTTCTTCGGCAGGCAGTTCCTTTCGTATATGATTTATTTTACTTGTATAGGATTTATGGCAGATAAGATTACCGATATAAAACTCATTTTGTAAAACTCTTTTTACACCCGTGTTTTCCCATAAAAATCTGTGGGAAATTTCGGGAAGGTTGTAACCGATATTTTTACCGAGCGTCTTTTTATTATAATATCCCGGCGATTTTATTCCTTCGTCATTTAATATCTTTGCTATTGCTTTGAGTCCGTAACCGGATGTGTACAGGTTAAATATTTTGCGTACAATTTCAGCCTGTTCCTCTACAATTACCACCTCGCCCGTATTTTTATCTTTGAAGTAACCGAGAGGCGGTATCAATACTATGCCTTCTTTTTGCTTTTGTTTGTAGCCTGCACGGATTTTTTTGGATATATCTCTGGCGTACATATCGTTGAAAATTCCTTTGAAGCCGACCATCAAATCATCATCCTCGTTGCTTGTGTCTATGTTTTCTGTAACCGAAAGCACTCTGACATCATTTTCACGAAGATAGTCAATAAACATTGCGGTCTGCGTTCTGTGCCGTCCGAGTCGGGACAGGTCTTTAACGATTACCGCGTCAATGCTTTTATCCTCAACGGCGGCATATATTCTGTTTATCCCCTCGCGGTTGAAATGCATTCCGCTTATATTGTCATCGGCAGATTCGCCGATAACGGTGCAGTTGTTGTTTGTCGCATATTCCCGTAATATGTTCTGCTGATTTGTAAGTGAATTAAGTTCACTGTCCTCATCGCGGGAAAGCCTTGAATACAGCCATACTCTCATTTCAATTTTCCTTTCATTTCAGGCTGACGAGGGTCGAACCTGTCACGGTTTCGGCTCTCGCCGGCCTATCTTGGCAGGCGCGTGATATCCTGCTTTTGCAAACAACATATCACAACACCTGCCGTAAGTCCAGATAAATTATGCCGATTTATTATTTTCGCAATCGGGAAGTGTTTTATCTGTGCTGATATATTCTTTTATAGCCGAGCTTAAAAAGCGGTCAAATTTTTCATTGTCGCCGTTATAGTAAAACTCCACTCTTTCAATGTTATAATTGTTTTTCTCCATATATTCCTTTCCGCCGTAAGGCTGTTCGTGTATTTACATTCCGCCCATAACAGGACCGGAATTTTTCTTTTTATGCTCTGAGGGGAAATGCCTTGTGGTGCAGTCCTCAACGGGAGCGTCATCATCAATGATGTCCGCTATATCAGCCGCAAGATAAGCAGCGTCAGATAATACACCGCCGTTATAACCGAAGGGATAACCGTGATCCAAAATGTCCTGCGCATATAATGCTCTGTCTTGTCCGTCAGCATTGAGAGATCGTTTGAATAGCTCTCGCTGATCCTCCCAACCCGTTTCTCGGTATCCGATACCGCCGTTTTCATCGAGTCGGTAAAGCTCGCCGCCGCTTTCCTCATATCCGACTGAAACTCCGTCACCGCATCCTGACACCGTGCGCTGTTCTCGGTCAGTATATCGAGCTGGCTGTTCATATACTCCACCAGCTCCTCTTTGGTAGTCAGCGTTTCGGCGGTATTCATCAGTCGGGAAAGGAGTTCTATCTGCATCCTCTGCGTATCGAGCATTCCTTTCCAGTTCGGCTCGGTCACAGTTATGCAGGGCTTTACCTCTGCGGCTCTCTGCATACTCTGCCGTGCCCTCGCTTTCAGCTCCTCCGAGGATAATCTGCCGTATTCCGAATTCATATTCCATATTTCCTTTCAAATATTTTTCTTCGTGCAGGCTGCGGTCACGCAAACGCTTTCCGTCCTGCGTGATATAGGTGATATATTTTCTCTCGTCCGTCCATACCACTCCGTAGCCCTCGGCTTCCATCAGCCGAATAAAATCTTCTTTTGTTTTTGCCTGTGCCATTGCGTCATCTATGACTGCCGCAAGCTGCATTTTATAACTCTCACCCCGCACTGCCGAACGGTATTCTTTTGAGGACATTTGCTGTACCTTTTCCTGTTTTCTGTTCGGTCTTAAAACCGACAGCCCATATTCCGTACAAAGCCTGTCCGACGCATTTCGCAGCTGCTCTATAAAATCCTTTGCCGGTCGGAGCTTGTATCCGTTCTCACAGCTTACACTGTTGATAATAAAATGCGAATGGATATGTGCCTTGTCGGTATGAGTAGCAACCAAAACTTCATATTCGGGGAATTGTTCTTCCGCAAACTTCAATGCTATTTCATGCGCTGTTTCGGGTGTAATGTTTTCCTCCGGCGAGAAGGACTGCACCAGATGATAGAACATTCTGCCGTCGGTTTTTCCGTATCGCATTTTTGTAGAGAGCATTTCGCAGTATGCGCTTTCGGCAATACAGTTTACACCGCCGATCAGTTTCTTATCGCCGTACACGGTTTTGCTCTCGCGCTTACAGTAGGAGAGAATAAAGGCAAGTCCTGCCTTTGACTGTGAGCGTTTACTCTGTATTAAATTGACCGTTGCCATTACCGTCACCGCTTTCTTTCAAGCAGAGAGCAAAGCAATTCGTTCAACCTTGCGTACTGTTCTTTGACTTCTCCAAGGCTTACTACCGACACCTTGCCCATATTGCAAAGCAGAGTCAGCCGATTGAGATTTCTTCCGATTGCTTTCTGCTCTCGGATAATATCTTCAAGCCCGTCTATTACAACGATTTGCCTGTTAAGGCAGGAACGGGTGACATAGTCCGTGAAGGACAGCTTTGCCGTAACCGCCTTGCGGTGTATGGCGGCGAGATCCTGTTCGCTGATGCGAATGCTTAGTTTCTTATCCTTCATAAAATTCCTTTCATTGAAAATTAAAGTTTCTTTGCTTACTTTCTTTTCATAGAAAGTAAGTGGGTGCAGGGCTACTGCCCGCCGAGCAGCAGAACGGCGACCAGCCGTCTGCGATGCTCGCACTCTCCCCACAGGGAGAGTAAAAACGTGCAACCCTGCGATATTCAGCCTGTTATTACGGCAGAGAGAAAAAAGGGCACATATGCCGCCTGTAACGCCGTATTTCGCCTGTGTGCGTAACGGGCGAGGGTTTATCCGTTTCTGCGTTTTAATCGGCACACAGGGCGTTTTTTGGGGCATTATCGGCAGAGAAAAGCATTTCCGCTGTCTTTTTTATTTCTGCTGTATTATATACTTAGTGGGTTTACTTCTTTGGGTATAGTTCTGCAATACCGTTTCTTACACCATCCAGTATGAAAAAACACGCTATCGAAAGAGCGTCACTTTATACAGGTTGCTTGTGTTTGAGCCGTCCTGCCGTTTACGCTTTTGCTTTGTTACAAGACCCGCTTTTTCAAGATTTTTAATTGCCGTGTCTGTCGTCTTTTTGTCGATACAGCATTCCTCGGCGATCAGCCGCCGTGACGGAAAGCAGATCCCGTTTTTATCGCTGTGCCGTAAAAGGCAGCAGTAGACAATAAATTCACGGGGCTTTAATTTAAAATCAAATACTTCATTTGCAACCATAAAAAAATTACAGTTTTTATTTTGCGGTACAATCATTCGGCATCAGCTCCTTTATATAAAATATTGAGAGATAAATTACGGACGGCATCAGACAAAATATACAGGTGCTATCTATGCTCCGAAATTTATCCCTCTACTTATTAGGACAGTTAAAAGCAGTTTGTAAACCAAAATTTTAAAAAATTGCAAAAAAAATACGGAAACCTATGTTTCCATAAGTTCCCGTATCCGGCTCAGGAGTTTTTTCAGTTGTTTCGATATTGCTATTTTACTCACTCCGAGTTTGTCTGCAATTTGCTGCATAGTGCATTCCTCAAAAAAGTAGCACCGAATCAAAAAGAAATCTTCAAACTCAAGGTTGGCAATGATTTTTTGCAGTTTTTCAAAACAAAGATTTTTAAAAGCCGTTTCAAAGGTAGGATCGCTGACAGCCGTAATTTGAGCAGTTTGCAGCACTGTTTCGGAATCACTCTTACTCGTGTGCCGGCGGTCGCTCCGACCTTCAGCCGCCTGCCTTTTTCTATCAGCCTCTAAAAAATCCGCAACCTCTTTTGAAACTGAAACCGTACCTTCGCCGTACTTAACAATGGTATTCCCCAAATGAATTCCTTTCCGCCGTGGGAAAGGTCACAGGGCTGCCGAAACAGCACCATTAAACTGTTGACTTCAAGGTTTATCCTAACTACAGCTGATCGCCTTAGGAGCTTCGGTGAAATCTGAGGTCACACAGTTGTGACCTCATCGGCACATAAATTTTATTTATCACACGGCTGCTGCCGTTGTGATCGGAAAGGATATTTTTATTATTTAAATCCAAATATTATTTATTTATAAGTATTAAGACAAGTTACCATTGCTGTCACACGCTAAAACAATATTAGCATCAAATGTATCTACTGTTACAAATACTAATTTTTTAATAAACTCTGCATTGGCAATAGCTTTATTTCCGGAACGCGTTGCCGATGCAGATTTTAATTCCCATGCTTTATTGGTTATTGAATAAGAATATGAAGACTTTGTGCATGATGCAGAAACACCGGAATTCACAGAAAATGTTCCGTGAACAGTAAACGAAAATAGAGTTTCTTTATCAGCATTTTTTGCAGTATATGTTTTTTTACCGGTCTTTTCATAAACGGTTGTGTAAGGAATTGCCTTAGTTGCAGTATTTTTATTTTCAAAAACCGAAACTGTAATATACAATCCGTCATTTTCTATTGTTTCTTCGCTTACAAGTTCTTGATATGATGACAGATTATCAAGTTCTTTTGCTTGAACCGTGGGAATTGCACATAAAACAATCGCAGTAATTAGAGCCATTGATATTTTAATTAAGTTTTTCATTTCCATTCTCCTCGTCAATAATGTCCGTATAAACATAGGTCGGGTGATTTTTCTTGTTCCATTGAACAACAAATACTACTGTCAATATCGCAGCAATAATAAGAACCAGCGTGGCAATAAGTAGTGTTAATTTAATTTTTTTGGAATGGTTAATCCTTTTATCGATATCATTTGCTTCACATAACGAAAGGTACTCTGCCGCATATTGCTTTGGATTTCCGAAGCGCTTCTCTATCTTTTCCATTGTAAGATTATCTTGCAATTCGCAAAAATCAATCAAACCTGTCTTTAATTCGGCATCGAGATGTTTTCTTAATGCATATGGGCAATTTTTCTTTGTTTCTTTCAAATATTTTTTTATGAGTTTATCAGTTGATGTCATTAATAGTCCCCTCGATATCCTTTACGCCTAAAATCCTCAAAACTCCCGCCGTATGGGAGATATATTCGCACTTAAGCTGTTTGAGGTATTCTTCTCCGGCAGTTTCCAAATGATAATAAACTCTGACACGTCTTTTGCCGACCTTTTCGGTTCTGTCTGATATCAACCCCTTTTCAACCAAACGATAAAGAGACGGATACAACGAGCTTTCCTGAATTTGATATAACTCTCCGCTTTGTTCAAAAAGCTGTTGCGAAATCTCGTATCCGTACATATCGCCTTTTTGCAGTAATGTGAGGACAGATAATTCCACCGTTCCTCTTTTTAAATTGTCTGAAATAGCCATACACTTCACCACTGTATAAAATATACCGCAATTATTATTTAATGTCAATACTATGCACTAAATAATAATCTTGACAAATTGCACATTAGTTGTTATAATATATTCGTAAAGTTGATTAACAATAATAAAAACGGAGGATGATGTTATGAAAATCAGAAAAGTATCTGACTTAAAGTTTGTTTTTACACCAATTCTCTTTATTAGTTTAGAGGTGCGATAAGCACAATTAATTAAAAATTAAACTTCAATTATTTCAAACAAACCCGGTGATATTTATGAAAAAAACTTATTAAGTTATTTTGTTATCTATAATTATACTTCTAATCACTTGCGGATGTAAAAAAAGTAATATGCCAGACTCTTCCATTTTTCAGTATAAATCAAATGTTCAAGCGATGACTATTGAAATGTTGCCATCTCCGCCTACAAGCAAATCTACAAGCGATGAGAATGTAATTAAAAAGTTTATTAAAATTATTGACGAATGTGAAAAAAAGAAATTTCATCATATGACAATAATTCGATATTCTTAAGCTATTAATTTTTGTTGATAAAAAATTTTCAGAAAAGTTGTCACCTAATATTGATTGTTGATTGTTGTATATATAGAGGGGAAAATAAGAATTATGATGTAATAGAATTCTTTTATCCACTCAATACAGATAAGAGGGTGATAAAAATGTGGAAATAATAGTAATTTAATAATCTTTTTTAGAATTGGAAGAATTTTTTATGAAAAAAAGAATTGGCATCATTTTTATTATTTTTATATTATTGATTTTTCCTATAAAAAACACTTATAAAGATGGCGGTACAGTTACATATACATCTTTGACATATAAAATAATTTGTTGGAAAATCCCAATAAATATAGAAATTATAAATTCAAATGATGAAGGCATAAATCAATTCGAAATTAAAAGCTTTATTGCAAATGATAAACATATCAATAGAAAGTTCTTTGAAACCACAAAATTATATTTATTCCCATTCAACTTTATGAAAATGAACTGGTATAAAGAGCAAATACCGTTATACGATATTGAAAACAAAGTTATAGCATACTATGTAGTATATAATATTAATTGATTAAAGTGCTATTTATTTCACTTTAAAAGATGAGTCTAATACCGATTGGTATACTGTTTTCAGCAAGAGGTACATCTATGACTACTCCTACCGTGTGTTGTAATGTGCCTTCACCTTGTAAACAGTATACATCACAAATTAAAAGTAGCCGCTGTCAGCCCACTAAATTCCTACTGGTGTTGACGAGTTAGCGGCAGAATGGAGATTACTATGAAACAAAAAATTAAAATGTTAGCACTTCTTTGTGTATTTACAATAATATTTGGAAGTACCCAATTCGTGGTGGCATCAAGCATTAAACAGGAAAAATCATCTGATTCCGAGATACTTTCTATAATTAAGGGTTTTTCAAAAGAAAATGATAGCATTGAAATTGACAAAATAATTGACCTTTACGGATATGATGATTCTATAACTGCCAAGTGTTACTTATTATCTCCACAAGGTTATGCCGTTTTTGATAATTCCAATATGCTGGTAGAAGCAAGTTTCGATGATGGTAAAGTATTTCATTCCGTAAAATCTTTTTCAAATGAAAAACTATATTATGCCGGTCCATTTAATTTCTATGTTAACGATAGTAATAATTTTCAAAATATCGTTAATGAAGAAAAAGCATCTCAAAGTGTATTTAAATCATTAAATGTAGATTATTATGAAAAATCCCAAAAGACAGATAGTAGGAAAGTTGAATCCAACTCTATTCAGCCCTACGGTGTAAAAGTTTATTATACGTTACCCGGAAAAATGAGAAACTTTTCGTATAATCCCAATGGTATTTGCGGAGCCACAGCCGCAGCAATGGCTCTTATGTATTATAGAGATAATATTGACAATTATGTTGTTCCTTCATGGCACGATACTACAACCGGAGAAAGTTTAATTAAACTAATAGCGCCACAAATACACGGAAGTCTTGATAATCCGGTTGGTGCAACGATAGCCAATGTAGTAAGTGGATGTAATTATTACTTCAGATGGCGTGGTATTGCAAATAGTTATTCCGCATTATCCGGTTATATTTCAAATAAATCCACAGCTTTTACAAATATGAAAAATATTATCCAGTCAAACAGACCAATCGTTTTATTGATCAATTCAAACCCGACATATGGCGATCATTATATTACTGTTTACGAGGTATTTCAAGATGTAGGTTATGTGGACGCGTATTATGTAAATGCAATGGACGGGTGGGGTTCAACAACCACGGTAAGCTTAAATTATGCAACAGGATATGTTTATTTCAACAAATAACAACTGATGGAATGCGTTAACTGTAAATAATTCTATGTAACGGCAAAGGGACTTTTGATATGAAAAAAATTTATTTTGTTATATTAGCAATCTGTTTCTGTCTTACCGGATGTGGCAAAGTGTCTGACCATATGCTCTCATCTATGAAAAACAGCTATCAGTCGGACGGAGAAAAAGCCGAACTTGATTCTGTTGTTTTTTACACACTGCCATCTCCGCCTCACTATAAGGAAATCAAGGATGCCGAAACAGTTCAAAAAATCCGCAGGCTGGTTGATTCGTGCGACAAGCTTGAGGTGAATCAGACGGAAAAATCGGGCGGCTGGACGATTTTTCTGCGCTTTTCCGACGGCATGCAGGTATCTGTACTGGGCGACATTATTACCGTAAACGAGCAGAAATACCGGGTCGATGAATCGGTGCAGGAACGCCTGCTTACGCTTTACCGAAACAGCCCGGCAGAGGAAAAGCAGACACCGTCTCAATGACAGGGAAATAAGACGAGGGGATGCTAACCGTCCCCCGTCTTATCGGTTGTAAGGTATCATATGCACACGCCATATTAGCATGGAAACCAAGTTTTTCTGTAAGTTCAGGCGGATCAGTTTCGTTTGGTGAATTAGGAATTCAACGGCAAGTTTTTAATGGCACTGCATTTACAATACGCTATTAATTATATAGAGGGTAATAATGAAAAAAAGTATATGTGCTTTCCTACTTACAATAATTTTATGTGTTTTTGCTATGATAATAGTTGCAAATGTTGGATTGGACGGAAATCTTAGTGTAGTAACAGCAATCGCAATCATGGGCAGCATAAATATTTATCTTAATGAAAAAAGTAAAAAAATAGCATAGGACAGAGAACACCACATGATTTCACAACGCACACAACAAATGAAAGTCTATATATTGTTATCAGAGCTATCAATTTACAATATTTAGTGTACTTTCACGCTAACCGTCAGAAACCGCTGAAAAGGGCGATTTCAACAATCAGCCAAAAGGAAAATAGCGGTAAAATCAGTGCTCGACATAATTTTTTGAAAATGGCTCTCAATTTTCTTAAAAAACGCGATAATAGGTAGGGTTTCCTTGCCTGTTATTGCGGCAATTCTTTTAAGATTTACCGCAATCGCCGTTAATTTTGCTTGAAAGAGTATGCTTCGCAGTCCCCAACCTCTGGCTCGGGACAATCCGTGAAAGCGTTTCATTTCGCCGTTTTTCCATTCCTGTGCAGAACGCTTTTTATATTTCTCTAAAAATTCAGGCTTCTTCTGTTCTTGGATTATCTCATAAAATATGGGTGTTCCAAATGCTGATTATAAATGGACTCAGATTATATTGAACACATCGAATTTTAATAATTTATCAAATTTCACTAAAAGAGGGACTATATCGCACGAATTTGGACATTGCATGGGATTAGCCCATTCCACTAATCCAAATCGTGTAATGTGTACAGCAGACACAAGAGAGGTAGCAAGCCCGTCATATGTTGATCTTGATACAATAAATCATTTATATGATTAAAAGTGGGGGATATTATGATTAAAAAAAATATTACTGTTTTTATATTAGGTATAATTTTATCATTGATGTTAACAGGATGCGGTGTTGAAGAAGGAACAAGTGTCAAAAAAGAGTTAATTGTTGATAAATCTGTACCTATAGAATCTTTTGATATTGAGGATTATTCAAAGGTTTTAGAAGCACCATCAGAAACCGATTTTGAAAAAGTCTATAATAACATTGATGACTTATATAATGAAGCTGATAATGTAGTTTATGGTACTGTGAAAAGTGTAGAATATTTTGATGAAACTGGGGTTGCATTAACGTATTTTAATTTTATTATTGAAAAAGTATATAAGGGAGAATT
>OGDU01002663.1_pt1 | contig 11037 bp, 10 predicted proteins | sample 1570371 | NCBI WGS metagenome assembly OGDU01 (sample SAMEA2581977, study PRJEB24529) | metagenome | biome: Human gut stool | place: China | collected 2011
TAATGAGGCTTCAGCATAGCGTCTTTTTCGTTGTTTTATAGGAAAGAACGCCTCATAAAGCAAGAGTGAAAAATGCTCGGATTGTTGTTTAGAGACTGAAAATTGTGTAAAAATAGTATACATTACAGAATTGACGTGATAAAAAGAACTCGTTATAATGGCATAAAAAATATTTTTACTTTTTTTCGGAGAGTGGCTTAAACATATAACCGGACAAAAGATAAAGTAGTACGTAAAGATACAATGGAGGGATGGGAGTATGTTCAGTAAGCGAGAGTATGAATACGTGATGGAAATTGCGAAGGAAGGAAGTTTTTCAAAAGCAGCCCAGAAACTCTATATTTCCCAGCCAGCCCTCAGCGGTGCGATTAAAAAGATTGAGAAAGAGTTATATGGGATCTCGCTTTTTGACCGGAATGTGAACCCGGTGGCACTGACCCCGGCGGGGCAGTATTATCTGGAAAAAACGCGGAAGATATACGAGCTCAGCAATGAGATGGAGCAGCATTTTGCAGAGCTGGCGGGTATCCGTTCCGGTGTGATTAACATCGGAAGCTCCGGATATTTCTGTGCGTATTTTCTTCCGGAGGTGATCCGGGGCTATTGCAGACTGAATCCAAAGTGCCGGATCAACGTGACGGAGACGGATATTTCAGGGATGGATGCTGGGCTTAGAACCGGGCAGTTTGATATCACGATGGATGTCGAGGCACTCGACCCGGAGATGTTTGAGAGTGTGACGCTGGGGTATGAGTATATGATTATGGCGGTTCCTGCTTCCTTTGCTGTGAATGAGAAGCTGAAAGAGTTTCAGATCTCCAGGGAATCAATCCTGGAGCGGAGTTTTCTGGATGAAGCGGTGCGTGCGGTGGACCTTTCCAAAGTCTCGAAAGAACCATTTCTGATGCTGAAAAAGAATCAGGATTCTTATAAAAGGAGTATGGATATCTGCGCCCACGCTGGTTTCGAGCCGAAGGTGATTATGTATTTTGATCAGCTTCAGACTGCCTATAATGTGGCGCGGAGCGGACAGTCCGGTATCATCTTTTTTAGGGATGCACTGCTGAAATACACAGAGAAAACGGAAAAACTCTGTTATTACAAGATTGGCGATCCGCTGGCAAAGCGTGCAATCCTTTTGTCGATGAAGCGCTATCCGGGCGTGGGGGCAACAGTAGATGATTTTATCAAATACATTCTACTGGCTAAAAAATAGTTTAAAATTTCACAAAATACTGATAGGAAATTGCTTATAGTGCCATATTTAAAAATAACTCGGATTTTTAACCAGATAAAATACTGGAGTATATCCCATAGCTGAAAAAATAGAAACTCGGATGCAGAGCCTGGGCGGCGGCTATTCCCATGACTGTGCGAAAGCGATTGCACTGGTGCCGTTTTTCAAGGCTACATATTAAAATAAGTGTTCAAATTCTCAGTGCCATGGACAGGCATAAGGATTCTCCTATGGACATCAAACATACTACTAGAATGATTAACTTATAAAAGTCATAATAAAACGATTATATATATTTAAAATCATACGTCTGGAACAGGCATTTCCACTTCCTCCAACTACAAGGAAAGCCTGTATCCAGGCGTATTTTCGCTTATTAGGGAAGGTCAAGTATCATTTTAGACACGTTATGGTCCATAACCATTTACCTATACGTCCATATTCGAAAGAGAGTTGGAACATTTTTGGTGGGAATGGTAAAGTAATGTCAGAAAGAAACAGAGAGCTTCAAGAGGTTGGGTTTCAGACGCTGAAACAAAATGAAAAGAAACAGACAAATAGAACTTCTGAAGAAGCAATCTCTGACAGATAAAGGAGGAAACCATATGAGATTTGCAACTATCAAAGTGAACGGAACAGAAAAAGCCGGTATCGTCTTAAAGAATGGAGTGCTTCCGATTGAGGCACTGAATGCAGCAAAGGGAACCGCATGGGCGGAGGACATGATGAGCCTCATTCAGGCCAATCACATCCCCGGCCTGACGAAGTGGTACAACGAGGGCGGTAAGGAGGAGCTGGAGAGCATCCCCGGTCTCGTGCCGACCGAGGAGGTCGTCTACGCCCCGCTCTACCGCAACCCCAAGCGCATCTTCGGCATCGGCCTCAATTACGCCGACCACGCCAAGGACATCGGCAACGCCGCGCCCACGGGCTTCCCCGGCAGCTTCTTCAAGATGGCGGATACCCTTGTCGGCTACGGCGACGACATCCTGCTGCCCAAGCTCAAGGAAGCGCAGAAGACCACCGCGGAGGCGGAGCTCGGCATCATCACGGGCCGCGACTGCCGCGACGTTCCCGAGGAGGAGTGGGAGAGCGCCATCGTCGGCTACACCACGATCCTCGATATGACCGAGGAATCCATCCTCAAGGGCAACGACTTCGTGCCCGGCAATCCCCGCTACCTGACCATCGTCAAGAACTTCCCGACGTTCTTCTCCTTCGGTCCCCAGCTCGTCACGCCCGACGAGGTGCCCGACGTCCTCAAGCTCGAGGTCCAGAGCGTCCACAACGGCGAGATCCACGCGAAGAACACGGTCGATCACATGACGCACGTTCCGTCCCGCCTCGTTTCCCTGCACTCGAGCATCCAGGGCTGGTACGCCGGCGACGTGCTCTCCACCGGCACCCCGCGCGCGTTCCACATTCAGGACGGCGACATCGCCGAGTGCCGTATCGTCGGCCCCGACGGCTTCGAGATGGAGCCGCTGAAGAACCCCGTCGTGGATCTCAAGCTGCACTGAGAAAGATCAAAAATTTTAAGATATCAGGAGGAAATTATCATGGATCTGGGTTTGAAGGATAAGGTCGTCGTTTGTATGTCCAGCGCGTCCGGCTTCGGCAAGGGCATCGCGACAGAGTTCGCCCGCGAGGGCGCGAAGGTGGTCATCTGCACCAGCGAGGCGTTCAAGGCGGAGCTCGATCAGGCGGTCGTCGACATCGAGAAGGAGACCGGCAACCGTCCCTACCCCTATCTGTACGACGTGCTCAACAACGAGAGCATCGCCGCGATGATCAACAAGGTCGCGGAGGACCTCGGCGGCATCTACGGCCTCGTCAATCATTGCCCCGGCCCGAAGGCCGGCACCTTCGAGGCGCTGACCGAGGCCGACTGGGCGGACGGCTATCAGAAGTGCCTGTACAGCTACACCACCGCCATCTGTGCGGCGCTTCCGTACATGAAGAAGGGCGGCGGCGGACGCATCGTGAACTCCACCTCGTCCTCCATTAAGCAGGAGCTCGATAACCTCATTCTCTCCAATACCTTCCGCATGGGTGTGGTCGGCATGAGCAAGACAATGGCGCGCGAGTTCGGTCCGTACAACATCATGGTCAACACAATGGGCCCCGGCCGTATCTACAACGACCGCATCAAGTACCTCAACACCATCCGCGCCGAGAAGGCGGGCATCACGCTCGAGGAGTACAACACCCGCGACGCCGCGAGCTTCCCGCAGAAGCGCTACCAGACGGCGGACGAGTACGCCCGCTCCGTGGTGTTCATCTGCTCGCCCGCGAACAGCGCGATCTCCGGTCAGGTCATCTGCGTCGACGGCGCCATGACCACCGCGTACTAAACCGATAAACGCAAAAAGAAAACAAGCGGAGGCTGTCTCGCTGACAGCCTCCGCTTTTTCGTATACAGCGGATCGGTCGTAACCGTCAAGGCGGGAGCGGTGTGAGCTGCTCCCGCCTTGCCTGCAAAATAACAGCAGCTTATGGGCGTGTCAAGGGCGGGGATAAAAAGCCACTACCACAGCCCTTTCAAACCTTGTACACTGGAAAGTGGATAATGTACAATAACGGACCTGTTACAGCATCCTCATTTTCGTTCCAAAAACGCACCGCTGTACCAATCAAAGAAGCTGTCGCAGCCTTTCTTCTGTATTTTCAGTCGCCTTTAGCGGTTTTTCTCGATTTTAATTCTTTTCCTAACATCTTGCGGCCCGAGTTTCCACTGTGTTCTACACATGCCTACGGCATTTTATGTGGTCAAAGACAAAGTCTCGCCAAAGCTGCTCCGGCAAAGGACTTATCGTTCCTTGATACCCAAATCCAACCTGCGAAATCGCATTTTGCAAGACAGAATCATACTGCTGTTGTGACAACTAAGACCATGTATTATTATTCTTGCTTTTTCCGGCGGTATCCTGTAAAATGAAATCATCAAGGGAGAGGAGAGCAGACATTTTTGAAAGAGCGCTTCCATTGATCAAATTGGAACGCCGTTTGCTCGAAAAACCCTGTAGACCAACTATAAAAAGGAGGGTATTTCAGTATGTACAAGGTAGATCTCAACAGCGACCTCGGCGAGAGCTTCGGCGCGTATACCATCGGGCTCGACAACGAGGTCATCGCGCATGTTTCCTCTGTCAATGTTGCCTGTGGCTATCACGCAGGAGATCCGTTGGTGATGGAAAAGACTGTTGCCGCAGCCAAGGCGGCGGGCGTCGCCGTCGGCGCACACCCGGGCTTCCCCGATCTGATGGGCTTTGGCCGCAGGAACATGGTCGTCTCGTCCAAGGAGGTCAAGGCGTATGTCAAGTATCAGCTCGGCGCGCTGATGGCCTTCGCTGCGGCAGAGGGTATCAGGCTCCAGCACTGCAAGCCCCACGGCGCTCTCTACAACATGGCTGGTAAAGACATGGATCTGGCGCTTGCCATCGCCGAGGCGATTGCTGAGGTAGACAAGAACATTATCCTGCTTGGCCTTGCCAACAGCAAGATGATTGATGCAGGCAAGCAGTTGGGCTTGCGCGTCGCAAACGAGGTCTTTGCCGACCGCGCCTATCAGGCCGACGGCTCGCTTGTGCCGCGCAAGCTGCCCGGCGCCGTCATCCACGATAAGGACGAGGCCATCGCGCGCACCGTCCGCATGGTCACCGAGGGCAAGGTCACGGCCATCACCGGCGAGGAGGTCGAAATCGCGGCTCACTCCATCTGTGTCCACGGTGACAACCCTTCGGCCGTCGAATTCGTCAAAAATATCCGCACGCAGCTCACCGCCCGTGGCGTGGAGATTGCCCCCATCCGCGAGATCGTATAAAAAGAGCCTCGTTTCCAGCTGTTCCGTTCCGCAAAGACCAACGCCCCAAATCTGCCGCACTGCGGCAATATTTCAGGAGGATGATCATGAGTAACGAAACCACCCAGAAGCGCTCACTGTCCGTCAGCCTTGGCGCGGCCTTTCTGATGGCGACATCCGCCATCGGCCCCGGCTTTCTGACCCAGACCTCGCAATTTACCGCAAAGTATCTCTCTTCTTTCGCTTTCGTTATCGTCTGCGTCATCATCATGGATATGATCGCGCAGACCAATGTATGGTCTATCGTCGGCGTTTCCGGCCTGCGCGGTCAGGAGATTGCCAATAAGGTCCTTCCCGGTCTCGGGTATCTTCTTGTCGTGCTTGTTGTGCTTGGCGGTCTTGCGTTCAATATCGGCAATGTCGGTGGCGTGTCACTCGGCTTCAATGCCATGATCGGCATTCCCGAAAAGGCCGGCGTCATCATCGGCGGCGTGCTTGCCATCTGCATTTTCCTTTCCAAGAAGGCAAACGACATCGTCGGCAAGGTCGCCCAGATCCTCGGCGGCATTATTATCGTCGTCATGCTGGTCGTGGCTTTTATGGCCAAGCCCCCCGTCGGCGATGCGGTCGTCCATATCTTTACCCCTGAGAATCCCAAGGAACTCATTCCCGTCATGGTCACGCTGCTCGGCGGCTCCTGCGGCGGTTACATCACCTTCTCCGGCGCACACAAGCTGCTCGATGCGGGGTGGGGCGGCAAGCCGGAGGAAGTCAAGCACTTCCGCAAGTCCGTCCTGACCGGCATCTGTGTCTCGAGCAGCGTTCGTATCCTGCTGTTCCTGTGCGTGCTCGGTGTCTGCACGGCCGGTACGGTCGTTGTGGCTGAAAATGTCGCGGCTGTCACTGGCGCTGCCAACCCCGCAGCCGAGGCTTTCCGCCTTGCTGCCGGCGACATCGGCTACCGTCTCTTCGGTCTCGCGCTGTTCTCCGCCGGTATCACCTCCGTCATCGGCGCGGCCTACACCTCCGTCTCCTTCCTCAAGACCGTTCACCCCTTCATCGCCAAGAACGACAAGTGGTTCATCGTCGGTTTCATCGCTTTCTCCACGCTTGTTATGGCGATCCTCGGCGGCGCGAAGCGCATGGTCATCCTGGCCGGTGCTCTCAACGGTCTGATCCTGCCGATCTCCCTGTGCTGTATGCTGCTCGGCTGCCACAAGAAGTCCATTGTCGGCGAGTACAAGCACCCCGTGTGGCTGCAGATCCTTGGCTGGTGCGTGGTCGGTGTCGCAGGCTACCTTGCCGTCACGGCGCTGCCCAACCTTGCCAAGCTCTTCGCGTAACGAACCTGCACCATTCCGCGAGCCGGTCTGTCCCACAGGCCGGCTCCGCCTGAAAGGAGAACGATATGTCCGACATCAGATTCCTGCTCAGCGGTGACTCAGCCGTAACCGTGGAATTCGGCAACGAGATCAGTGAGCACATCAACGCGCAGATTCGTGCGTTTAGCATCGCGCTCACCGAGAGCAAACTCCCCGGGATCGTGGAGCTCGTGCCGACCTACCGCTCGCTGATGGTTCACTACGACCCTGAGGTCATCCCCTACGGTGTGCTTGTCAAAAAACTCAAGGGCCTGCTCAATCAGCTTGACCACATCCGGATTCCGCCAAGCGATGTGTTGGAAATCCCCGTGCTCTACGGCGGGGAGGAAATGGGCCCCGACCTTGGCTTTGTCGCCGAGCACAATCACAAAACGCCTGACGAGGTCATCCGGATTCACACCTCCACGGAATATCTCATCTATATGCTGGGCTTTACCCCCGGTTTCACCTATCTTGGCGGTATGAGCGAGGAAATTGCCGCGCCGCGCCTTGCCCAACCTCGTGTCAGGATTCCCGCCGGCAGCGTCGGCATCGCCGGCAGCCAGACGGGCGTATATCCCATCGACTCCCCGGGCGGCTGGCAGCTTATCGGCCGCACGCCCGTGCGCATGTACGACCCTGACCGCGCCGTTCCCATCCTGCCCAAGGCAGGCCAGTACATCAAGTTCTACGCCATCGATCAGGCAGAATTTGACCGTATCGCCGCGCTGGAGGCCTCCAGCGGCTATACGGTTCACACCTACCCGAGAAAGGAGGCGGAGCAGGCATGAGCATCACCATTCTCAACCCTGGCATGCTCACCAGCGTGCAGGATCTCGGCCGCATCGGCTACCAGCAGTTCGGCGTGTCCGTCTCCGGCGTGATGGATCCGCGCAGCGCGTCCATCGCCAACATTCTCGTCGGCAACGACGAGGGCGAGGCCGTACTCGAATGTACCATGATGGGTCCCCATATCCGCTTTGATGCGCCCAACATCATCGCAATCACCGGCGGCGACCTTGGCGCGACGCTTGACGGTCAGCGTATCGATACCTACCGCGCCATTCCCGTCAATGCGGGCCAGACGCTGCGCTTCACCATGCTGCGCACCGGCTGCCGCGCGTTTGTAGCCTTTGCGGGCGGACTCGATATTCCCGTAGTTATGGGCAGCCGCTCAACGAATATGAAAGCAAAGATCGGCGGCTATCAGGGCCGCAAGCTGCAAAAGGATGACGTCATCGGCTTCCGCGCGCCCAAGACCGACCTCAAGAACCTCGGCTTGCGCCACACCTCGCCCGAGTTCATGCCGCGCGCAGAATATAAGCTGCGCATCGTACTCGGCCCGCAGGACGATGCGTTCACCGAGCGTGGCATCACGACCTTTCTCAGCAGCGTTTACACTCTCACGCCGGAGTTTGACCGCATGGGCTGCCGTCTTGATGGCGAGTTGATCGAACACGTTAAAAGCGGCGACATCATCTCCGACGGCATCGCCTTTGGCGCCGTCCAGGTGCCATCGGCGGGTAAGCCGATCATCATGCTGGCCGACCGCCAGACCACCGGCGGATATGCAAAAATCGCCAACGTCATCTCCGCAGACTTTCGCATTCTCGCCCAGCTCAAGGCAGGCGACAAAGTGCACTTCGAAAAGGTCTCCATCGCCGCTGCACAGGAGGCTCTGCTTGCGCAGCGCGCTACGCTGAACTGCCTGCGCAGCGCCATAGACCGCTGAGCAATTTCCCATTCTGACAAGGAGGAACGACACATGGCCTTTGATATTACCCCTTATATCGATATGAAGCCGAGCGAGGTGCGCAAGCTCATCCGCGAGGGCGTCATCGACTTTCCCACCGCCGGTATGTGCCGCGGCTACGCGCAGGCCAACCTCATCATCCTGCCGCCGGAATATGCGGGAGATTTTGAGGAATTTGCCCGGCGCAACCCCTTCCCCTGCCCCATTCTCGAGATCGTCCGTGGTACGCCCGAAACCCACGACATGGGCGAGGGCGGCAACATCTGCACCGACATTCCCAAATACCGCATCTACCGCGACGGTAAGTGGGACGGCAAGGAGCTGACCGACGTAAGCGGCTACTGGAAGGAGGGCTATGTCGGCTTCCTGATTGGCTGCTCGTTCTCGTTTGAGGAAGCGCTCATGCGCGAGGGCATCGAGGTCAGGCACATCGCGCAGGGACGCAATGTGCCGATGTTCAAGACCAATATCATGACCGAGCCGGCCGGCCCGTTCTGCGGTCCTATGGTCTGCTCCATGCGCCCCATGACGCCGGAAAACGCCAAAAAGGCGTATGACATCACCATGAAAATGCCGAACGTTCACGGCGCGCCCGTCCACATGGGCGACGCAGCGGAGGTCGGCGTTGCCGACGTGATGAAGCCCGACTACGGCGAAGCGGTCGATTTCTATGAGGGCGAGATTCCCGTGTTCTGGCCCTGCGGCGTAACGCCTCAGGCAGCGGTGGAAAATGCGAAGCCGCCCATTGCTATCACCCATGCGCCGGGCCACATGTTCATCACGGATATCATCAATTCCGAACTGAACGACTTTCTGGAAGCTAAAAAGAATCGCTGAATTCTCTCTTTTCCGATCAACGCGGCGCCGGATCTTGACATCGTACCGCTTCACTTTTCGGCCGTTGTCGTTGCCGCGCAGCGGGTCGGGAGAGTGACCCGGAAGCTCTCTCCCGAGGTTCTCTTTGCGCTGCCGGACGGCTTCCGCGCCGCTGCGGTCTACACAATGTAGGGAAAACATTGCCTGTATTCAGGACTTTGGCAGACAAAAAGGAGGATGGAGCTATGAGCGCAATGATCATCAAATCCAGAGAAGCAAACGATTTGAAGCTGACCGCATACCATGGGCATTTTGCGACCCGCCACTCTCACAACAGCCATTATCTCGACATCACCCGCATGAAGCATGAATGTGCAATGGCCGATATCGCTGCCGCCTCTCTTGCCAATCACTATGTCTATGAAAAGGAGATTGATACGGTCGTCTGCCTGGACGGCAGCGAGGTCATCGGTACGTTTCTTGCCCGCCAGCTCTCTCAGAAGAATCTCTTTTCCCTGAGCAGCGAAAAAAATATCTGCGTCGTCGCACCGGAGCACGATTCCAACGGACTTCTGATCTTCCGGGATAATCTTCGCCCCATGGTGTCCGAAAAGAACGTCCTGCTGCTGATCTCCACGGTGAATTCGGGAAAGACCGCGGCTCGCGCGCTCGAGTGCATCGAGTATTACGGAGGCACCACGCAGGGGGTCGCAGCTGTCTTCAGCGCCTTGAAGCAGGTGGGCGACATCCCCGTGATCAGCCTGTTTTCCCCGGAGGATATCCCCGGATATGTGACCAGTCTTGTCAAGGATTGTCCCATGTGCAAGGCAGGGCAGAAAATTGACGCGCTGTCCAATAGCTACGGTTTTTCTCCCCTGACCTGATGCCTGCGGCAGCAGCTTGCTTCTTCCTGCCGCAAGAATCGTAACCATCAGTAAACTGGTGGTTTTCGGCTGTCCACCATCCTGGGCCATGTCTCCGCAGCCACCACGCTGAACACCTACTCCCACATCACGGAGGAGATGCGGCGGCAGGCAACGGTGAAAATCGACGCAGGCATCGCAAAGGCGGAGCCGCTGCCAATAGAAGAGAATACGCCGCAAGAGCGTACCATGACGGATTTTCAAGCAAGAAAGCGATGGAGCAAGACTGCATAAGCAGAAATAGGCCGCCCTGTCGGAGTTTTTCATCCAGCGGGGCGGCTTTTCGCTGCCTGTGAGCGAACATGTGGTCAAACGGGTGCGGCGCAAAAAGAAAGACTTAGTTTTGAGTTGCAAATACACCTGCTTGTGGGATATTCAGCAATATACAGAGGAAATAATCTGCGGTATGTAAGAATACGATTACTTGCTCTGACAGAGACAAACAGAACCATAGATGAGACAATCTGCTGCAGCTATAAGTGCAAAAATCGTTAAATTCAAGGGTGAGTTGGTCGATCTATAGGAAATATTACTTTGCCTTGCACGTTTTCTGCTTATTTGCGGAAATCAGAGTAATGCCTGGTTTCAGGCTAAATGCAGACGTGCTGTTGTTGCAGGATTTGCAAGCGGGGACAATGTATTCGCCTGAGACATCCTTGTTAATGATATGCGCACCGACTTCAGCGTCATTGTCGCAACCTGCAATTGAGCAGGTTTTAGGCCAAGGCTTACCGGATGCATTAATCCAGTGTTGCTTCCATGAACCGCAGTTACATGTCCGTGCACTAGTACCATTTTTGTTCTTCCACCCTATTGTTGTTACGCTCATTTAGAAGCCTCCTTATAATAACCAGACGGTGTACAATTGCGAGAGACTTTGAAACGATTGTTATGAGTACACATTGCCTTTTGTTCGTGATGTGTCTCAAAGCCCTCTGTATAATAAGTTTCCTTACAAGGGGAAAATGTTGCAGGTTTGAAATTATTTTTTAAATGTAATCTGTCGTGAAAGCAAGATTTGATTGGTGACTACCATTTCCAATAGTAAAACGGAAAGCTCATGTAGCAATAATGGAACCGCAATACAGATGAGACCTCACAAATGATTTCGTAGCTTGCAAAAAGTCAGCGGGAGTATCGACCTT